>Ga0105238_10005724_pt1 | contig 12287 bp, 10 predicted proteins | sample KBSC34metaG_FD_81526 | JGI IMG/M metagenome (GOLD analysis project Ga0105238, IMG submission 81526) | Corn rhizosphere microbial communities from Kellogg Biological Station, Michigan, USA - KBS C3-4 metaG | ecosystem: Host-associated > Plants > Roots > Rhizosphere > Soil | place: Michigan, USA... | reverse complement strand
GTCGTTGATCTGCTGAAGGTGGCCAAGCACGGCCCAGCCGAGAAGGTCTATCTGATCGAGTTCGAATACGAAGAATAGTCATGCTTCGACAGGCTCAGCATGAGGTATTGTGCCATGTCCTCATCATGAGCTTGTCAAAGGATGAGCTAGTGCGCGGCGTCCCAATTCGCAGCCGCGCGCGCATCGACCGTCAGCGGCACCCTGAGTTGGATCGCGGGGTGCGCCGCCCTCTCCATCACCGCCTTCACCAGTTCCTGCGTCTTTTCGATTTCGGCGTCCGGCGTTTCGAAGATGAGCTCGTCATGCACCTGTAGCAGCATCTTCGCGCTGAGCTTCTTGTCGGCGAGCGCAATCGGCAGGCGCACCATCGCGCGGCGGATGATGTCGGCGGCGCTCCCCTGGATCGGCGCGTTGATCGCCGCGCGTTCGGCGCCGCCGCGATGGCCCGGAATCGTCGATTTGATGTCGCGGATATGCATGCGCCGGCCGAACAAAGTCTCGACATAGCCGTGCTCGCGCGCGAATGCCTTGGTCGTTTCCATATAGTCGCGAATGCCGGGGAAGCGCTGGAAATACTTCTTGATGTAGTCGTCGGCCTCGCCGCGCGCGATACCGAGCTGGTTGGCGAGCCCGAACGCCGAAATGCCGTAGATGATGCCGAAGTTGATCGCCTTGGCGCGCCGGCGCACCTCGGCCGGCATATTCTTGACCGGCACCGAGAAAATCTCCGACGCGGTCATCGCATGAATGTCGGTGCCGTCGGCAAAGGCCTTGCGCAACTGCGGGATGTCGGCGATGTGCGCAAGGAGTCGAAGCTCGATCTGGCTGTAGTCGGCGCTGATGAGCTTGGTGCCTTTGGGCGCGATGAAGGCCCGGCGGATCTTACGGCCCTCTTCGGTGCGAACCGGAATGTTCTGCAAATTGGGATCGATCGATGCGAGACGTCCCGTCGAGGTCGCAGCCATCGCATAGGAGGTGTGCACGCGCCCCGTCCTGGGATTGATGTAGTTCGGCAGCGCATCGGTATAGGTGCCGCGTAATTTCGCCAGAGCGCGCCAATCCAGCACGTTCTGGGCGATGTCATGCCCCTGCGCTGCGACTTCTTCAAGAATGTCGACGTCCGTCGACCAGGCACCGGTCCTGGTCTTGCGCCCTCCCGGCAGCGAGAATTTCCCGAACAGAATATCGCCCAACTGCTTGGGCGAACCGATGTTGAATTCCTCTCCGGCGAGCTTGTAGATCTGTTTTTCCAGCTTGGCCTGATCCTGCGCGAAGTCGTTGGAGAGTTTGCGCAGCAGGTTGAGATCGATCGAGACGCCGGCGCGCTCCATGTCCGCCAACACCGGGACCAGCGGCCGCTCCAGCGTTTCATAGGTCGTCGTCTTGCCCAAAACAGCCAGACGCGGTTTCAGCAAGAGATAAAGCCGCAAGGTCACATCGGCTTGTTCGGCCGAATAACGCGTCGCCTCCTTGATGGCGACCTGATCGAAGCTGACCTTCTCCCGGCCCTTGCCGGCGACGGAGTCGAACTCGATCGGCGCATGGTTGAGATGCAATTGCGAGAGTTCGTCCCTGCCATGGCCGTGGATGCCGCTTTCCAGCACGTAGGAGATCAACATCGGGTCGTCGAACGGCGTGATGCGGATGCCGCGCTCGAGGAAGATGAGATAGTCGTATTTCAGACTCTGCGCGACTTTGAGAACGCTATCGTCTTCCAGAAGCGGTCTCAGCTGCGCGAGTATGTCTTTTTCCGGCAACTGCTCGAGATCGCCCTTGCCGCCATCGAGCGCCAATCCCTTGCCCTTCGAGTGACCGCAAGGGACGTAACAAGCTTCGTTCGGCGCGACCGCGAGAGAAATGCCGCAGAGCTCCGCCTGCATGGCATCGGACGACGAGGTGTTGGCATTGATGCAGACGAACCCTGTTTCGCGGGCGCGCGCGATCCACTCATCGAGCCGCTTCAGCGTGGTCACGGTTTCGTAGGCATTGTGATCGATGGCACGGAGGATCGCGGCGCGCGCTGCCACCGCGCCGACCGTCACGGCGGTCTTGTCCCTGGCCCCCGGACCCGGCGTCGCCATTTCTTCCTGCAGCGCCGGCGGTTGCGCGGCCGGTCCGCTCGCGGCGCCAATCGCGTCGATATCCTCGATGCCGAAACGCGTCGCCACGCGCTTGGTGATGGCGGTGAATTCCATGCTCTTGAGGAAGGCGATCAGCGTTGTCGGCTCGGGCTCATGCACGGCGAAATGCTCGGGTCCTTCCGGCAGCGGCGCCTTGTCGTCCAGCGTCACGAGTTTCTTGGAGATGCGCGCATTGTCGGCGTTTTCGAGCAAGGTCTCGCGCCGTTTGGGTTGTTTGATCTCGCCGGCGCGCTTGATCAACGTCTCGATGTCGCCATAGAGATTGATCAATTCGGCGGCCGTCTTGACGCCGATGCCGCGCACGCCAGGCACATTGTCGGTCGAATCGCCCGCCAGCGCCTGGACCTCGATCACCTTGGACGGCGGCACGCCGAATTTCTCCATGACCTCGGCCGAACCGATGCGCTTGTTCTTCATGGTGTCGAACATTTCGACTTTGCCGTCGACGACAAGCTGCATGAGATCCTTGTCGGAGGAGATGATCGTGACGCGCGCCCCGACCTCGCGTCCCAGACGCGCATAGGTCGCAATCAGATCGTCGGCCTCGTAGCCCTTCTGTTCGACGCAGGCGACCCCGAAGGCGCGTGTCGCATCGCGCACCAGGGGAAATTGCGGGATCAGGTCTTCGGGCGGCGGCGGCCGGTTCGCCTTGTATTTGTCATAGAGCTTGTTGCGGAAAGTCACCTCGCCGGCATCGAAGACGACGGCAAGATGGGTCGGCCGCTCGCCGCCTTTCATGTCCTCGAGCAGCTTCCATACCATATTGCAGTAGCCGGAGACCGCGCCCGTCGGCAGGCCGTCCGACTTTCGCGTCAATGGCGGCAGCGCGTGATAGGCGCGGAAGAGATAGCCCGAACCGTCGATCAGGTAGAGGTGATCGCCCTTTGCCAGCGCTTTGGTTTTGGCGCTCAATGCCGTTCGGCTCCCGCCTTCAGCACGAAGCGCCGGTCGCAATAGGGACAGACGACGAAATCCTCGTCGCCCATTTCGAGATAGACCTTGGGATGGCCAAGTGTCCCGCCGACGCCCTCGCAGGCGACGCGGGTTTCGGCGACTTCGACGATTTCAGGCGCGGAGACAGGCATGGTTGACACTTTATTTGCTGGAAGACGCCGGATCATATCTGCAAGGCCTCAAGCCGCAACCCACCTTTGCCGCGACCGTTCCACACGCTAGCCTTGCGCGCATGGTCACCTTGAATCGCATCTACACCAAGACCGGCGACAAAGGCGAAACCGCGCTGGGCGACGGCACGCGACGCCCCAAACACGATCTGCGCATCCAGGCCTATGGCACGGTCGATGAAGCCAATGCCGCGATCGGTCTGGCACGGCTCCATGCGCACGACGCGTTGGACAAGATGCTGGGCCGCATCCAGAACGACCTGTTCGATCTCGGTGCCGACCTTGCGACCCCTGAGAATGGCCGTCGAGGCGAAGGCCGGCTCAGAATTGTCGATTCGCAAGTCGAACGCCTCGAGCGCGAGATCGATCTGATGAACGACGCCCTGAAGCCGCTCAATTCCTTCGTCTTGCCGGGCGGAACGCCGGCGGCAGCCTATCTCCATCTCGCCCGCACAATCGCCAGACGCGCCGAACGGCTGATGGTCGAACTGGCGTTGCACGAAAAAGTCAGCCCCGCCGCGCTGCGTTACATCAATCGCGTGTCCGATCACCTCTTCGTCGCCGGCCGCATGGCCAATGACGGCGGCGCCAAGGACGTGCTCTGGGTTCCGGGCGCAAACCGCTAAACTAAGCGGCGTCCGGCGCGCGTCTGCCGAAGAGAAACGCCAGCACCGTTCCGGGAACGCCCGTCGCGGCCCAACCGGGCAGCGTAAAGATCGCCGCAACGCCATGCGCGAGAGCCGGTGCCAGATGGCGATCGAGCCAGGCGTGGAAGGCGTCCATGCTCGGCTTGTCGAGCGTGGCCCAGATCTGATCGAGCGAGCGCACGATGATCTTGCCGCCATTTTCGAGCGACGAGATCGCGTCGGCGCCCAACAACAAGAGCGCCGCGACGATCAACACCAGACTGATCAGGCGCAGGATGACGAACATGCCCAACCTCGAAAGCGAGCCCGCTTATTGCGCGGCGGGCGGCGCTTCCACCTTCGGCTTCTTTGAAATGTCCTCGCCCGTGGTCTGGTCGACTTGTTTCATCGACAGACGCACCTTGCCGCGATCATCGAAGCCGAGCAGTTTTACCTTCACCTGCTGGCCTTCCTTGACCACATCGCTCGGCTTGTTGACGCGTTGCGGCGCCAGTTCCGAGACATGGACGAGCCCGTCCTTCGGACCGAAGAAGTTCACGAAGGCGCCGAAATCCATGACCTTGACGATCTTGCCGTCATAGATTTCGCCCACTTCAGGCTCGGCCACGATGCCCTTGATCCACTTGAGCGCAGCCTTGATCGATTCGCCGTCGGCGGAGGCGATCTTCACCGTGCCGTCGTCTTCGATGTTGATCTTGGCGCCGGTCTTCTCGACGATCTCGCGGATCACTTTGCCGCCCGAGCCGATCACTTCGCGGATCTTGTCGGTCGGGATCTTGATCTGCTCGATGCGCGGTGCGTGTTCGCCAAGCTCGGCTCGCGCGCCGGTGATCGCCTTGTTCATCTCACCCAGGATATGGATGCGCCCGCCTTTGGCCTGATCGAGCGCGACGCGCATGATCTCCTCGGTGATGCCGGCGATCTTGATGTCCATCTGCAGCGAAGTGATGCCGTCTTCGGTGCCCGCCACCTTGAAGTCCATGTCGCCGAGATGATCCTCGTCGCCGAGGATGTCGGAGAGCACCGCGTAACGCTCCCCTTCCAGGATGAGGCCCATGGCGATGCCCGCCGTCGGCTTCTTCAGGGGAACGCCGGCATCCATCAAGGCGAGCGAGGTGCCGCACACCGTCGCCATCGACGACGAGCCGTTGGATTCGGTGATTTCCGATACCACGCGCAGCGTGTAGGGGAACTCTTCCTTGCTCGGCAAAAGCGGATGGATGGCGCGCCAGGCAAGCTTGCCGTGACCGATGTCGCGCCGGCTGGGCGCGCCCATGCGCCCTGTCTCACCCACCGAATAAGGCGGGAAGTTGTAGTGCAGCATGAAGGTCTGCTTGCCGGTACCTTCGAGGCTGTCGACGAATTGCTCATCCTCTGCCGTGCCGAGCGTGCAGACGACCAGCGCCTGCGTCTCACCGCGGGTGAAGAGCGCCGAACCATGCGTGCGCGGCAGCACGCCCACTTCGGCCACGATCGGCCTGACGGTGACGAGGTCACGACCATCGATGCGCCTCTTGGTGTCGAGCACCGCGTTGCGCATGACATGGCCTTCCACGTCGTGCATCAGGTTGGAGAACGTGTTGGCGGCGATTCTGCCTTCACCTTCGCCGACATAGTCGGCGGCGAGCTTCTTGCGCACGGCTTGGATCGCGTCACCGCGAACCTGCTTTTGCGCGATTTTGAAGGCTTCGGCGAGCTCTTTGCCGGCAACCGACTTGAGCTTCTCGCGTACCGCGACGTGCGCATCCTCCGGCACGGCGCGCGGCTCCTTCGCCGCCTTCTCCGCCAGACGGATGATCGCGTTGATGGCATGCTGCATTTCGCGATGGCCGAACATGACGGCGCCGAGCATCACCTGTTCGGAGAGCTCCTGTGCCTCGGACTCCACCATCAGAACGGCATCGGCGGTACCGGCAACGACGAGATCGAGCTTGGAATTGACCATGTCGTCGATCGGCGGATTGAGCACATACTGGTCGTTGATCCGGGCGACCCGCGCCGCGCCAATCGGACCCATGAAGGGAACGCCGGAAATCGTCAGCGCAGCCGACGCGGCGATCATGCCGACGATGTCGGGATCATTTTCCATATCGTGGCTCAGCACCTGCACCACGACCTGGGTTTCGTTGCGATAGCCTTCGGCGAACAGCGGGCGGATCGGGCGGTCGATCAGGCGCGAGATCAGCGTCTCGCGCTCCGTCGGCGCACGTTCGCGCTTGAAATAGCCGCCGGGGATCTTTCCCGCCGCGTAATAACGCTCCTGGTAGTTCACCGTGAGCGGGAAGAAATCCACGCCCTCGCGCGGCGCTTCGTCGCCCACCACGGTCGCGAGCACCACGGTCTCGCCATACGTCGCGACGACGGCACCGTCGGCCTGACGCGCAACCTTGCCGGTCTCGAGCGTCAGCGTTCTGCCGCCCCATTCGAAACTTTCCTTCTGTACATTAAACATCTGTTTCTTCTTCCTTCGTCTGCCGCAGCCGGATTGCCGCGGCGCTTCTACCGGCCTCCTGCCGGTACATGTGTGCCTTCCAAGGCCCATGCCCTGAAACGCGTATGCGCATGCGTCCGCGACCATCGCGGACTCACGCGGGATTCCTTTTGTCTTGAAACCGAACCGCTCAGCGGCGCAGGCCCAGGCGTTCGATGAGCGCTTCGTAGCGCTTGGCATCCGTCGCCTTCACATAGTCGAGCAACTTCCTGCGCGTCTGGACCATCTTGATGAGGCCCCGGCGCGAATGGTTGTCCTTGCTATGCGATTTGAAATGCTCGGTCAGATTGTTGATGCGCTCCGAAAGAACGGCGACCTGAACTTCGGGCGAACCTGTGTCGCCCTCCTTGGTCGCGAATTTCGCAACGACTTCTTTCTTTCGTTCGGCAGTAATCATCGGTCATCCGATCCTAAAAGTTGAACACGCGAAACGGCCTAAGCTCGCCCTGTGCGAATTCGGCCAGTGCCACTGGTTCGCCCTCAGCTGTCGAGAGAAAAACAGTGAGCCCTTGAAGATCGGTCCCTTCGGAGCGGCCCTCCGCGATCTTCGCGAACTGGTTCGCGCGGATCAGGATCGGGTTGCCGCTTCTCAGGCGAACCGCATCCGGGCCCGTGACGGCCAGCGCCGGGATGCCGTCCAGCGCGGTCGAAATGGGCCTCAAGTGCTCAAAAGCGGCGGGAATATGCATAAAACCCCTGAGCGTTTCCAGTGCTATCGCATCGTCTTCGCAAAAGGCGCCGATGCGGGTGCGACGAAGCGCGGAAACATGGCCCAACGTGCCCAGCGCCAGCGCCAGATCGCGCACCCAGGCCCTGACGTAAGTCCCTTTGCCACAACGGATTTCGAACTCGGTATGATCGCTGTCCTGTATCCGGAGCAGCCGGGCGGCATGGACGTCGACGCTGCGCGGTTCGAGGACCGGGGTTTCGCCATCGCGGGCGAGGTCGTAGGCCCGTTCCCCCTGGATCTTGATCGCCGAATAGGCCGGCGGCACCTGAATCAGGCGTCCGATGAAGCGCGGCAGGACGTTTTCGATCTCTTCGCGCGTCGGGCGCTTGGTGGACGTGGCCGTAACCTTGCCTTCGGCATCGTCGCTGTCGCGCGCTTCGCCCCAGCGCGCGGTGAAGCGGTAAGTCTTTTCCGCATCCATCGCGTAAGGCACGGTTTTCGTCGCCTCGCCCAACGCGACGGCCAGGATGCCCGTCGCCATCGGATCGAGCGTGCCGGCATGACCCGCCTTCTGCGCATCGAAGACGCGCTTCACGATTCCCACGACTTGCGTCGAGGTGATGCCGGTCGGCTTGTCGACGACGACCCAGCCATGCACCGGCTGACCTTTTTTGCGGCGCGCCATCGCGACGATCAGTCCACGTCGTCTTCGTCGGGCATGTCTGCGGCCTTTGGCGTCGACAGATCGCGCGCGACGCGCGAGGACCTGAGCAGCGTTTCAATCTTCTCTGCCTCGGCGAAGGATTCGTCTTCCAGAAAGCGCAGCTCGGGCGTGAATTTGAGCGCGATGAGACGGCCCATCTCGCCGCGCAGGAAACCTTTGTGGCGATTGAGCGCCGCGACCACGGTCTTGGCATTCTTGCCGCCGAGCGGTTCGCAGAAAATCGTCGCATAGCGCATGTCGGGCGACGGCTTGACCTGCGTGATTGTCACCGAGACGCCCGCAAGATCGGCATCGCGCAGTTCGCCGCGGCGCAACACGTCCGAAAGCGCGTGACGCAGCATTTCACCGACGCGGAGCTGGCGTTGGCTCGGGCCCTTGTTTGCAGTACGGTCGTGGTGTCGCGACATTTTTTTCGATGCTTCGACAAGCTCAGCGTGGCTATGGCGGATCAGAGCGCGCGCTGGATCGTTTCGACCTCGAAGCACTCGATGACGTCGCCCTTCTGCATGTCCTGGTAGTTGGCGAATGCCATGCCGCATTCCTGGCCGGATTGCACTTCGCGCACTTCGTCCTTGAAACGCTTGAGCGTCGAGAGCTCGCCTTCATGGATCACGACATTGTCGCGGATGAGGCGCACCCGCGCGCCGCGGCGCACGACACCGTCGGTCACGCGGCAGCCCGCGACCTTTCCGACCTTGGAAATCGTGAAGACCTCGAGAATCTGCGCGTTGCCGAGCAGCCTCTCGCGCACTTCCGGCGCCAGCATGCCCGAAAGCACGGCTTTCACGTCGTCCACGACATTATAGATGATGTTGTAGTAGCGCAGTTCGACGCCATCGCGCTTGGCGCGTTCGCGCGCCAGCTTGTCGGCGCGCACATTGAAGCCGATGACGCCCGCGCCGCTCGCATGCGCCAGAATGACGTCGCTTTCGGTGATGCCGCCGACGCCGGCCTGGAGCACCTGCACGCCGACCTCGTCGCTGCCGAGCTTGGCGAGCGCGCCTTGAATCGCTTCCGACGAACCTTGCACATCGGCCTTGATGACCAGCGGCAGGAGACGCTTCTCGCCGGCATCGCGGGTCTTGAGCAACTGATCGAGTGTCTGGCGCGACGTCGTCGCCTGGCGCGCTTCGCGACGCTTTCTGGCGCGGTATTCGGTGACTTCGCGGGCGCGCGCTTCGCTGTCGACGACGACCATTTCGTCGCCGGCTTCGGGGACGCCGGACAACCCGAGCACTTCGACCGGGCTTGCCGGCCCTGCGCTCGTGACCGTCTCGCCGCGGTCGTTCTGCAAGAGACGCACGCGGCCCCATTCCGAACCCGCCACGACGATGTCGCCGACCTTCAACGTGCCGCGCTGCACGAGCACGGTCGCGACCGGGCCACGGCCGCGATCAAGCTTGGCCTCGATCACCGCGCCTTCGGCGGAGCGATCGGGATTGGCCTTGAGATCGAGCAATTCCGCCTGCAGCAGGATGGCTTCCTCGAGCTTGTCGAGATTGGTGCCCTTGGTAGCGGAGACATCGATGGCAAGCGTCTCGCCGCCGAGTTCTTCGACCTGGATTTCGTGCTGCAGCAACTCGGTCTTGACGCGCTGCGGATTGGCATCGCCCTTGTCGATCTTGTTGACCGCGACGATGAGCGGAACATGCGCCGCCTTGGCGTGCGCGATCGCTTCGACCGTCTGTGGCATGACGCCGTCATCGGCCGCGACGACGAGCACGACGAGATCGGTGACCTTGGCGCCGCGGCTGCGCATCGCCGTGAAGGCGGCATGACCCGGCGTGTCGAGGAAGGTGATCTTCTGTCCGCCCTTCAACGTCACCTGATAGGCGCCGATATGCTGAGTGATGCCGCCCGCCTCGCCGGAGACGACGTCGGTCTTGCGCAAGGCGTCGAGCAGCGAGGTCTTGCCATGGTCGACATGGCCCATGACGGTGACGACGGGCGGACGCGGCGCGCGCGCCTCGTCGCTGTCGGCGGCGCCTTTGAGGCCCTCGAGCACGTCGGACTCCGCGACACGCTTGACGGTATGGCCATATTCGGCGGCCACGAGTTCGGCGGTGTCGGCGTCGATCACGTCGTTGGCCGTCGCCATGTGGCCGTTTTTCATCAGCACTTTGATGATGTCGACGCTGCGGCGCGCCATGCGGTTGGCAAGTTCGGCAACCGTGATGGCCTCCGGAATCGTCACCTCGCGCGGGCCCGCCGGACCAGCAGGTTGCTGTTGCGCGGTCTTGTTGACGCGCTGCAAGTGGCGGCGATAGGCGGCGACGGAGCGCGTGCGTTCGTCATCGCCGGAAAGCGCCCGGGTGACGGTCAGCTTGCCGCGGCGGCGATTATCGTCTCCGACCTTCTTGGCGGCAGGAACCTTGGCGGCGACCTTCGCGCCTTTCTTGGTCGTCGTCTCCTCTTCCTCTTCTTCGACCGCACGGCGGCCGCGCGCAGGCGCGCCTGGAGCGGAAGCCGTGTCGTCCTTCTTGTCGCGCCGCGCCGCTTCTTCCTCGGCATGCTTGCGCGCGAGTTCCTCTTGCGCCTTGCGCGCGTCTTCTTCGGCCTTGCGACGGGCGGCGGCTTCGCGTTCGCGTGCGAGTTTTTCCTCTTCGACGGCGCGATGGCGTGCATCTTCCTCGGCGCGCTTGCGGGCTTCGACCTCATAGACGCGCGCATCGGCAAGGGCGGCGCCACGGCGCGCCTTTTCTTCTTCTGTCAGCTGACGCAGCACCACGCCGGCCCGTGGGGCCGCGTCGCGCGGCGCCGCTGCCGGCGTTGCAGCCGCAGCAGTCTTGGCCGACGCCGGCGTCGCCTGGGGTTTGTCCGACGGCTTCGCCGCCACCGGCCCGAGCGTACGCTTCTTCTCCACCACGACCGCCTTGGTGCGGCCATGGCTGAAGCTCTGCTTCACGGTCGAAGTTTCCGTCTTCTTCAGCGTCAGCGTCTTGGCGCCGGACGGTTTCTTCGTGGTGTCATTCGTATCGGTCATGCGTCACTTTCATATGGGCTCGCCGGCGTGGCCACGGAACGAAAGCCCGAGAGCCGTTCCGCATCCATGCTCAGCCGTTCCTGCAGGCGCCCGGATTTGAGGGCTGCATGTATCACATTCTCGCGCCCCACGGCCACGCTCAATTCCGCCGATGTAAGGCACTCAATCGTCTCGACTTTCAGGCCGCGCGCGTGGCTGATGGCAAAGAGCTTGCGCTTGCCGTCTTGGGCGCCGTCGCTCGCTTCCACCAGCAGCGAAGGCGGCTCCGGGCCCTGCAAGGCGCGCTGCACAGAATCGAAGCCGAGAACGAGCTGTCCGGAGCGCAGCGCCATGCCGAGATCGGATTGCATGCGCTGCACGATCAGCAAAGGCACGCGCGCCGCAAGATCGGGCGAAATCTTCACGGCGTGTTTCGCGGTCTTGGCGAACTCGTTCTTCGCGATTGCAGACGCGAGTGTGGCTGCATTCGCGCCGACCCAGATGCCGCGACCCGGCAGCTTGGCGGCAAGATCGGGCGTGACCACGCCATCCGGTCCGACGACGAAGCGGATGAGCTTCGCTTCCGGCAAGACTTCCCCGCTCACGATGCAGCGGCGTTCACGTTCACGCCCGCGCATCGCGTCGTCCTCGGCTTTCGTGGCGGCGGCCAGACTCATGCTTCGGATGTTTCTCCTTCTGCGACTTCTTCTGGTGCTTCGGGTTCTTCTTCGATCCAGCCGGCCTTGACGCGCGCCTTCATGACGATGGCGTTGGCGTCTTCGGACGTCAGGTTGAAGCCTTCCAAGGCGCCAGGAACGCGCACCCGCTCCTTCTCCTTGTTGAGCTCGTAATAGCCCAACAGATCATCGGTGGCGCAGCCGGCCAGATCCTCGAGCGTCTTGATCTCGGCTTCGCCCAGCGCGACCGCGATGGCCGGCGTCACGCCCTCGACCTCGAGCACTTCGTCGGCGACGCCGAGCGCGATGCGCTTGTCGTCCATCTCCTTGTTGCGCGCCTCGATGTACTCGAGCGCGCGGCTTTGCAGTTCCTGCGCCGTCTCTTCGTCGAAGCCTTCGACCGAACCGAGTTCGTTCAACGGCACATAGGCGACGTCTTCGATGGTCGCGAAGCCCTCGGAGGCGAGGAGCTGGGCCACCGTCTCGTCGACGTCGAGCGCGTCCATGAAGAGCTTGGTGCGCTCGCTGAATTCCTTCTGGCGGCGCTCCGACTCCTCGGCTTCCGTCAGGATGTCGATCTGCCAGCCGGTCAGCTGCGAAGCGAGGCGCACATTCTGTCCGCGCCGCCCGATCGCGAGCGAGAGCTGCTCGTCCGGCACCACGACTTCGACGCGGTGGGTGTCTTCGTCGAGCACGACCTTGGAGACTTCCGCCGGCGCCAGCGCGTTGACGATGAAGGTCGCCGCCTCGCCGGACCAGGGAATGATGTCGATACGCTCGCCCTGCAGTTCCTGCACCACCGCCTGCACGCGCACGCCGCGCATGCCGACGCAGGCGCCGACCGGATCGAT
>Ga0105238_10005723_pt1 | contig 12287 bp, 10 predicted proteins | sample KBSC34metaG_FD_81526 | JGI IMG/M metagenome (GOLD analysis project Ga0105238, IMG submission 81526) | Corn rhizosphere microbial communities from Kellogg Biological Station, Michigan, USA - KBS C3-4 metaG | ecosystem: Host-associated > Plants > Roots > Rhizosphere > Soil | place: Michigan, USA... | reverse complement strand
GCCGTTGTAGGCGATCTGCACCCATGTGCCAAGCTCCACCCACATGGTCTTGCGCGCCCATCCGCGCTCGGGCGCGCCGCCGAATGCCGTGTCATACCGAAAAGCCGCAATAGCGCCGGTGTCTGTGGGATCGACCGCGACACATCCGATCTTTAGCGGCAAAAGCGGGTTCACCGCGAAATCGATCCTCGGTTCCGCAAAGGCATCGCCCTCGTCATAGTAAGCTTTATGGTGAACGACCGTAGCGCCGTGTACAGGAATTGCTCCTGTGGGAATTGAGCGGGTGGAGATCTCAAGACGATGCGGAACGGCGTTGCGCCTTTCAGCATCCGCTCCGCCGCGTGACTTTTTGCTCCAGCGAGTATTGATCTCCTGGACGACGATTATTGACATGTGCGTTTCCTTTATAGTTTGTGTCAGGCTCTCCTCAGCCTAACGATCGCGATAACTTCCCATGGAATCCGTAATTTGTCCGTTATCAATATTGAGCGTGCGCTGTGTCAGGCGATCGAGCAGCCAGCGATCGTGGGATACGATCAGCATAGTGCCGTCGTAGGCCTCAAGCGCATCCTCTAAACGCTCGCGCGTATCGATATCCAGATGGTTAGTAGGCTCATCAAGCACGAGCAGGTTTGCGCCGGAGATAACTGCGCCGGTTACGGCAAGCCTGGCGCGCTCACCGCCAGAAAGGTCTCGCACCTTCGTGAACACTTCGGCCTCACGGAAGAGGAAGCACGCCAGCAGTGTCCGCGCCTCCGTCTGGGTCATGCCGCCGAGCGCCTCGATTGTCTGCAGGACCGTGAGATCGGGATCAAGATTTGCATGTTCCTGCTCCATGGAGAACGGAACGAGTCCAACGCCATTCTCAACTTGACCATCTGTCGGATCCTCCTGCCCAAGCAGGATTCTCAGCAGAGTGGTCTTCCCTGCTCCGTTTGGACCGACAATACCGATCCTGTCGCCATATCCCACCGTAAAGCCGGCATCATGAAATAAGGCGCGATCTCCGAATGACTTGCCCATGCCACGCGCCTCAAAGACAACCTGCCCGCTGCGATGCGACGATTCAATGGCGGCGTTGAGATGGAATGTATCACGTGGCTTATCAACCTTGACCATCTGCTCCAGACGGCTCTCCACGGCATGCGCGCGTTTGGCGATCTTTTCCGCGATACGCCCTCGCTGGTCCCGTCCTCGCTTGGGACCAGCCTGGCACTTGGCCGCCCACCCCATCTGGCGTCGCACGAACTCCTCAAGTGACCGTATCTGGCGCTGCTGCAGGATATAGTCCTCTCTTTGCTGCTCAAGCGCCGCCTGCTTTGCAGCGGCAAACGCCGTGTAGCCGCCGGCATAGCGTGTAACACGTCCGCCGTCGAGCTCCAGAATGGAGCCAACGACATTGTCGAGAAACCGCCTATCATGTGACGATATCAGTGCCGCGCCGGAAAATGACCTCAGATACTCTTCAAGCCATTGCAGCATCCTCAGATCCAGATGGCTCGTAGGCTCATCCAGGATAAGCAAATCGTGACGTCCGAGCAGCACCCGCGCCAGCATCAACCGGGTCTTTTCGCCGCCGGAGAGGGTTCGCGCCGGCTGAGACAGCTGATTGGGCGAGAAACCGAGCCCAAAGAGGGCCTTGCGTATCTCCCAATCCGCAATGCCCGGAGGCAAACCATTCAGAGCGGCTTCCCACAAATCTTCACCGGCATCGAACTCCGGGATCTGCGCCACATACCCGATGGACAGGCCATGCCGGACACCGCTGACGCTTCCGCGATCCGGTAGGTTGGTCCCGGCTAGAATGCGTAGCAGCGTGCTCTTGCCGCATCCATTCCGGCCGACCAGCCCCACACGATCCTTCGCGCCGATCGACAGCGACACGCCGTCAAGGACGGTACGCGCCCCAAAATGCTTTTCGATATTGTGTGCGTTAAACATAGAACCTCCTGCAGTAGGGAAACGGTGAATGCATGCAGACACCACGACAGGAGGGATGGCTCAGAAACGCCGGCGGATGTGGGTCCAGGAAAATAAGCGTGACGGGGACCGACAACAAAACACCCGCCAGCGAGACATGAGCGCAGGCGCGCTTTCCAAATTCGGGAAGCGCGTATGTCCTGTCGCTTATAATGTCTCGCTAGCGGGTTATTATCATCGGTTATCGTTTTGAGGCGGACGTAGCCGCCTTATGCCTTCAGTGTCGACATCGAAGGGGGATTTGCTAAAGACGCTGTAGTCTATTTTTGGGCGTAGATCCTGTGAAAGTGATCCGCAAGTTGTGGGGAAATCTTGCGTAGCAGATCTTCAAGAAAACTGACCTTCGTTGCGAAAAATGGATCTCGGATCAAGCGCTCCTGCAGATCCGGATCTCTCGCCATTACGGCGGCGAAAGTCTCGCATTGGTCTTCGATCAGGCTCGTCGCCGCATACTTGCTAACGCAACCCAATTCCTTACGGCTTTCGCCGTATTGGAAGCCTGCCGGATTGCATGCAAGCCAAACCTTTAAGTCATACCACGGCATGAGAAATCTATGGAGGAAGTGAAAAATTTCGTGATGAATGACTCTGCGCCTGGATTGATCCCGATCAAAAGATTCTGAGTACCGGCCATCCACAGACATGGCAGCCAGGTAGATCGTTTGACTATCGAAATGGGCAAGCCCCGCAATACCATGGCCGTTTCTCTGCATCCTTCCAATTACCACGATGCGGTTCACTCTGGCCCCGAATAGAACATCAGGTGGATATTTCGAGAGCGCATACCGCACCAGACGCAAATATGCAGGACAGGAGCCTGGATTCAGGTACGTTACTTCAACCCCTTCACAGATATCCTGCGGTGTTGCCCGCGTGTGAAACAGAACAGGGATTTCGCCTTCGTGTGCAGGTGGGAGATTCGGAGCGACAGGTTCTCGTACGGGCTGCGTCGAAGCCACTTCCCGGTCCACAACCGCCGCCAGCACGACGCCGGCGACAAATCCCAAACTCATCGTCAGCATCTTCCGTGCGACAGACATTGCTACGATCTCCCATTCGATATATCTTCTGACACTCGAATGGCGGATAGAGTTGCGCTATGCCGCGCCGCCGGTGGCGCGTATGTTTTGTCCGGTAATCCAGCGGCCGGCATGGGAGCAGAGGAAGGCCACGACGTCGGCGATATCGTCCGGCTGCCCCAATCTTCCGAACGCGCTGTTCGCCGCCATGCCTGCCTGGAACTCCTTTGGAACGACCTCATCGAGTAAATCCGTGCTCGTTCCGCCGGCCGAAACAGTGTTGACAGTAATCCCGCGCGGCCCGAGTTCTTTGGCCACCGCCATGGTGAACTGCTCGATTGCTCCCTTGGTGCCGCCGTATACGGAAGCTCCCGCTCCACCGAGAATTGTGATACCACTCGAAATATTAATGATGCGGCCATCCGCGCGCAGTCGTTTGGCCGCTTCCTGCATGGAAAAGAAGACGCCACGCGTATTCGTCGCAAACATTGAATCGAACATATTTTCTGTCACTTCTGCAATCGGTTGAAAGGCTGCCGTGCCCGCATTATTGACGACGATATCGATTCCGCCGAACTCTGCCTCGGCTTGCTCAAAAAGGCTCCGCAACTGCCCCAGATCCGCCATATCCGCAGCGACAGCGATCGCATTATTTCCCATACGCTGGATAGTCTCTACCACTTCATTGGCGGCATCGGCATTGGACTTATAATTGACGGCAACCGCTGCGCCATGCTCCGCAATCCGCAGCGCAATAGCCCGTCCAATACCGCGCGATGCGCCTGTAACGATGGCAGCTTTGCCGGCTAGCGGCAGGTCATGTTGAGATGACATAGGTAGGGTTCCTATCGATGGGCAAGATGGGGATAGGATACCATAGGAGACCTACAGTAACACTCCGATCACGTCCCCGCGTTAGGATCCCCTCTTCGCGTCTGTAGTCGGGTGACAGGCACACTCTTGTGGCGACTACACCCTGACGGGTAGGGCCGTTCGCCTTGGCAATAGGCTGCGCTTGCTTGGCGCATGGTTAAGATACGCAAGCCAAAACGATGTCGAGAACGCGCTCTCCCTTCGGGAGGGTATGAGGTGGGTATTAGCCGTATTAAGTCTACTATTCCCTCACACGCGCGCGTCGCAGTTCATTCACGACCTTCGCAAAAAAAAAGATTTTCAAAGACACTTGACAATGCGAGAAAGCCCGTGCTAAGATGATTGACATAACTATGAAATCCCTGAGCAACAACTGTATAGCGGCCACGATAGAGCGCCAACTCAATGCGAGTTGGTCGCCCGTCGTCACGTCTCAGTTGTTCCCCACAACCTTAGCGACATCCCCGGCACACCTGCCGGCAACCAGTCGTTTTATGGGCAGAGTGGATCAGCGAGGACATAATGATTACGGTTATGAAGGTAAAGAACCACCACCGATTGTATCGAGGTTACCAGGATAGCGCGGCAAGATAAGCCGCAAGACACCAGGTCAGATACAATCGGTCCCGAGCAGAAAGCTCGGGGCCGATTTTTGTTTTAAGGGCCGCAAACCGGCAGAAATGGAGGAAAGCATGAAACGCGAAAGTCATAAACGCAGCGAAACGCGAACATGGGTGTAAAGGGGCTGTAGCCAAGTGGTTAAGGCATCCGCCTTTTAAGCGGAGGATCGTGGGTTCGAATCCCACCGGCCCCACCAGAGCAAAAAACTGTATAGCAATTACTACAAAAATCACGGCGCATTCGTCTAGAGGCCAAGGATATCTCGTTCTCAACGAGCGACTCGTCGCCTTTATAGTTTTGTGTCGGACACGAATTGAGAAGTCTAAAGGCCTCTGTTTTATTTTATGGCGTTCATTTGGAGCAGTTTTAGAAAACATATGGCCCTATCGTCTACAGGTTAGGATGTGTCTCTTTCAATGACACGAAGTGGGTTCGAGTCCCACTGGGGCTACCAAAAAATTAAATGATTTGCGCCGGTGGTGAAGTGGCTAACACGGCAGATTGCAACCCTGTTATTCGGCGGTTCGAATCCGTCCCGGCGCTCCAAATGCTGAGTGGTTAGAGAAATTGATGACGAGTGGTGGAATCGGTAACACACCTCACTTTGACTGAGAAGATTCCAGGTTCGAGACCTGGCTCGTCAACCAAATGACGCAAGCGCAGACAAATTGCGTGAACAGAACTGAATTGCGCGACAGCGCCAGGCGAATTGACCGGATCTATTGCCGGAAAGAAATATAAATCGATGCCGCGAACAAGCAAGCGGCAATAGATCAAGGTTTACGCGCCCTGGGTTGGCGCGTAATCCGGACAGTGTGCCTCCTTCGCTGTCCGGTTAATGGGTCGGAGGCAACTATCGGGTTGTTGCGGCGGTCTGTAAAACCGTTCCTCGTGAGAGGTTTGTGGGTTCAACTCCCACCCGGCCCACCATTTTGAACATACGGAACGATTTTAGAGAGGGAGTACGAAGACCATGTCGAGCTTGATTGTCGAAGTCTGCAAAATTGATGCGGTTCAGCCGCACGGCAACGCCGATGCGCTTGAGCTGGCCATCATCAAGGGATGGCAGTGCATCGTCCCGAAGAGCAGGTACTCGGCAGGCGACCTGGTGACGTACATTCCGATCGATGCCATGATCCCGGTCGAGCATTCGGATCGATGGGGCATCACCAAGTACCTTTCGAATGGACGTGTCCGCTGCGCCAAACTGCGCGGCGAGCCGAGCTTCGGTGTGATTGTGGAGCGTGATGACGCTTCCTGGACTGAGGGCATCGATGTCGCCGAGCACTACGGGATCATGAAATACGTCCCGCCGGTGAAGATCAATGCCGGCGATGCGCTTCCGGCGCATCCGCTCTTTCCGGAATACACGGATGTCGAGAACCTTCGGAACTTTCCTGGTGTCCTTGAGGTGGGTGAGGAGGTCGTGGTTACCGAGAAGATCCACGGAACGAACTCGCGCATCGGAATTATCGAGGGCGAGTTGATGGCCGGATCGATGTCGGTGCGGCGAGCCTGCCCGGCCGAGAAGGCAGCCAGCATTTACTGGGGCCCGATCAACGTTCCAGGAGTGGAAGCGCTGCTCTGCTCACTGTCAACCGAGCATCGCCAGGTGGTGCTGTTCGGTGAGATCTTTGGAAGCAAAGTGCAGAACCTGAACTACGGAAAGGTAGGCGAGCTCGGTTTCCGAGCCTTCGACCTCCTGATCGACGGCAAGTATGTAGACTGGCCGGTGTTCGAGGAGATCTGCGAGGAGCATGGAGTCGCGATAGTTCCGGTTCTGTACCAGGGACCGTTCGATATAGGAATCGTGAAGACACTATCCGAGGGAAATACGACGCTGGGAGCCGACCATATTCGCGAAGGCGTCGTGGTGAAACCGGTGACGGAGCGAACCGATCCCAAAGTAGGACGCGTCTGCTTGAAGTACATCGGCGATCCATACCTGTTCGCCAAAGGCCTGACGGACAGCCACGATGTATAGCCCACCAGTGGGTTTGTAATGGGGAAGACTGGGTCGAGACAAGCTCGACACCCTACTCTACGTGCACAATCGTTTCTGTTAGACGATATTGCTGCCGGTTTTGGCGAACGCAAGGGTTAGGCGTAGAGTAGGGCGCAGAGCTTGTCTCTGCCCAGCATTTTCCTCCTTCAGGGCTGGCAGAGGGGCCACATAGGGGCGTAGTGAAATGGGATAACTCCTGTTTTGGGAACAGAAGTCCCGGGTTCGATTCCCGGCGCCCCTACCATTTAGATAAGATTTACAAAGACATGGCGGCCGTGGTTCAGTGGTTAGAACGTCTGACTGTGGCTCAGAAGATCGCGGGTTCAAATCCCGCCGGCCGCCCCAAAATCTTATTCTAAGATGTTACAGCGACGAAATTATGTATGGATGTTATTGCGATAACAAATATATAGGTCAGTATCCAAGTGGTTGAAGGTGTTGGTCTCCAAATCCAATGGTGAATAACCCGCGCGGGTTCGAATCCTGCCTGGCCTGCCAGTTATCAAAAGTAACAAGTTATCAAAAGTAATTCGTCATCCGGACCGAACGGAGACAGGAGGTGCGGCGCCTATAGTAGCCGGTGGACAGTACATTCTCTCTTTATTTGGGTCCCGGGAGACCGGGACCAATTTTTCGAAATCAGATCGTTAGAAATAATCGATCGCTTTGGCGATACAACGCGAAACGCTTGACATCTATATAATGCGGAGATGTAGCTCAGAGGTAGAGCGCACCCTTGAAGCGGGTGGCGTCGCTGGTTCGATTCCAGCCGTTTCCACCAATATGCCCGTGTAGCTCAATTGGCAGAGCATCCGTTTTGTAAACGGCTGGTTATGGGTTCAACTCCTATCTCGGGCTCCAAAAAATATACAGACAAGTGTTTAGCATATAGCGCGATAACATCGATATAGATTATGTAGAGCAGAGAATACAGACAAGCTTCGAAGTGTCTGATTTCGGTACGATCGAAGTCAATTAAAGCCTTGAAACAGTTACGCGATGTTCGTCCAGCGGTTAGGACGTCAGCTTGCCAAGTTGGAAACAGGGGTTCGAGTCCCCTACTTCGCTCCATTTTACGAAGGCTGAGAAAGGAGGCGCAAACATGACGGTACGAATTAGCTATTTGACGCAGTGCATCTTGAATAAAGGAACCCGGACCCAGGTTGCCTGGATCCCGGATCGCAAGGCATTGCTTGGCTCGGTCGTCGAGCTGATCGATGACAACTGGCGCGAAAAGGGATGGCTAGTTTCCGGTGTCGGCGTGCGCCTCCCGGAAAGTATTGTCCGAGAGCGCAGCCGGGACTATGTAAACACCCGCAAAGCCAGCGATATATAAGGAAGAGATGTGAGCCTGTGTATTTCAGCAGGCTCACATCGAAAAATACAGATTTGCCGCCGTAGCCCAACTGGTAGAGGCAACGCGCTTAGAACGCGGAGGTTGGGGGTTCGAATCCCTCCGGCGGCACCAATAATACATTTGCATAAGCGCCGCCGTAGCCCAACCGGTAGAGGCATGGTGCTTAAACCACCATAAGTAGGAGTTCAAATCTCCTCGGCGGCATGAGCTTAAAACAACAACACGCGTATGCGCTCTCGTTGCATAACTGGTTAATGCACACGGCTTATAACCGTAAGATCCGGGTTCAAGCCCCGGCGGGAGTACCAACTTTGTGGATGCCGTCGATCGAGAGACAACAGATATTGCGGTGAAGCTAGAGGTTTTGGCAGCAGGCTCATAACCTGTGTATCGCGGGTTCAAATCCCGCCACCGCGACTAATTTAACAATGTTCCTCCATGATGTAACGGCAGCATAACCGACTGTTAATCGGTTCGTCCAGGTTCGAATCCTGGCGGAGGAGCCAAATATAGCCTGGCAATAGATTTGCGTGGGCAGCAATGTGCGGCTGTGGTGCAGCCTGGTCAAGCATACCTCGGAGTAGGTGACGTGTGGTTCAAATCCCGCCGGCCGCACAACTTTGAAATACAACGGATCACGGGTCAAAACCAGGCGGCTGTAGTGGAGTGGTTAACACGCCTCCAAAAAGGGAGGAGAGCACGGGTTCAAATCCCGTCGGCCGAATCAAAATTGAATACGGTGGGCAATTAGCCCACCAAAGATATGCAGCCATGGTGTAGTGGTTAACATCCCTCTCTGTCGAAGAGGAGACCGCGGGTTCAATCCCCGCTGGCTGCGCCAAATATGCTCGGCTCATGTGAGCAAGCGATAAATATGCTCGGGTAGCTCAGCGGAATAGAGCGCTACTCTGCGAAGGTAGAAGTCACAGGTTCGAATCCTGTCCCGAGCGCCAATTTTAACTTGCCGCATCTGATACGTAACGCTTACGTAAGGTATGGAAGGTGAATCCACCAGGGCGTGGAGCCTGCTTCGAAAACAGGTCGGTCCTTCAGGGCTGGCGTTCGAGTCGTCCGCCTTCCTCTATATACGCTGCCGCGGCGCGACGGATCGCGCAACGGTGTCCTAAACCGCAGGGTGTAGGTTCGAGTCCTACCGGCAGCGCCAAAATCGGGATAAAACGAGATAGGTTAATAGCGCAATGCCGCGTTTGCCGGCTGTATCTTATAAATGTGCTGCCGCAGCGCGACGGATCGTGCGACGGTCTTCTAAACCGCAGGGTGTGGGTTCGAATCCTACCGGCAGCGCCAACTATCGAAATAGAATGTACTGGAACTATGTACATTTATATATATATGCTGCTGCGGCGCGATGGAACGCGCGACGGTCTTCGAAACCGCGGGTTGTAGGTTCGACTCCTACCGGCAGCGCCATGCTCTCGTCGTCTAGCGGCTAGGACGCCTCTCTTACAAAGAGGTTATCGCAGGTTCGAGTCCTGCCGAGAGCACCAGATCTAAAGTATTTTGGAGGACGAATCTCCAAGGCGGAGAACCTGTTTTGAAAGCAGTGTGGCGTGAAAGCGCTGACGTTCGAATCGTCCGTCCTCCGTTTGGAGAGTGAATCCTCAAGGTGAGGAAGCTGCTTGGAAAGCAGTGTGGCGTCTATTGACGCTGGCGTTCGAGTCGTCCGCTCTCCGCGAGTTTATAACATGCTATATTACGGCATACCATACACGGAAGGTAATCGTCAACGGGCTTGACGGCATCCCTGCTAAAGATTGCGCTCTTCATGAGAGTGGGGTTCGAATCCTCTGCCTTCCGCCATTTTCTTCACACGCCGCCGGCACTTTACGTAAGAGCCGGCGGCCGATCAAACTCGCTTCCGACCATCTTCCCCAACCGATAGCCTCTGCAGTCACCCCAGTTTATATTTGGTTTCCGAACTCATTGAGTGTCTTAAGGCCGATATTTTGGGCAGGGGCTCCACTCGATTCTCAGTGATTCATGATCGTGTCGAGAAATTCAAGGTTCTTTTGGGATGAGACCTCATAGTGATTCACGGCTTCCCATCAAAACGCTGATTTGCCCCTCTTAACGACCTCATTTGCCAATTTTCAAGCCCTACGGATAGTTTGAAACGGTCTTGATGCGATAGTCGTCGATGGATTTCCATGATCCGTCGTTCTGCATGACCTGCCCAGGGTGATTGTAGGCCTTTACAATGACCTCGCCATCGACGCACTTCCAAATGGCGGCGTCATCGCCAACCGTTTTTTCGGGCAGGCCGTATTTGAACGCAACATCTTCGATCCGCGAGTTTGCCTTCACGCTGCTAATAAACTTCTGACGGGTGACAGTCAGTCCCACATGCTTGGGGATTTCACTGGGTGGCGGCAGAGCAAGAGGCGCAGGAGCGGGCGAAGGTGGCGACGGAGTCAAAGGCGGTGTAACGGCCGGGCTGTTGTTGGCGGTGGACGTCTGCGTTGCAGCGCCGGATACTTCGGCGCTGTTCAGTTTGATCTTTGTGAGCCATACCAACACGAAGACTACGCCAACACTGGCAATCGCAAGACCGATATAACGGAATTTCATGGAGCCATTTTGGCATATTCTCTCGTATGCTATCAATAAGCCATCGACGAACACCAGTGAAGGATACTGCCTCCTGATGTATCCCACTGTATAATGAGCAATAATCTACAACCAAGCGGCCGAACGCGGAGATCAGCGTGATATCTCTCAATCAAATCAAGATCGCCTCACCCTGCGGAGAGTCATGGGCAGCGATGGAAGGCGACGAGCGGCAGCGCCATTGTAAAGTCTGTCAAAAAAGCGTCTATAACCTGTCGAGCATGACTGAAGCGGAAGGTCTGGCCCTGTTAGCTGAGAAAGAAGGGCGTCTCTGCGTTCGCTTCCGTCGTCGTAAAGACGGCACCATTATCACGTCGGACTGCCCCGTTGGCCAGGCTCGCATGCGAAAGCGACGCACAGTATCGTTCGGATGGGCAGTGGCGCTGGCGGCATCAGGCTCATACGTCCTATCGCGTAATGCGACAGCCGTTCAATTCGTCGAAAGAACTAAATCGTCCATTTTCGTGAATCGAACGATGGGCGCTCCAACAGCGCCGCCGCCGGCTGCAATAATGCCAAAAGCCCCGAATCATGGCGTCTCCAACCCTTGATCTTCCTTCGTTGCACCCGTAACCGCAATCGATGCAACCGCTCCATTCTTATCGAAATCCTCGCTGAATGAGAGCTTTGCTTTGCCTGCGGCTCCCGGAACGGATGGCACGGTAACGATTGGCGCAGAGCTGTAGCCGGATCCGCCGTTTGTCACCACAAACTTCGTTATCTTCCCATCTTTGACCAGCGCATAGGCAGATGCCTCTTCCACAGGCCACAGCTCGCCGCGGCTGCGAACGTATCGATAGTGGTCAGAAACCTCATCGAGCCTCTCATTTGTCACGCCATAAGGGCCGAGCGCGTCAAGCAATGCGCGTTTATTGTCATGGACCTGTCCCGGCTCGGGCGCCATTCCGGCCGGCGCTGGCCGAACGTGGCTGAAGGCGTCTCGGAATACCTGCGGCGGCACTCCGAGCGCGCAGGCAACAAGCACAACCGGGCGGCCATGATCCCGGCGATCCGTCTCATGGCCGCCCGAGAATATGACCGCTACCCTGGTTCCTGATGCCTCTCGCTGGGCCTTCCCCGCAACGGCTCCCACGGCAAGCAATGCAAGCGGAGCCAGGACCATTAGTTTCGTTGACGGTTTCATCGATGCTTCCTTATCCTTAAAATAGGCTGGCATTTTAAGCGCAGGGAAATAACCCATGCGGCCTCATCTGAACAATCGTAACAGGGATGCATGAAACGGCGATGAAATGCGGCAGCCTCTATTTTATTGGTTGCGGACAATGTATAATGAGGAATAATCCGATGTGTAGCGACCTGGCATGAATGGGAAGATTTATGATTAACCTCAACCAAATCAAGATCGCATCTCCCTGCGGCGAATCGTGGGAGGGCATGGAAGGCGACAACCAGCAGCGGTTCTGCAAGAGCTGCAGCAAGATGGTCTACAATCTAACAGGGATGACCGAGGCAGACGGGTTGGCCCTGATTGCCAGGAACGAAGGGGAAATGTGTGTCCGCTTCCGGCGGCGCTGGGACGGCACTGTGATGACGGCGGATTGCCCTGTGGGTCAGGCGCGCGCTCGAAAACGGCGTACAGTCTCGTTTGCGTGGGCGATATCGTTAATCGTGGCCGACCTGTATGTCATGTCTCGCAATGCCGAGGCAGTTCAAATGGTTCAAAAAGCGGCGTCGGGGCTGGAACAGTCGCTTACGCCGCGGTCGAAACTCAATACAGTGGCCGGCAATGTCGCCGGCGGCTTGTGAGCCGCAATATTGCGACTGCACAGGCATGAAACTTTTG
>Ga0105238_10005722_pt1 | contig 12289 bp, 13 predicted proteins | sample KBSC34metaG_FD_81526 | JGI IMG/M metagenome (GOLD analysis project Ga0105238, IMG submission 81526) | Corn rhizosphere microbial communities from Kellogg Biological Station, Michigan, USA - KBS C3-4 metaG | ecosystem: Host-associated > Plants > Roots > Rhizosphere > Soil | place: Michigan, USA... | reverse complement strand
TCGCCGGGAATAAACTCACCCGCGGAAACAATGACGAGATCGCCCTTGCGAAGCTGTGGCGCGGGCACGTCTTCGGTGATTTTCTCGGACACGATGCGATGCGCGATCGTTTCTGTTTTCGACTTGCGCAGGTTAGCGGCCTGAGCTTTGCCGCGACCTTCCGCCATCGCTTCGGCGAAGTTTGCGAAGATCACGGTGAACCAGAGCCACAGAGTTATCTGCAATTCGAAAGCGCCGAAGTTGCGGATGAGTTGGAGTGTGGTTAAGACGCTGCCGACCTCGACGACAAACATCACCGGGTTCTTCATCATCTTGCGCGGATCGAGTTTGATGAACGCGTCGATGATCGCGCGTGTGATGATTTGCTTGTTCCAGATCATTGGTTTATTGGACAGGATTTACAAGATTCTTCAGGATTGACATGTAAATCTTGGAAAATCATGTAAATCCGGTCTAAAACATCAACTCCTCGACGATCGGCCCCAAACTCAACACCGGAAAGAACGTCAGTGCGCCGACGATCACAATCACGCTAACCAGCAATGTCGAGAACAACGGTGTCGTCACTGGAAACGTCCCCAGCGACGGCGGCACGATCTTCTTGCGCACGAGATTGCCCGCGATCGCCAGCATCGGAATGATCATCATGAAGCGGCCGACGAGCATCGCCATTCCAATGGTCGTGTTGTACCAAAGCGTATTCGCCGAGATACCAGCGAAAGCGGAGCCGTTGTTGCCCGTACCCGACGTGAACGCGTAGAGCATCTCGCTGAGGCCGTGTGGTCCAGGATTGTTCAATTGCGACGTGCCGAACGAGGGCGAGACCGCGCTGATGGCGGTCAGGACCAGAATCGTCAACGGAAAGACGAGCACGACAAGCATCGCCATCTTCACATCGTACGATTCGATCTTCTTGCCGAGATATTCAGGCGTGCGTCCCACCATTAGTCCGGCGATGAAGACTGAAAGGACGATGAAGATCAGAATGCCGTAAAGTCCCGCACCCACTCCGCCAAACACGACTTCACTCAACATGATGTTGACGAGCGGGATCATGCCTCCGAGCGGCGTAAACGAGTCGTGCATCGCGTTGACGGCGCCGCATGAGGCGTCAGTAGTGACGGTCGCAAAGAGTGCGCTATTCGCAATACCAAAGCGCACTTCTTTGCCTTCCATGTTGCCGCTGGTTTGATCTGTCCCGGCTAATAACGGATTGGCGCGCGCTTCACTCGCGTACGCGACGAGCACGCCTGCAAGAAAGAGCACGGCCATCGCGGACCACACGGCCCAACCGTGCTTCTGCGATCCGGTCATACGCCCAAGCGTGTACGTCAGTCCTGCGGAGATTGCGAAGATCGAGAAGAGAGAAATCAAGTTTGATAGTGGCGTCGGATTTTCGAATGGATGCGTGCTGTTGGCGTTGAAGAAGCCGCCGCCGTTCGTGCCCCATTGCTTGATGAACTCTTGCGACGCGACCGGTCCTTGCGCGATCAACTGGGTCGACGGCGCATCAATCAACTGAGCCGTGTCGTACGGTCGCAGGTTTTGGATCACGCCTTGCGATACGAGCACCAACGATCCGACAAGACAAAACGGCAACAACACCCAGAGCGTCGCGCGCGTCAGGTCCACCCAGAAGTTTCCGAGCGTCTGCATCTCGCGACGCGCGATCCCGCGAATGAATGCGATCGCGAGCGCGATACCAGCCGCGGCGGACACGAAGTTGTTATAAGCGAGCCCGGCCATCTGCGTGAGGTAGCTCATCGTCACTTCAGGCACGTACGACTGCCAGTTGGTGTTCGTCGTAAACGACGCTGCGTTATTGAACGCAGAGCCCGTGAACGCGGCGGAGTCAACGCCGAGCAGGTGCTGTGGATTGAACGGCAACGCGCCCTGCACGCGCTGCAACAGGTACAGCACGAGCATCGAGACTCCGCTGAACAGCAGCATCGCTATCGCGTACTCGGTCCAGCGCATTTCCTTACCTGAATCAACGCGCGTGAGCTTGTAGATCAATCTCTCGATTGGTCCGAGGACCGGATCGAGAAACGTACGCTCGCCATTGAACACGTGCGACATGTAGAGGCCGAGCGGCTTCGTCACCAGCAGTACCAGCGCGAGAAAGAAAAAGATCTGTAACCAACCATTCAACGTCATACAGTTTCAAAACTTCTCCGCACGCAAAAGCGCGTAAGCGAGGTAAATCAGGAGCAGCACAGACACGACGAGGCTCACTCCAGTTTCAACGTTCATCCTTACCTCCTCGCAGCTTTTCGCACGCGTACACATACGCGAGCGCAATCACGAAAAACCCAATAGTCGCTGCTATAAAAACCACATCCAGCATCGCTTTTACCTCAGTCGGGTCAACTGTAGGGGTGGCCCTCCGTGGCCACCCGTCGTTTGACATCGCTGATACAGACCCGAACCTCACTCGAAGTTGTAACCAAGCTCGAGCAGGAAGAAGTGATTACCTCCCGACACGTTTTGATTGCCGATTGAATAACCCGCGTAACCGGTCACGTTTAGACCAGCCTTGAAGATAATTCCAGGCGTGAAATAGCCGTTGGCGTGTTTGCCGGTAAACCAATCTGCCGCAAACGTGATTTTCCTGTTCAGCGGTTGCTCGAAACCAAACTGGCCGCCAGCACGGTTCGCAGACGCCACCGCATTCTTCGTGAAGTCGTAACCGCCGAAGGTTATCCTCGTGCCGTTCTTAAACGTCTTGCTTGTTTCCGCGTAGAAGTAGTTAGCGGCGTTGTAGGCGCGATTGCCTACCGGAACAAAGAGATTGTTGCCAAGAACGATGATCCAACCGTTTTCTCCTTGATACGGTCTCCACTTGATCGTCGGAACGAGCGTCGTTGAGTCGGCGCCGGGTTGGATATTTCCGGTGACGTTCAGTCCGAACTCGATGTTCCTTCCCGCACCGACAACGACACGTGGAACGAACGAAGAAAACTTCGCGACATTCGAGCCGTTTGTGGGTTTCAGACTCGCATCGAGCTCTGCGTAAACCTTGCCTCTATCGAGTACGTCAGTGGAAGGAACATTGAAAATCGTTTGCTGTGCGTTGACACTCGCAGAAGGTATAAAAAGAATGACACTCACCAGCCCAATAACGTGAACCGATTTGCTGCCCTTGCGTGACTCATCCAGTTTCTTCTCCTGCAAATCCATGAAGTGGGCGCCAACCATCATGATCGGAATCCCGACGATGAGTAGAACCAGCCCCAGTGTGTGCAGAATTGGATGGACGTGGTCGTCCAACAACGAGTGCGTAGTGAATACAAACCCGAGCGCAATCGCGATTACGGCAACTGCAAAACACGCACCGGCTGCGATCAATTCCCACGCAACCAAATGCTCCTGAACTCTTTCGCTCATGCACCCAACTTACGCCGCTGCGCGTAAAAAGGGCGTAAAGGGTTTATAAAAAGATCGTAAAGAAGAATGGCCACAAAAGGCACAAAAAGCACAAAAGGAGTGAAATCACTTTTGTGCTTTTTGTGCCTTTTGTGGCTTAAGTGGTTTGACCGGGATCGAAGCGGTAGCCTATCCAGGGCTCGGTGAGGATGTAGCGGGGACTCGCGGCGTCGGGCTCAATCTTCTTGCGCAAGTTGCCGACAAACACACGCAGATACTCATTCTGTTCGACGTAATTGCCGCCCCAAAGCGCGGCTAGCAGCGTGCGATGCGTCAACACTTTTCCGGAATGCTTGATGAAGTAGACCAGCAGATCAAACTCTTTCGGCGTCAGATGGATCGACTTGCCGCGCACCGTGATCTCACGCGTTTCGAGATCGACGTGGAAATCGCCTGAGTCGAGCGTAGTCTGTGTGGCCTCATTCGAGGCGGGAGCCCTGGCGCGACGCAGCGACGCCCTGACACGCGCCAGCAACTCATCGATTCCAAATGGCTTCGTCACAAAGTCGTCAGCGCCGAGATCGAGTGCTTCGACTTTCGTCTTCTCCTCGCCTTTGGCTGACAACACGATGATCGGCACTTGCGAGATCGCACGCAAACGCCGGCACAACTCGAGCCCATCGACATTCGGCATCGCCAGATCCGTGATCACGAGATCAGGGCGCCAGTCGTTGAAAGCCTCGAAGCCTGCAAGCCCATCCGCAGCCGCGCGCACGTCGTAACCACGCGACTTCAGTCCCGTGCGCAAAACTCGCGTGAGCTGTGGCTCATCATCAACTACGAGAATGCGTGCCTGGTTCGTCATTGCGCTTCAACCGTCGCAGTAGTGTAACGCGGTTCTTCGATCACATCGTCATCGCCGATTGGCAATGTAAACAACACGCGTGTGCCTTTCCCGTCGTGACCCGCCTCGATCCAGATCTTTCCGTAGTGCGCTTCCACGATGCCCTTGGCGATCGCGAGACCCATGCCTGTGCCGGTCGGTTGGCGGCTGCGAACGTCACCGTCGCGTGTCGCGCGGAAGAACTTATCAAAGACTCGCTCGCGCAAGTCAGCCGGAATTCCCGGCCCGTTGTCTTCAACTCGCATCTCGATTAGCTCAGCACCTGAGCGGCGGGCAGTGATGCGAATCGTCGAGCCCACCGGTGAATACTTTGCGGCGTTGTCGATGAGTGTATAGACAACCTCGCTGACCGCACGTTCATCGACACGCACGCCCGGCAACTCCTCTTCAACGTCGACCTCCACACGATGACTATGCGTGATCGGCTCGGCGCGCGACAACGCCGCGGAGATGATCTCTTCCACCGCGCCCCAACGCCTGCGCAGTTGCAGTTCGCCCGCTTCGATTCTCGCAAGCTCGATCAACCCATTTATGAAATGACTCAAACGATCGCTCTCTTCGTCGATCACCTCCATCATCTCAACTCTCGACTCCGCATCGAGTTTGACCGGCGGCTCTGTATCGCGAACTTCGTCGAGCAGCGTCGTTATCGAAGCTTTGATCGACGTGAGCGGTGTGCGCAGATCGTGTGTCACGGCGTCGAGCAACGTTGATTTCAGTTTTTCACTCTGCCGCAAAGCTTCCGCATGACTCGCACGCTCAAACGCATCGCGCAGCTCGGCGTAGAGACGCTCGATCTCGCGTCTTCCGGTTTCAGCTTCTTCGGCGCGCCGTTTGGCGCTGGCTGAGAGTTGTCCCGCAGTCACAGCGGTGATGAGAAAGGCGAGTAGCGCGATCCAGTTGTCAGTTGCCGCGATCGTGAAAGTGCCTAGCGGCGGGAGGAAGAAGAAGTTGAAACAGAGCATCGCGAGGATCGACGCTGCGAGCGCGGGCAGGCTGCCCCAGCGAGTCGCGATGAACAAAACAGTCAGCAGCAGTGCGAGCGAGACAGTAGCCGCATTGACGTGCGCGCCGACCGTCTTGAGCAGCAGCGTCAACAAACCAATACTCAACGCCGCCGCCACATAACCCGCCCACCTCTGGTCCAAAACAGACCGCCGCATGCCGGCTATTGTATCTCTGCGTAACCTCTGTGTCCTCTGCGCCTCTGCGGTGATCAAGCTTTACCGCAGAGACGCAGAGGACGCAGAGGCTGCGCAGAGAACTTGTTTAGGGCTTGTTGCCGGTGGCGACAATGAATTGCGCTGGAAATTTCATCTGGTCGGCTGGGAAGAACTCTTTTACCGCCTGTTCGATTTCAATCGCGATCTCGGCCTGCTCGTCCGCAGACAGCGTCGTCAATTTTTCTCGCAACGTATCGGACGTTTGCGAACGCATTGTCCAGAATTGTCGCGGCGAGATAGGCGCTTCGATGTCAAACGTGACCATATCCTCTTCGACGTCGATCGCGCCCGCCTGCTTCATCACGCTCGTGAGCTTGCCTGGCTCCGCGAAACGAAACGCACTCGGCGCGTCGGGATCGGCAGCGGGTGATTTCACGTGCTGGTCCATCACGCGCGTCACGAGATAACAGAACGGATTGATGTCGCTTTTCCCCCAGACTGCAAACGCCAGCCTGCCACCGGGTTTGAGCACTCGCAGCATCTCGCGTATGGCCATATCGGGATCAGCAAATAACATCACGCCAAGCCTGCTGACGACTACATCAAACGACTCGTCGGGAAACGGCAACGACTCGGCTACAGTCTGCTGAAACTGAATGTTGCTGAGGCCACGCTGTTGCGCCCTCGCGCGAGCCGTTTCAACCATCTGAGCCACACCGTCAGTAAACGTTACAGATCCTTCTGGCCCAACGAGTCTGGCAATCGTGAGCGACGGTTCGCCTGCGCCGCCAGCAACGTCGAGCACCTTCTGCCCTTGCTGAATTCCGGCGCGCTCAATCAACGCACGCGTCAGCGGCACAAACATCTGGTGAATCGTTTCGCTGTGTTGGGACCAATACTTCGCCGACTCCCGCCACGCGTCTAACATGTTTTCTGTCATAATCAAATGCTACCCTAATCTCTATGAATGACAAGACCAGACGCTTACTTCTAATCAGCAACTCGACACTCCACGGCAGCGGGTATCTCGATCATGCGGAGTCTGAGATCCGCAGTTTCCTTGGCGATGCGAAACGAGTGCTGTTCGTGCCATACGCCCTCTTCGATCGAGATAAGTATGCTACAAACGCGCGACAGCGTTTTCAGAAGATGGGATACGAGCTGACGTCGGTCCATACGGCTGAGAATCCGATCACGGCAGTCAATGAAACGGATGCAGTCTTCATTGGTGGTGGAAATACGTTCCGGCTGTTGAAGGCGCTTTATGAATTCGATCTGATTGAGGCGATTCGTAAGCGAGTGTCGAATGGAATGCCATACATCGGATCGAGCGCCGGTTCGAATGTCGCCGCGCCGACGATCAAAACGACGAACGACATGCCGATCGTGCAGCCGCCGTCGTTCAACGCGCTCGGGCTGGTGTCGTTTCAGATCAATCCTCACTATCTCGATCCGGATCCGAATTCAAAGCACATGGGCGAGACGCGCGAAGAGCGGATCGTTCAGTTTCTCGAGGAGAATGACACGCCTGTCGTGGGGTTAAGAGAAGGTGCGATGCTGCGAATTGAGAATGGCGAGACGATCTTGCGCGGATCTACCGGGGCGAGGATCTTCCGCAAAGGGATTCAGGCAATCGAAATCTCTCCGGGCGCACGCCTCGATATTTAATTTTAGACAGGATGACAGGATTCACAGGATTAACAAAAATGAATCCTGTAAATTCTGTAAATCCTGTCATCCTGTCTCACTGAGCCAACCGCCGCGAAAGCCTGCGCGGCGCAGACCGCTTACGATGAACGGGCATCGTTGCATCAGGCGCCAGATAAATTCCGTGCGGTAGTTCTCGATCATCAGGATGATTGGTCCCTGGTCCAGCCCGTAATAGCCCTTTGATATCCAACCTTTTCGACCTTGCGAAGTGAACGTGGGGTTGTAACTGCACTTGAATCCATATTCACTGGTGATTTGCGGATAGTCTTTATTCAATCGAAACAGAGATGGCAAAACGATTTCCGGAGCGAACGGCAACGACGCCGCAACTGCCCACGGCGCCAGCGTGCCATCATCCGGCCCATAAGGAATCGAGCGCGCTCTGTAATCGAAGAAGCGCACGCGACGACCGTTGATGCGTTGCTCTGCCGGTCCTGGGCCATCACTCGCCGTGATGCCCCAGCTAAAGCGACCGAAGCCGGCAAACTTCTTCGGATTGCGCATCGCATAGGCTTGCTGCGCATAGATCGCTCGGCGGCTATTTTCAAAATAATCAATCGCCTTGCCGCGCATGTAAGCATCATGGATGCCACGGAAGTCGATCCATATGTGCGACAGGTGATGGATGAACAGTGGACCAGCGTATACAAACTCCTGCTCGTATAGTTTTTTCCACTTGTACGTCCTCGTCCATGCTTTGTAGCTTTCGGGCGGCAACGGAAATGTTGGCGAAGCGAGGCCGAGAAAATAAAGAATCAGAGCTTCGCTGTAGCCGGACCAACGATACCGGATGAATCCACGCTCCGGTCGCCAGCCGTGTGAAACTGTGAGGGCGCCATTCTGCGCCCAGTGCCAGTCGGCGCGTTCGTAAAGCGCTTCGGCAAGCTCGCGAAGTTCGCGCTCAGCGGTGGTGTCAGCATCGAAATAGCACGAAGCGGCGAGAGCGCCGGCGAGAAGATACGTGGTGTCGATCGTCGATATTTCACATTTGTTCGCGCGACGTCCGGTCTCCATGTCGAGGAAGTGGTAATAGAAACCTTTGTAACCGGTGGCGTCGCGCTGTTTACCGTGTGGAGCGTCGTGAAAGAATCGGAGGGTTGCCAAAGTTCGCTTCACTGCTTCCGAGCGGCTCATGTACTTCCGCTCGACCGCAATCGGATAAGCCGTGAGCGCAAAGCCGACAGCGGCGATCGAAGACGGCGAACCGCGACGCGTGCTATCACGCACGAGCCCGTTCTCGGGATTCACTTCGTCAGCAAAGTATTTGAAGGTGTCGCGTTGCAGACGGGCCAGATCATCGTCTGTCAACGACGGCTCTGATGACTCGCTCCTCACAGAACCTGTCGCACCGCGCGACGACCGAGTTCAGCCGTCACTCCATACACGAGATGTGAAGCGAGCGCATAAACATGGGTCGAGACCGGATACTCAGTTGGCCCTTTCGCGAGACCCAGCAAAGGCACGGAGATCTCATCGGCGAGTAGCCAGAAGCCGGCGCCAAATGGTAGACCAGCCGCCGTGGTTACTTGCGGCGTGACTTCAGCGAGCGCGCCATACAATCCACCAGTCACCGTGCCGAAGGCGTAATGAACGGCAGCGCCCGCATTTTCCTTTTCACTCTCCTGCAACTCGTGATGGAGAACGTTTCTCGAGATAATTTTGGCGGTTTTAACTGTGGCGTCGTCCTGCTCGCCCGAGTCCTTGCCCTGCTCGCCTTGCGAACCTTCGCTCGGTTTCATCGACTGTGCGCCGTGCGACTTCTCCGCGCCTTCAGCGACGCGAGTCCAGGCGGCCTGAAACTGGTTCATCGTCCAGGAAGCGAGGAGGCCGCCGGCGAGTCCGGCTACCATGCCTTTCAAAAGGTTTGAATCGTTATTGCTCATTTGCTCTACATCCTTTCACCTCAATCGATCCAGAAGAACTTTCGAGCGACCGAGCTCTGAATGATTTGCAGAAACTGAGCGCCACGCTGCGAATGCGGCGAGTCCGAGCCCTGCGATCAGTGAGCCGGCGATCAATGGATGCTTTGATGCTTTGGTATAGACACTCGTTTCAGCGACGTGTCCTGGATAACCGCCACGCTCTTCTCCATCTTCGCTCGGCGTATACAGACTATCTTGTCGAGCAGGTGGCTTCGGTCGATCAGACTGCTGCGCGTCGAACATCGTCGCTTCGATCATCTTGTCTGTAAGACGCGGTGCGACGTGGTTCGCTTCAGCCAGCATCTTGCCGCCGCCACCAACGTACAAGTCCCGTTCAGGATGTTCGGCGCAGTGCAGAATCGCCTCGGCTACGAGATCGGGTGCATACACCGGCGGCGGGTTCTGCGGCTCGACGGGCATGAGGTTCTTCGCGTGACGAGTGTAGGGCGTATCGATCGTGCTCGGCTTGATCAGTGTAACTGAGATGGGAGCGCCTTCTTCTTCAAGCTCGAGACGAAGAGCGTCGGTGTAGCCTCTGATGGCGTGCTTCGTTGCGCAGTACGTGCCCTGGAGCGGAATCGCGACGTCTGAAAGAACACTACCGACATTGAGGAGCGCGCCACCGCTTTTTCTCAGGTGTTCGCAAGCGACCATCGATCCATGAACCACACCCCAGTAATTCGTTTCGAATAATTGACGATGATCTTCGAGTGATTGATCCAGCACCGGTCCATAGATCGAGACACCGGCATTGTTGACCCACGTGTCAAAACCACCGAAGCGTCGAATGGCTTCGTCAGCGATCCTTTGCACGTCTTCCAATTTCCCCACGTCGCCAACAACGTCTATCGCCTCACCACCCTGAAGGTTGATCTCGGCAGTGACGTGCCGGAGCGCTTCTTCATTTCGCGCATTGAGCACTACACGCGCGCCACGTTTCGCAGCGATACGGGCCGTAACAAGCCCGATGCCCGACGACGCACCAGTTATGACGATTACCTGGTCTGAGAGTTTTTTGAGTTTGATGTTCATTCGGATCCCCTGTGTTCGAGTGTAGAGTTCTTCCCTGTGCAACTTCGTTGCCATATCAATTTGTTGGGAATTTATAGAAATTGGAGGGAGAGAGATGTACGTGTCTGATACGGTTTGTTATCTATGCGGAGACAGGATTACAGGATTTACAAGATTTACAAGACTGCTTTCTTGTAAGTCTTGAAAATCCTGTAATCCTGTCTAACGGTTCTATCTTTCTTCTAATACCGACAGAATATTCCCTGCCGGATCTTTGAACCACGCGATTGTTGGGCCATGTGGGCCACGCGCGATTCCGCGTTCGTCAGTCTTGATGTCGGGCAAGTTATAATGTTCGAGCTTCACGCCCAATCCGTTGAGCTCGTCTACTGCTGCTTCGATGTCGTCCACTGCAAAATTCAGGACGGTGAAAGAGGCCGGGGTATGGTCTGGTTTCGGATATAAGAAAACGACATTGTCCTCAGTATGAAGCTCGAGCCCTTCGGGTGACTCTTTAACCTCGAGCCCGAGTGTTTCGCTGTAAAACTGTTTTGCCTTCTGCAAATCATTCACAGAAAAACTCGAGAACGTCTTTGCTTCCTTGAACATGTTTGACGCTTTCTTTCTTCCTGGCGATGCGCCTGCTTTTGCACTCATCACAAAATCCCCCTTCAGTAAATATGTGATGTATTAAACCCCAGAGCCACTTATAGGCGTGTCGCAGTTATTCGATTTCGTTATTACTTTTTGGTGGCATGCCCCTTTCGCCCTACGTTTTACGCGTTAGGGACATGTAGAGGAACTCGAAGGAGGTGTTCCCGACATGCTTAATAACTATTCATACCAGGCGGCGCTGGCCGCGTCGGAGAGCATTCACTGGCGCGTTGAAGACATCATCGGAGGCGAGAAACGCCTCAACTTCACGCAGCCTTTCATGCCCGAGTCGCTGGCGAATACAGAGCCGCTGACGTTTCTTTCCAAAGAAGAGAAACGCATTCTTAATCAGATCAGAGGCAATGCGTACCTCTGTATCTTCGGACTCGTAGAAGAATTCATACTGCCATTCGTACTGGACCATGCTCGTCCACAATTGCGCGGTGACGACTATCGCGTGCGCGCGTTGCTACGATTCGCGAGTGAAGAAGCGAAACATATCCAGCTTTTCAAACGCTTTCGAACGGAATTTGAAGACGGATTTGGCACGCTCTGCAACGTCATCGGGCCACCGGACGCGATTGCAGCCGCGATCCTGGCTCACGATCCACTCGCGATTGCGATCACAACGCTACACATCGAGTGGATGGTCCAGAGTCATTACCTCGACAGCATCAAGGACGACCAGGAGCTCGATGCGCAATTCAAGAGCCTGCTCAAGCATCACTGGGTTGAAGAAGTGCAGCACGCAAAGCTCGACACGTTGATGGTTGAAGCACTCGCAGCAGATCGCACTGAAGAGCAGATCATGAGCGCGGTGGAAGAGTATCTGGAGATCGGGGCTTTTCTCGACGGTGGACTGCAGCAGCAAGTTGAGTTTGATCTCACCAGCTTTGAGCTGGCGAGTGGTCGCCGGTTAACCGATACGCAGGCCGCAGAGTTTCGGCGCGTGCAAGTGCGAGCGAATCGTTGGACGTATCTGGGCAGCGGTATGACGCACGTGAAAGTGCTCGAAACGCTCGAGTCGTTGACACCGAAGGCGCGGCAAAGAGTTGAGAGCGTCTCCCCGGCGTTCTGCTAAGCGGATCGGCGGGGGCAAGCCCCTCTTCCTAACTTGTTCTATTTCCAGTAGTTCAGATCCTTGTGATAGCTGGATTAGAACAAGTCAGGAAGAGGGGCTTGCCCCCGCCGAATCTTGGGTACTACTTAGGCTTTCGTGGCGCGAATGTGTAACGTCAGAACGACGTTATCGCGGATTAGATTATCAGCGGCGCCTGCGTAGTTGATTCCGAAGTCTTTACGGTTAATGGAAAAACTACTCTCGACAGTCGCTGCCTCGGGCGTAACGTTGATCGTTGCGGGGAACGTGACGGCCCTCGTCACGCCGTGCATCGTCAGGTTGCCGGTTACGGTGTGAGTCGCGCCGTTTTCGCCGCCCGGTTTAATCGCAGTCGAGACGAACGATGCTTCCGGAAACTTCGCCACGTCAAAGAAGTCAGCCGTCTTCAAATGCTTCGTCAGATCCGGCGTGTCGGTCGTGATCGAATCAGTCTTGATCG
>Ga0105238_10005720_pt1 | contig 12290 bp, 13 predicted proteins | sample KBSC34metaG_FD_81526 | JGI IMG/M metagenome (GOLD analysis project Ga0105238, IMG submission 81526) | Corn rhizosphere microbial communities from Kellogg Biological Station, Michigan, USA - KBS C3-4 metaG | ecosystem: Host-associated > Plants > Roots > Rhizosphere > Soil | place: Michigan, USA... | reverse complement strand
TCGCTGGCGGCGGTGCTCGCCGCGCTGGCGATACGCTGGTTCGGCTGGCTGTGGGCGGATCCGCTGCTGTCGCTGCTGGTGTCGCTGCTGATCCTCGGCAATGCCTGGCAATTGCTGCGGCGATCCGCGCACATCCTGCTGGAGGGCGTACCCGAAGGCGTGGACAGTGCCGTGGTCGAGCAGTCGCTGCGCGACGCCGACCCGGCCATACGCAGCATCCATCACCTGCACGTATGGCAGCTGGCCTCGGGTTTGCGGATGGCGACCCTGCATGCCGAACTGAACGAGCCTGCCGACGGTGCCAGGGTTCTGCAGGCGATCCGGCAGATCCTGCGCGAGCGCTTCGAAGTGGAGCATGTCACCGTGCAGATCGACCCCGGCGCATGTCCCGACGAGACCCGGGGCTGTGCCGGGCATGATCACGGCTGACTATGGCGTTTGGCCCCGCGCTGCTATGATGGACGGCCGTTCATCCAATCAATCAGGTGTTTCCATGGGCAAGGGCGATCGCAAGACCCGCCGCGGCAAGATCTATCGCAGCAGCTACGGCAATTCGCGCGCGCACGTCGTGGCGCCGGCCGTGGTCGGTGCCAAGCCGACGGTGACCAAGCCAGCCGCGAAGAAGGCTGCGCCGAAGAAGAAGTCGGCCTGAGTCGGCTCCACTTCCCGGCGTGTTCGAGAAACCCCCGCTTCGGCGGGGGTTTTTTGTTTTCGGAGCCAGGAGTGCCCCGGGTCGGATCGCTTCGGTCGGGGCTGGCCTGCTGGTGGCGGGCTGTTCGGAGGGTGGGCGGGCGGCAGCGCCCCCATCCTGGATGGCGCGGGACAGGCATGCCTGGCGGAATTGCCACTGCGCCCCGTGTCGGCTAAGATCCGTTCCTTCGTATTAATGCATTAGTACATTATGAAGCGTCGATCGCTGGATCCCGAGACCCCGGCCGAATCAGCCGAGCACAGCCTGTACGAGGCGCTGTTGTCGCTGAAGAACCTCGATGAGATGGCCGCCTTCCTGCGCGACCTGTGTACGCCAGCCGAGCTGGAGGTGCTGGTGGATCGCTGGCGGGTGGTGCCGTATCTGCTTGAAGGCGTGTCCTACCGGGAGATCCATGAGCGCACGGCGGTCAGCATCACCACGATCGGGCGCGTCGCGCGTTACCTCAACCAGGGCAGCGGCGGCTATCTGGCGGCGGCAGCCCGGGCTGCGCGGCGGCAGGCGCAAACGGCAAGGAAGAAGGCATGAAACCACGCGATCGTTTGCGCATCGCGATGCAGAAGTCCGGCCGGCTCACGGAGCCTGCGCTGGACCTGCTGACCCGTTGCGGCCTCACCTTCCGGCAGAGCCGCGACAAGCTGTTCTGCTTCGGTGAGGGCGAGCCGGTGGACCTGTTGCTGGTGCGCGACGACGACATCCCGGGCCTGATCGCCCAGGGCGTGTGCGACCTCGGCATTGTCGGACGCAATGTCCTTGGCGAGTTCCGGCTCGTCGCCGGACGCGAGGCCGAGCCGCTGGCCGAAATGCGTCCGCTCGGTTTCGGCCGGTGCAGGCTGTCGATCGCCGTGCCGCAGGAACTGGACTACGCCGGGCCGGGCGACCTGGCAGGCCTGCGCATCGCCACCTCTTACCCGGGACTGCTCGGTGAGTGGCTGCGCACGCAAGGCATCGAAGCCGGCGTGGTGACGCTGACCGGTTCGGTGGAGATCGCGCCGAAGCTGGGTACCGCCGATGCGATCTGCGACCTGGTTCAGAGCGGTGGCACCCTGGTTGCCAACCAGTTGCGCGAGACCGACGTGCTGCTGGAGAGCGAGGCCGTTCTGGCCGGCCCGCAGACGCTGCCGGTGGACGAGCGTGGCGACATGCTGGAGCTGCTGCTGAAGCGGCTGGATGGCGTGATCCAGGTGCGCGAATCGCGCCTGCTGCTGTTGCAGACCTCGCGGCACACGCTGGAAGCGGTGACCCGGTTGTTGCCGGGCGGCCCGCAGCCGACCTTGCTGCCGGTGGCCGGCCAGCCCGATCAGCTGATGCTGCAGGCGCTGTGCGCCGGCGAGGTGAGCTGGCGGCAGCTGGAGGAAATCAAGAAGGCCGGAGCCCGCGAAATGTTCGTGCTTCCCGTCGAGAAGATGCTCGCATGAAGAGACTGGATTGGAATGCCCTGGATGAAACGGCCCGGCGCGAAGCGCTCGCGCGTCCGGCGCAATCGCGCGCGAATGCATTGCGCCACGGTGTCGAGCAGATCATCGCCGCCGTGCGCGATCGCGGTGACGCGGCGCTGCGGGAACTCAGCGCGAAGTACGATCGCTGCACGCTGGGCGCGATCGCCGTGGACGAGGCCGGGTTCGTTGCGGCCGAAGCCGCGCTCGATCCCGCGCTGAAAGCGGCAATCCGCGAAGCCGCCGCGCGCATCGAGCTGTTCCACCGCGCCAGCGCGCCGCAGCCGGTGGCGGTCGATACCGCACCCGGCGTGCGCGTCGAACGGATGCTGCGCCCGATCAGCCGGGTCGGCCTGTACGTGCCGGCCGGCAGCGCGCCGTTGCCGTCGACCGCCTTGATGCTGGGTGTGCCGGCGCAGATCGCCGGTTGTCGTGAGGTGGTGTTGTGCTCGCCGGCGCGCGCCGATGGCCGCTGCGACGAGGCCGTGCTGTATGCCGCGCGACTCACCGGCGTGCACCGGGTATTCAGGCTTGGCGGTGCGCAGGCGATCGCGGCGATGGCATATGGCACCGACAGCGTGCCCCGGTGCGACAAGCTGTTCGGTCCCGGCAACGCGTGGGTCACCGAGGCGAAATTGCAGGTTTCGTCCGATCCCGACGGCGCGGCGATCGACATGCCGGCCGGTCCGTCCGAGGTCCTGGTGATCGCCGATGCCGAGGCGAATCCGGTGTTCGTCGCCGCCGACCTGCTGGCGCAGGCCGAACACGGGCCGGATTCGCAGGTGATCCTGCTCGGCAATTCGGCGACCGTGCTGGACCGCGTGGCGGCGGAAGTGGAGCGCCAGTGCGCCAGCTTGCCGCGTGGCGACATCGTTCGCCAGGCGCTGGTGCATGGCCGCCTGATCGCGGTCGAGTCGCTGGCGCAGGCGGTCGAGGTCAGCAACCGCTACGCACCCGAACATCTGATCCTGCAGGTCGCCGCGCCCCGCGATCTGCTCGATGGCATCGACAGCGCCGGCTCGATCTTCCTCGGCCAGTGGACGCCCGAATCCGTCGGCGATTATTGCAGCGGCAGCAACCACGTGCTGCCGACCTACGGTTACGCGCGCAGCTACAGCGGCGTGTCGGTGGCCAGTTTCCAGAAGCAGATCAGCGTGCAGGAAGTCTCCGCCGCCGGGCTGCGCAACATCGGTCCCTGCACGGCGACGCTGGCCGCGGCCGAGCAACTGGAGGCGCATCGCCGCGCGGTGACCTTGCGCCTGGCGGCGCTGGAGGCGACAGCATGAACGTGCTCGATCTGGCGCGGCCGGAGATCCGCGCGATGCAGCCGTATTCGTCCGCCCGCATGGAGGCCGGCGGCGGAGAGGTCTGGCTCAACGCGAACGAGTCGCCATGGGCACCTCCGGGCGACGATGGCACGGGCTGCAATCGTTATCCCGAGCCGCAGCCGGCGGAACTGGTTGAAGCCCTTGCCGCGCTGTATGGCGTGCAGCAGGGGCAGGTACTGGTCACCCGCGGCAGCGACGAGGCGATCGACCTGCTGGTGCGCGCATTCTGCCGCGCCGGCGAGGACGCGATCCTGATCCAGCCGCCGACTTTCGGCATGTATGCCGTCTACGCACAGATCCAGAACGCCGCGGTGATCGAAGTGCCGCTGCCGCACGATTTCAGCGTGGACGTGGATACGCTGCTGGCCGCGGTCACTCCCGCGGTCAAGCTGACCTTCGTGTGCACGCCGAACAACCCGAGCGGGCAGCGCGTACCGCGGGCCAGCATTGAGCGGCTCGCGCAGGCACTGCAGGGCCGTTCGGTGCTGGTGGTCGACGAGGCGTATGTCGAGTTCGACGATGAGGCCAGCGTGGCCGACCTGATCGATCGCCACGACAACCTCGCTGTTTTGCGCACGCTGTCCAAGGCCTGGGCGCTGGCCGGTGCACGGGTCGGCTGCGTGCTGGCGAACGAGGCGGTGATCGGGCTGCTGCGCCGGATCATTGCGCCGTATCCATTGCCTCGTCCTTGTGTCGCGGCGGCGCTTGCCGCGCTGTCCGCGGAAGGGCAGGCAGCGGCGCGAGCCCATCTCGAAACCATCCGCGTGCAGCGCGTTCGGATGCAGGAGGCTTTGCGCATGGCGCCCGGTGTACGCGAGGTTTTGCCCTCGTGGACCAACTTCCTCGCCGTACGCTTTGACGACGCCGGTGCCATCCATCAGCGCCTGCTCGCCGCCGGCATCGTGGTGCGCGACACCCGCCGCTACCCGAACCTCGGCGATGCGCTGCGCATCACCATTGGCACACCCGCGGAGAACGACAAGGTGCTGGCTGTTCTGATGAACGCGGCCAGGAACGGCCAAGGTCTTGTCGAGGAATCGGCATGAACAAGCGCAAGTTTCTTTTTGTCGACCGCGATGGCTGCCTGATCGAGGAACCTGCCGATCAGCAGATCGACAGCTACGCCAAGCTGGCCCTGCTGCCGGGCGTGATCGGCGCGCTGCAGCGCTTCGTCGCGGCCGGCTATGAACTGGTGATGGTGACCAACCAGGACGGGCTGGGTACCGACAGCTTTCCGGAAGCGGACTTCAGCGGCCCCCACGACTTGCTGCTCGGCATCCTCGGCTCGCAAGGCATCCGCTTTCGCGAGGTGCTGATCGACCGCAGCTTCCCGCACGAAGGGCTGGACACGCGCAAACCCGGCACGGGCCTGGTGCGTCACTACCTCGGCGACGACAGCTGGAGTCGCGTGGCCTCGGCCATGGTCGGCGACCGCGAGACCGACCTGCAGTTCGCCGCCAACCTCGGCGTGCGCGGGCTCCGCGTGGGCCCGCAAGGCCTAGGCTGGAGTGAGCTGGCGCACCGGTTGCTGGACGCGCCGCGCACGGCGACGGTGGTGCGCCACACGAAGGAGACCCGGATCACGGTCAGCGTGGATCTCGACCGGGTGACCGAACCGAAGGCGCACACCGGCCTGGGCTTCTTCGACCACATGCTGGAGCAGATAGGCAAGCACGGCGGCTTCGCGCTGGAGCTGGACTGCGACGGCGATACCCACATCGACGAACACCACACCATCGAGGACTGCGCGCTGGCGCTGGGCCAGGCGCTGAAGCAGGCGCTGGGCGACAAGCGCGGCATCGGCCGCTACGGCTTCACCCTGCCGATGGACGAGTCGCAGGCCAGTGCGGCGCTGGATCTGTCCGGCCGGCCGTATTTCGTATTCGAGGGCAGCTTTCCGCGCGAGCGCGTAGGCGAGGTGCCGACCGAACTGGTGCCGCATTTCTTCCGCTCGCTGTGCGAGACGCTGGGCGCGAACCTGCACCTGAGCGTGCGCGGCGACAATGCGCATCACATGGTCGAGGCCTGCTTCAAGGTCGTCGCGCGTGCGCTGCGCCAGGCGATCCGTCGCGAAGGCAGCGAGTTGCCCAGCACCAAGGGCACGCTTTCATGAGCGTGGTTCTCGTCGATGCCGGCGGCACCAACATCGGTTCGGTGCGCTATGCCTTGCAGCGTCTCGGCGTGGAAGCCGCGTTGACTGCGGATGCTGCGGCCATCCGCGCCGCCGACAAGGTGATCCTGCCTGGCGTGGGTGCCGCCGGTCCGGGCATGGCGCGGCTGCGTGAACTCGGCCTGGTCGAGCTCCTGCGGTCGTTGACCCAGCCGGTGCTCGGTGTCTGCCTCGGCATGCAGTTGTTGTGCGCGCATTCGGAAGAGGGCGATACCGCATGCCTGGGATTGATTCCCGCACCGGTGCGCCGCTTCACCGGTGCGCCCGGTCTGCGCGTGCCGCACATGGGCTGGAACCGCGTGACCGCGTGGCGCGAACATCCGCTGCTCGCCGGCCTGGGCGACGACGGGCAAGCCTATTTCGTGCACAGCTATGCGGTGCCGACGGGCGACTGGACGCTGGCCAGCAGCGATTACGGCGAGCCATTCTCCGCGGTGATCGCGCGCGACAACTTCCACGGCATGCAATTCCATCCCGAGCGTTCGGCCGCGGTAGGTGCCAGGCTCCTCAGGAATTTCCTCGATCCATGAATTTCCACGTCATCCCGGCAATCGACCTGCGTGGCGGCCAGGTGGTACGGCTGAAACAGGGCGACTACGCGCAACAGACCATTTACGCCGGCGATCCGCGTGCGCTGGCGTCGCGTTATGCCGACGCCGGCGCGCGCTGGCTGCATCTGGTTGATCTGGACGGTGCGCGCTCCGGCCGGCTCGGCAACCTCGCGGTGATCCAGTCGATCGCCGCCGATGGCATGGCGGTCCAGGCCGGCGGTGGGGTGCGCGAGGAAGCCGATCTGCAACGCCTGTTCGATGCCGGCGTGCAGCGCGTGGTGCTGGGCAGCGTGGCGATCCGCGATCCCGAACGTGTCGCCGGCTGGCTGGCGTCATACGGCGCCGACCGCCTGACCGTCGCCCTGGACACGCGTCGCATCGACGGCCGCTGGACCTTGCCCAGTGCCGGCTGGACCGAAATCGAGGCGCGCACGCTGGACGAACTGGCCCCGTGGTATGCAGCACGCGGTGCCCGCCACCTGCTGTGCACCGACATCGACCGCGACGGCATGCTGGCCGGTTTCAATCTCGACCTGTATCGGCACCTCGCCGACCGCGTGCCGCAGCTGGCCGTGCAGGCTTCCGGTGGCGTGCGTTCGCTGGACGATATCCGCGCGGCGCGCGCGGCCGGTGCGCAAGGCGTGATCCTCGGGCGCGCGCTGCTGGAAGGACGCTTCAGCGTGGAAGAGGCACTCGCATGTTGAGCCGTCGCATCATTCCCTGCCTCGACGTGCGCGACGGCCGGGTAGTCAAGGGCGTGCGCTTTCGCGATCACGTGGTGATGGGCGAGATCGTCGAGCTGGCCCTGCGCTATCGCGACGAAGGCGCCGACGAACTGGTGTTCTACGACATCACCGCCAGCCCTGAAGGGCGCAGCGTGGATCGCGGCTGGGTGGCGAAGGTCGCCCGCGTGATCGACATCCCGTTCTGCGTCGCCGGCGGCATCCGCTCGGTCTATGAGGCGCGCGCCGTGCTGCATGCCGGCGCCGACAAGATCTCGGTGAACTCGCCCGCGCTGGAGCGTCCCGCGCTGATCGACGAACTCGCCGCCGCATTCGGCGTGCAGTGCGTGGTGGTCGGCATCGACTCGCTGCGCGACGAGGATGGCGAGTGGCGCGTGCGCCAGTACACCGGCGATCCGTCCAAAACCCGGGCGCTGCCGCGCCGCACGTTGGACTGGACAATCGAGGCGCAACAACGCGGCGCCGGCGAAATCGTGCTCAACTGCATGGGCAGTGACGGCGTGCGCACCGGTTACGATCTCGAACAGCTGTCTGCCGCCCGCGCGATCTGCCACGTGCCGTTGATTGCCTCCGGTGGTGCCGGCGAACCGGAACATTTCCGCGACGCCTTCGTCGAAGCCGACGTGGACGGCGCGCTGGCCGCCGGTGTGTTCCACTCCGGTGCCATCGCGATTCCCGCACTCAAGCGCTACCTGCACGGGCAGGGCATTCCGGTGCGTTTGTGGGCCTCAAGAGAAGACAGACATGAGTGATGCCAATAGGGATGTCAGCCGCCTCGACTGGGCCGAGGGCGACGGCCTGCTGCCGGCGATCGTGCAGCACTGGCGCAGCGGCGAGGTGCTGATGCTCGGCTACATGAATGTCGAGGCGCTGGCGCAAACCCGGTCCAGCGGCCACGTCACCTTCTACAGCCGCGGCAAGCAGCGCCTGTGGACCAAGGGCGAAAGCTCCGGCCACGTGCTGGCGCTGAAGTCGATCCGCATCGACTGCGACGCCGACACCTTGCTGATCCAGGCCGACCCGCACGGCCCGACCTGCCACACCGGCACCTCCAGCTGCTTCGGCGACAGCGCCGAGGTGCGTCCGCCGCTGGGTTTCCTCGCCGAACTCGATGCGTTGGTAGCGCAACGCCATGCCGAGCGGCCCGAAGGCAGCTACACGACGAAGTTGTTCGATGGCGGCATCCGCCGCATCGCGCAGAAGGTGGGCGAGGAGGGCGTTGAGACCGCGCTGGCGGCGGTGGCGCAGGGCGACGAGGAATTGCTGGGCGAAGCGGCGGACCTGGTGTTTCATCTCATGGTGGCGTTAAGGGCGCGTGGGTTGTCGATGGGGGATGTGGTGAGGGTGTTGGCGGAGCGGCACTCCTGATGGCGAACCCATCGCCGTAGGCATTCTCCGGTACGTCGAGCCGGTCTGTCCCACCGCGGAAGTGAACCGGGTGTCGTTGCTGCCGAGCCGTGACGCAGTGGTGGATTGCAGCCTCAAGGCCGTCGGCCGCGTGGTGAAGGACGAAGCGGTGGCAACGCACCCGTGCGCGCCCCTGCACGGCTTTCGATGTGGTCCGAAGGGTTGCCGACGGTTCCACCCGCGACATCGTCAGGATGCAGCCAGCCGGTGCCGTGACAGCTTGTCGTAGTGCACCTGGCACTGTCCGGCCAGGCGGCGCTGGAACGCGTTGAGCCTGACCTCGCGCTCGCGCCACGGCGCGAAGCCGGTCGAGCGCTCCACCGCCGCGTACCAGTGCGGCGCCCACACGCCGTCGCTGGCGCGCGGGCCGCGTGGCCACCGCAGCATGCGCGGGCTGAAGGCGATGCCCAGGCGCCTGCACAGGTTGCCCAGGACGGCCGCGGGATTCTTCAGCACATCGCTGGCGTCGATCACCGGAGGTGTTTCGCCGAGCTGGTCGCTGACGCGGTCGAACAGGCGCGCCTGCTGCTCGAAGCCGAGTTCCCATGCGGCGGCGTCGGGACGCTGGATGGTGAACGAGGCAACCACCGCCGCCGGTTCGCGGATCAGGAAGCAGTTGCTGACCCGGTCGAGCCAGTCCAGCGGCATCTCCGGCAGCATGTGCTGGGTCATGTGCTTCTGGTACCAGATCGGGCGGTCGCCCGGGATCGGGCCGGTCAGCATGGCGGCGACATCGGAGGCGTCGTTGTCCTGCGCGGCGATCACGTCGTCGCGCCCGGGATGCTGCACGCCGGTGGCAAGCAGGTAGTGCGCGTAGAACGGCTCGTCGATGACGGCGGTGTCCTCGCGGTTTTCCCACGCGCGCATCATCGCGGTGGAGATGTTGCGTGGCCCCGACCACATCGCGATGCGCAGGCCATCGCGCGGCAAGCTCATACGCGTGGTTCCGACCGGCTTTCCGTCTTCACCAGTTCCATGTAGAGCTGCTGCAGCCGCTCGACCATCGGGCCGCGCCCGCCATCGCCCATGCACCGGCCATCGATCTCGCTGGCCGGCACCACGCCGGCGAAGGTGCCGGTGACGAAGGCCTCGTCGGCACCATGGACCTCGGTGAGGCTGAAGTTTTTCTCGAATACCGGAATGCCGTTGGCATGGCACAACCGGATCACGTTGGCGCGGGTGATGCCGCCCAGGCAGTAGTCGCCGCTGGAGGTCCACACCTCGCCGCGCCGCACGATGAAGAAATGGGTGGAGTTGCAGGTGGCCACGAAGCCGTGCGGGTCGAGCATCAGCGCCTCGTCGTAGCCCGCCTTCTGCGCCTGGATGCAGGCGAGAATGCAGTTGAGCTTGGAGTGGCTGTTGAGTTTCGGATCCTGCACGTCGGGGGCGCCGCGGCGCACATGCACGGTGAACAGGCGGATGCCTTGCTCGACCGTGGCCGGCAGCGGCTGCTTGTATTCGGGGATGATGACCACGGTCGCCTCACCGATCACGAAGCGCGGGTCCTGGTGCGGAGTGGCCTTGATGCCGCGTGTCACCATCAGCCGGATATGCACGTCCGAATGCATGCCGTTGGCGCGCAGCGTGTCGACGATGCGTTGGGTCAACTGTCCGCGATCGAGTCCGATATCCAGGTCGATCGCCCGAGCGCCTTCGTACAGACGGTCCAGGTGCTGGCCGAGAAAGGGCAGGCCGCCGTCATGCAGGCGCAGTCCCTCCCACACGCCGTCGCCGAGCACGAAGCCGCTGTCGAATACCGACACGCGTGCTTCGTGGCGCGGGAACAGTTCGCCGTTGACGCTGATCCGGATCGTTTCGTTGCGCGGATCGCTGGTGTAGTCGTGGGTGCCTTTGCTCATCGGTATGCCTCGCCGGGACAGCGTTCAGCGTAACCGTTCCGGCAGGCGGCCGCCGCACCGCGTCGGGCCAGCGGGGGATGCGCAAGGCGCCGCAGCCCGCCGGCTCCGGCCTGGCGTGAATCCTGCGGACTGCCGTTCAGCCCAGCGGCAGCTGGCTGTCGGCCCGATCCGGCGAAACCACCAGCCGGGTATATTCCGGATGCGTGAAGTCGTGGAAGACGAACATCCGGCCCTGCCACTTTTCCCAGCGATGCCGATGCACCCGCAGCTGTTCGACGACGCAGAGCTTGCGCTCGGCCGAGCACTCGTTGAACTCGCGGATCGCCAGCAATTCGCCGACATAGGGGTTCATGCAGCCGAGGTCGTTGGTGGTGACGTCGTCGAAATAGCAGTGGACGCGCGGCAAATGGGTGGACGCCGTACCGCTGAAAATCTGCAGCGCGGCAACGGTGGCGCTGTAGTAATCCAGGTCGAACGCCACGAAGCCGACCGGCGCGTGCGGCTGGCCGATCCACGCGGCGGTCGTGTCGCGCACGTCGCCCAGCACCAGTTCGGCGCTGGACAGCTTCCCGCGCAGCTTGTCCACGTCCATGCGATAGAAGCCCGGACCCCAGATATGCGGCAGATCGCGGTAGTCCACCGGCGCGGGCATGCCCGCGCCGCTGTCGAAGCCGAACACATCGATGGCCACGCCGGTCTCGCGGGAAATTTCGCTGGCGGCCCGTTCCAGCGCAACCAGCCCACGGCCGCCGGCGACGCCGAACTCGATCGCCGAGATGCGCCCGATGTCCAGCGCGGCGGCAAGTGTCGCAGCCCAGAACAGCCCGTAGGCATAGTGCGGATAGGGAAAGATGCCGTAGTCGACGCGGGTGCGCAGCGACCCGAACGGAAAGCGGTTCCAGAGCCTGAGAAAGAACGGAAGCCGCGTCAGCTGCAGCAGCATCTGGTTCCGGGCGCTCATGTCACAGACCCCCTGGCAGAGGAGGCGAACGCAAAAGCCGCTGTCGGCAGGCAGGGCGTGACGTTGCGCCACGAGGGCATACTACAACCACGCCCGAGGCGTCCGGCAACAGGTACACGGCCGGTCCGTCACCGCCCGATGCAGGACGACGTCATCCGCGCAGGGCGATGATCCGATTCCCCGGCAGCCGCTTTTCCCTGTCTCCGCGGGCGGCTCAGTCGAGCGGCCATGGCAATGATCCGGCGAGGTGATCGGCTGTCGATGCCTCGACCGGATCGGGTTCGATCCCTCGGGTCCGGGCGATCTTTTCGTCACCGCGCCACCAAGGCGCGACTGGCCGCTGCTGCACCGGCTCGACAGCCTCGCCGAGCCGTGGCAGCAGCAGGGGCGTCCGCTGCGGATCGGCCAGCGAGAGCAGCGTTTCCACGGGCTCGTCCCAGGCGTGGGTGGACAGGGCGAACGTGCCCCAGTGCACCGGCATCAGGATCCCGCCGCCGAGCATCTCATGCGCCGTCAGTGCATTGGCCGGACCCAGATGGATGTCGCCCCAGGAGGGATGGAACGCACCGACTTCCAGCATCACCAGATCGAACGGGCCGAGTCGATCGCGAATGGTCTGATACTCGCTGGTGAGGCCGGTGTCGCCGCTGAAGAAGACGCTGTGCCGTTCGCCCTGCATGATCAGGGACGACCACAAGGTGAGGTTGCGGTCCTTCAGGCCGCGCCCGGAAAAATGCTGCGACGGCGCGGCCGTGATGCTCAAGCCGGTGCCCGGCACGCGATGGGTCTGCCACCAGGCCAGCTCGGTGATGCGCGCGGGCGCAATGCCCCAGGCTTCCAGATGGGCACCGACGCCGAGCGAGGTGACGAAGGGAACCTCCGACTTCGCCAGCGCACGGATGGTCGGGTAGTCCAGGTGATCGTAGTGGTCGTGCGAGATCACCACGGCATCGACGGCAGGCAGCTCGCGCAGGCTGACCGGTACCGGCTGGAAGCGCTTCGGTCCGAGCAGGGTGAATGGCGAGGCGCGCTGGCCCCACACCGGGTCGGTCAGCACGCGCCAGCCATCGATCTCCAGCAGCACGGTGGAATGGCCCAGCCAGGTGACGCGCAGTCCGCTGGCCGG
>Ga0105238_10005714_pt1 | contig 12293 bp, 10 predicted proteins | sample KBSC34metaG_FD_81526 | JGI IMG/M metagenome (GOLD analysis project Ga0105238, IMG submission 81526) | Corn rhizosphere microbial communities from Kellogg Biological Station, Michigan, USA - KBS C3-4 metaG | ecosystem: Host-associated > Plants > Roots > Rhizosphere > Soil | place: Michigan, USA... | reverse complement strand
CCGTGCGGCCGTGCGCGTGATCGTAGGCGTTTGGATAGCCGAGATTGAACGCGAGGTGATATTGGCTCATCGGGTTGAGCTGTTTCGGTCCGACCGAATAGAAACCTTCGGGCGCTTGGTTATCACCCTCGCGCTGCTTCGGTCCGATATCTCCGGAGAATTTGCAAATCGGATAGGTGTGAAAAAGTACAAATTTCCCGTCGGTCCCCTGCAGCCAGAGTTCGAGTTCCGCCTCGCGCTTGAAGATGCGCAGGAAAACGGGCGCGCCGTAGCGCAGACGTTTGGCTGCAAGCTGCCGCTCGAGTGCCGGCTGCACGCGCGCCGCGGCCTCGCGCGCGCGGGCGGAATCGGGAATCTCGGCAGCGGTGGCGTGGAACATCGTCATCAGGCAAATCAGCGTCAGCGCAAGCCTAGCGAAGCGGCGCAGCGCGCAAGCATACACGCCGGCCCTCATGGCTCGCCCGTCTTGCGTTCGCTCGCGCGCGGTGCGCCTTTGGCGTAGTCGACGGGAGTGCATCCGACGATCTTCTTGAAATCGCGGATCAGGTGCGCCTGGTCGGCATAACCGAGATCGAAAGCCAGCGCGGCCCAGTCACAGGCCAAACCCGCGTCGATCCGCGCCAGCGCCTCATGCAGACGATAGCGCTGGATCACCCATTTCGGAGGCACGCCGACGTAGTCGCGGAACTGGCGCTGCAGCGTGCGCAGGCCGATGTCGAACTCGCGCGCGACCTGCTCGATGCGCGTGATGGTGCGATCGTCGGCGATGCGCTTGGCAATGGTGGCGACGAGGTCGACCATAGGGTCGTTGCGCGGACCGAGGCCGCGCAAGAAGGATTCGTAAACCGCGACGGCGAGGTGATGGTCTTCCGCGGCGAGCACGTCGCGACCGAGATGGCGCGCCCGTTCGCCGAATACATCGCACACGGACAGCACGCGGTCGGCATAGACGCCGACCGGCCCGTCAACGAGGGGCCGGAAGCCGCCGACACGGAATTTGATCGCGAAGACGCGGCCACGACCAGGTGCAAACCGGCGTGTCCAGCGCCGGGTCGCCGGACCGCCTATCGTCGCCTCGTCGTGCTCGGCGACGAGATGGACGACCGGGTGCGGCAGTGTTTCGCGAACGCAGCCTTCGTCGAGCGCCCAGTCGATGGCCCAATAGTGTTCGACGAATTGCGCAAGGTCCGCCGACGGCCAATAGCGCGCGTGGCGGAAGCCCTTGGCATCGAGTCGTGCGTGGAGGACGCCGCGCGATTGGGTCGGTTTGGTTCTCGCCATGTCGCGTTTTTTCAATCCTGTCCGATCAAGGCCGGCTAGTATTTTCCTCAAAGCGGCGATTCGCGCCGCGATGGAGAATTCCCCATGCGGATGCCTGCCATTTCTCTGTTCGCCATCGTTATCCTCGTCGGCCCGACTTCATCGGGCCTCGCGCAGACCCGCGGCGGCCAGCCCAATCCCACCCAAGGAACTACGATGACACATCATGCGAAAGGCGCATTCGACGTAAAGCTGCAGAAGCTTGAAGCCTACAACAAGAACGAGAGCGCCGGTCTGGGCCGTATGTCGATCGACAAGCAATTCCACGGCGATCTTGATGCGACCAGTCAGGGCGAAATGCTCTTCGCCGGAAGCGGCAAGGATTCGGGCGGCTACGTCGCGGTCGAACGCGTAACCGGCACGCTGCAAGGTCGGAGCGGTGCCTTCTCATTGCAGCACAATGCGACGATGACGCGCGGTGAGCCTTACCTCAACATTATCGTCGTGCCTGGTTCGGGCACGGAGGAACTGGCGGAATTGAGCGGCACGATGAAAATTATCATCGAGGCCGACGGCAAGCATTTTTACGAGTTTGATTACGAGCTGGCGCAATAAGCCCCTCTCCCTCCGGGAAAGGGGTTGGGGTGAGGGTTCGGGCAATTAGCAACGCTGCCTCGACGTCGAACCCTCATCCGCCCCTTCGGGGCACCTTCTCCCGGCGGGAGAAGGAAAAGCTCAAACCTTGCTCGCAAGCTCCGCCGCCACCTGCTTCGCCGCCTCGAGCGTCGCCGCCACGTCCGCATGCGTGTGCGCGGTGGAGACGAACAGATTCTCGTACGCACCCGGATGGAACAGCACGCCACGCGCGAGCATGCCTCTCCACCAGACGTCGAAAATCTTCTGATCGGCGTGACGCTCAGCGTCGCGGTAGTTGTGGATTTCTTCCTTCGCAAACCACACCTGCATCAGCGGGCCTACGCCCACCACGTAGGCTGGCAGGCCCGCGTCCTTCAGCACTTTTTCCAAGCCCAGGCGCAACTCGTCGGAGACGGCGTCGAGTTTCTGATACAGCCCCGGCGTGTTCAATTCGTCGAGCGCAGCATTCGCCGCCGCGATCGCAATACCGTTGGCGCTGTACGTGCCGGCCATGGACACCGTGCCATTCGCCACGAGCGCCATGATGTCGGCGCGTCCGCCCATCGCCGCGACCGGGAAGCCGCCGCCGACACCCTTGGCGAACACGGACAGGTCCGGCTTGATACCGAGACGTCCCTGCGCGCCGGCGAGGCCGAGGCGGAAGCCGGTGATGACTTCGTCGAAGATCAGCACGATGCCGTGCTTGAGCGTGAGCTCGCGCATTGCTTCCAGGTAGCCGGGCTTCGGCAGGATGCAGCCGGTATTGCACATCACCGGCTCGGTGAGCACGGCGGCGATGTTATCGCCCTCACGCGCGATCACGTCGGCCAGCACGTCGGCGTCGTTCCACGGCAGGATGATGAGGTTTTCTTCGACGCCCTTCGGCATGCCCGGGCCCTGCGGCACCGGCACGGGGCGATTGTCTGGACCGGCCTTGTGGATAGCCGGATGCTTGCTCCAATACACGCCGTCGGAAAAGCCGTGGTACATGCCCTCGAAGCGGATGATCTTGTTGCGTTTGGTGAAGGCGCGCGCCAGGCGCGTGGCGTACAGCACCGCCTCGGTGCCGGTGTTGCAGAGGCGCACCATGTCCACGCTCGGCACGGCGTCGACGATCTTCTGCGCGAGACGCGCTTCATCCGCGGTCGGCAGCGCGAACACGGTGCCGCGTTGCTGGATGAAATCGACCACGGCCTGGGTCACGCGCGGTGGGCGATGGCCGAAGATCATCGGACCCAAGCCGAGCAGGTAGTCGATGTATACGTTGCCGTCCACATCGGTGAGATGCGAACCCTCGCCTTTGTCGACGAACAGCGGATAGGGATTCCAGCCGGACCAGGTCGCGCGCGCCGTGCTGTTGACGCCACCGGGAATGAGCTTGCACGCGGCATCGAACAGTTTAGCGCTGCCGCTTGTATTCAAGCCGGCGATGAGTTGCGTTTCGGACATGGAATTACCTCGGATGGAATGCTGGTAGCTCGTCATTCATTCTTTGCCGTCATTCTCGCGAAAGCGGGAATCCATCTTCATCCTGGCTCTTTGCAGCGAAAGCAAAAATGGATTCCCGCTTTCGCGGGAATGACGACAATGGGCAGGCCGACGAGAATTAGTAAGGAAGTCTAAGCCGAAATCACGTTCGGCAACGGAGCCACCGCCGCGCGCGGCGCGGAAACCAATATCCCCGAAACGAGCGCCGGCAGCAGCGCGAGCGCATCGGCAAAGCCGGTGATCGGCGCGTGCGGAATATTCTTCGCACGGCAGTAGTCGATGAGCTTGCCCTTGGCGAAGACGAAATCCGCCGACTCGGCAACGCAGTAGTCGGAAGCGCCGTCGCCGACCATCAGCACGCGCTTGCGTGGACCTTGCGAACGCGCGACCGCGGCGCATTTGCAGGTGCCGCTCTTGGCGCGGCAGGTCGCGCTCGCGTTGGGGAAGTCCAGGCGCCATTCACGCTCGCCGACCGCATTGAGCTGGTTCGCGGTGACCGGCAGATAGTCGAAATCGTAATGCTGGAGGATGAAGTGGATCGCGTAGTCGAGGCCGTCGCTGAGAATCTCGACCGGCATGCCGTGCGCCTTGGCGTAGTCGACGAAGGCGGCGAAGCCCGCATCGATTCCACGCTCGGCCAGATGCGCATCGAGCTCGGCGCGGCTCATGTCGAGCAGGGCAACCTGTCCGGCCATGCAATCGTGCGAGCCGATACGACCGGCTTTCCAGTCGTCCTCGAGTTTTTCCCAGCCTGGTTTGCCGAAGCGTTCGAGCAGGGTATCGGTGGTGTCTTCGACGGAAATCGTGCCGTCGAAGTCGCAAAGAAGGGTCCAATCGGACACGGGTAACCTCGGAAAGTGAAAATCGGGGGCGCGTTGAGTTTTATGTAAGTCCGCGCCAATACGGCATTTTAATGCCCGCGAGGGGGTGCGCGGAAGCGATTCGACCCGAAAAGGGGCTATTTTCTACAGCGCGCATTAAGGTTTTCTGCGCCGTTCTGGCGCGCAACCAACTCAGGCCGCGTCGCGCACGGTGGCCAAGAACGCGCCCCCGTAGCGTTCCAGCTTGGCCGTGCCGACGCCGCTGATCGCGCTCAATTCCTCGGCATTCCGCGGCCGCGTGCGCAGCATTTCCAGCAGGGTCGCGTCGTGGAAGATCACGTAGGCCGGCACGCCCTGCTCGCGCGCCAGATGCGCGCGCGTGGCGCGCAGCGCGTCCCACAGCGGCGCCTCGTGCGGGGCGATGTCGAGGCTTTGGCGGGTGCGCTCGCCGCGGACGGTCTTGCGCGTCGCGCGGCGCTCCTCCTTGCTCGCCGGCTTGCGCAGCGACACCTTCGCCTCGCCGCGCAGCACCGCGCGCGCGGCCGGTGCCAGGCGCAACACGCCGTAGCCATCCGGGTCGGTCACGAGCAAGCCATTGGCGACGAGCTGGCGGAAGATGCCGCGCCATTGGCGTTCGTCGAAATCGGCGCCGATGCCGAACACGCTGAGGCGGTCGTGATCGAGCGTGCGCACGCGCTCGTCGTCGACGCCGCGCAGCACGTGGGTCAGATGCCCGACCCCGTAGCGCTGGCCGGTACGATAGACGCAGGACAGCGCCTTCTGCGCCAGCTCGGTGCCGTCGAACGAGACGGGCGGGTTGCGGCAATTGTCGCAATTTCCACAATTTCCGTCGGCCATCTGTTCGCCGAAATAGGCGAGCAGATGACGGCGGCGGCAGCTCGCGATCTCCGCGTAGCCGAGCAGCGCGTCGAGCTTGGCGCGCTCGATGCGCTTGCGCTCCTCGCTCGATTCGGATTGCGCAATCAGCTGCGCCATCGTGACCACGTCGCCGAGGCCGTAGCACATCCACGCCTCCGCTGGCAGCCCGTCGCGGCCGCCGCGGCCGGTTTCCTGGTAGTAGCCCTCGAGGCTTTTCGGCAGGTCCAGATGCGCGACGAAGCGCACGTCAGGTTTGTCGATGCCCATGCCGAACGCGATCGTCGCGCACATGACGATGCCGTCCTCGCGCAGGAAGCGCTGCTGGTTGCGAGTGCGTGCACCGGCGTCCATGCCGGCGTGGTAAGGCAGCGCGGCGACGCCCTGTTCGCTGAGCCACTGCGCGGTTTCCTCGACCTTGCGCCGCGACAGGCAATAGACGATGCCGGATTCGTCCTTGTGTCCGGCGAGAAATTCCTTGAGCTGGCGCTTGGAATTATCTTTTTCCACAACGCGATAAAGTATATTTTTTCGATCAAAGCTCGAGACGAACTGGCGCGCCTCGGACAGGCTCAGGCGCTCGACGATTTCGCGCCGCGTCGGCGTGTCGGCCGTGGCGGTCAGCGCGATGCGCGGGATGTCGGGGAAGCGCTCGTGCAGGACCGTGAGCTGGCGGTATTCGGGACGGAAATCGTGGCCCCACTGCGACACGCAATGCGCCTCGTCGATCGCGAACAACGAAACGTTCGATTTCGCCACGAGGTCGAGACAGCGCTCGCTGAGCAGGCGTTCCGGTGCGACGTAGAGCAGCTTCAGCCGGCCCGCGGCGAATTCGCGTTCGACCTCGAACTGGGCGCGCGCATCGAGGCTCGAGTTGAGGAACGCGGCCGCGACGCCGTACTGGCGCAGTGCCTCGACCTGATCCTGCATCAGCGCGATAAGCGGAGAGACGACGACGGCCGTGCCGGCGCGCAGCAGCGCGGGAATCTGGTAGCACAGCGACTTGCCGCCGCCGGTCGGCATCAGCACGAGCGCATCGCCGCCGCCGGCGACGTGCTCGATGATGGCCTGTTGCTCGCCGCGGAACTCCGTGTAACCGAAAATCCGGTGAAGAATGTCCAATGCGTGTGCGGTCATGGCATGGATTTTAACCGCCGCGACGTTTGAAACGGTGCCGCCCGCGCCGACGCTTCCGCCGCAACACGGTTTTGGCTAATGTAGCGGCTCGTTTCCACTTGAGTTCGCCACATGGTCCGCCCGCTGCGCCTTGCCGCCCTCACCGTCGTCCTTGCCGTGCTCGCCGGCTGCGGCGGCGTGCCGACCCACCCGATCAATCCGCCGAACGCGTCGATCCAACTGCTCGAAATGCAGCCCGACGGGCGCTGGAAGGTGTCGATCCGGCTGGAGAACTTCTCCGACAAGACCGTGCACTACTCCACGCTCAAGGCCGAGTTGCGCATCAGCGGCACCGATACCGGCGAAATCTCACTGAAACCGGAAATGGACATCCCCGGCCTCAACGCCGACATCGTCGAGACGACGCTGACGCCGAGCAGCGACCTGCAGAAAGCCTTCGCGCTCGACGTGAAATCGCCCGGCGGCGCGCCGTACGAGATCAAGGGCACGATCGGCATCCCCGAAGCGGGCAAGGATTTCAAGTTCGAGCACAAGAGTCGCCTTTCGCCCGTGCCCGGCATTCCGAACCAATACCACTGACCGCCCACGAAGCCACGAAGACATAGCTCATGACCAAGTACGCCGCTCCGCTGACCGACATGCGCTTCGTGCTGTTCGATCTGCTCGATGTCGAGAAGCAATACGCGCGTCTGCCCGGCGGTGAATCGGCGACGCGCGACACAGTCGACGCGATCCTCGACGAAGCGGCGAAATTCTGCGAACAGGTTCTCGCCCCGCTCAACGCCAGCGGCGACGAGGAAGGCTGCACGCTCGACAAGGCGACCGGCAACGTGACGACGCCGAAGGGCTTCAAGGACGCCTACAAAGTCTACGTCGACGGCGGCTGGAGCAGCCTCAACGCGCCGGAAGCCTACGGCGGCCAGCATCTGCCCGACTCGATGGGCGCGCCGATCAAGGAAATGCTCGACTCGGCCAACCTGTCGTGGGGAAACTTCCCGCTGCTCTCGCACGGCGCCTCCGAGGCGCTCAAACAGCACGGCGAGGAATGGCAGCGGCAGGCGTTCCTCAAACCAATCGTCGAAGGCCGCTGGACCGGCACGATGTGCCTGACCGAACCGCACTGCGGCTCCGATCTGGGCCTGCTGCGTACGCGCGCGGAGCCCAACCCCGACGGCACCTACCGCATCAGCGGCACAAAAATCTTCATCACCGCGGGCGAGCACGATTTGACCGAGAACATCGTCCACCTCGTGCTCGCTCGCCTGCCCGACGCGCCGGCCGGGGTGAAAGGCATCTCGCTGTTCATCGTGCCGAAGATCAAGGTCGACCGCGACGGAAAAATGGGCGAACGCAATGCCGTCGTCTGCGGCGCGATCGAGCATAAGATGGGCATCAAGGCCTCGGTCACCTGTGTGATGAATTTCGACGCGGCCGAAGGCTATCTGATCGGCGCGCCGAACAAAGGCCTCAACGCGATGTTCACGATGATGAACACCGCGCGCCTCGCGGTCGGCATCCAGGGCCTCGGCCTGATCGAGCGCGCTTACCAGATCTCGCTCGCCTACGCGCGCGACCGGTTGCAGGGCCGCTCGTTGAGCGGGCCGAAATTTCCCGACAAGCCGGCCGACCCGCTGATCGTGCACGCCGACATCCGCCGCATGTTGCTTACGCAGAAGGCGTTCGCCGAGGGCACGCGCGCGCTGAGCTACTACGCGGCGACCTTGGTCGATCTCGTCGAGCGCTCGCCGGACGACGCCGAGCGCAAGCGCGCGGACGAGCTGCTCTCGTTCCTGATTCCGATCGTCAAAGCGTTGCTCACCGAAGCGGCGAACGAATGTGCCTACCGCGCCGTGCAGATCCATGGCGGCCATGGCTACATCCGCGAAACCGGCATCGAGCAATTCGCGCGCGATGCGCGCATCACGACGATCTACGAAGGCACCACAGGCATCCAGGCGCTCGATCTGCTCGGGCGCAAGATCCTCGCCACGCAAGGTGTCGGCCTCAGGCACTTCCTCGAGGAAATCGGCGCGTTCTGCGCGGCGAAGTCCGGCGATGCGTCGCTGGCGGAATTTATCGGCCCGCTCGCCGCGGCGGCCAAGGAATGGGGCGATCTCACGCTCGCCCTCGGCAAGCGCGCGACGGCGAATGCCGACGAGGTCGGCGCCGCCGCGGTCGATTACTTGTTTTATTCGGGCCATATCGCCCTCGCCTACTTCTGGGCGCGCAGCGTCGCTGCCGCCGACGCGTCGTCGCAATCTGCCGACTTCAAGGCGGCGAAGCGCCATACCGCCCATTTCTATTTCGCGCGCATCCTGCCGCGCACGCTGACGCACAAGGCCGCGATCAACGCGGGCACCGACAGCCTGCTCGCGATGCCGGATGCGCTATTCGGATGATTGTGGAGTAGCCAGCGTCACCGTTTGCCATGACCGACAAAGCGCCGGAAACCGAAATCTACGTTCGCCTCGCCCATGCGGACGACGACGAGTTCATCCTTTCGCTGGCGAGCCGCTTCGCCGAGTTCGAACTCCCCTCCTGGCGCAAGCGCAACGAAACGCTGGCGGGCATCCGCCGCGACATCGAGCATCATCTGCGCACGCTGCCGCCGGCCTCGCATCTGTTCGTCGCTGAAAGCGAGGATGCGCAGCCGCTCGGTTTCCTGCATCTGCAGACGCGCAAGGATTTTTTCACCGGCGCGCTGAACTGCCACATTTCCGATCTCGTCGTCGCCACCCAACACGAAGGCCGCGGCGTGGCCGGGGCGATGCTACGTTTCGCCGACGAATGGGCGAAGGAACATCGTTGCCGCTTTCTCACCCTCGGCGTATTTCCAAACAACGAACGCGCGCGCAAGCTGTATGAGCAGCATGGCTTCGGCGTCGAGATACTGAGTATGGTCAAACCGGTGAAGTAACCGGGAAGGGCAGCGCCGGAAGGCTGCCTTCGCGATGTTTCCGGCAGGAACCCACATTCGGCGGTGGCGACGCGCGGACGGCGCTCGACATGGTGCTTTCTCCGACCATTCGGAGCGAAATGAACGACGGTCATCGGGCATTCGCAAAAAACGCGTAAATTCAGCTATGCTGCGAACCCGGATACGATCGTTTGGCAGCGATTCGCCCAAGTCCGCCCGTGGGGGGCGTTATTGGTGACACCGGATGCCGAGTCATAGATCACACTCTGTTGGATCGAAATCAACAAACGTCGAGCTGGACCGCACGGTCCTGTTCGAACCGCGCAAGGTCAGCGACATCCATTCCACGCGCGTGCTCTCGCTCGACTCCAACGGGCGAATTCTCGATTGGATTTCCTGGCAAGACGCCGTCTGCCTTTACGTACGCGACGCGGTCTCGTGGACCCTCGGCAACCCCTGTCTCACGATTCACGGCGGCACGAGCCGACTCACCGGCGAACAGACCACGCTCGATCTGCACCCGATCGTCGCCAGCCGCGGCCATGCGCGCCTGCATGCGATCGACCCCGCGCCAGCGTTGACCAACGCCGCGCTGTTTGCGCGCGACCGCATGCTCTGCCTGTACTGCGGTGAACATTTCTCGCGCGGCGAACTCACGCGCGACCACGTCGTGCCCCTGTCCAAGGGAGGCCGCGACTCCTGGGAAAACGTCGTCAGCGCCTGCCTCGCCTGCAACATCCGCAAAGGCAGCCACACGCCGCAGCAAGCCGGCATGCCACTGCTCGCCGTGCCGTACCGGCCGAGCTGGGTTGAGCATCTGATCCTGTCAAACCGCAACATCCTCGCCGACCAGATGGAATTCCTTATGAACCATCTGCCGAAGAACCGCCGACAGGCCTGACCCCGGCGCCGGATTCATCTGGCTCGACAACGGCACCTCGCAGGACGACCAGACGACGCGCGGCAGAACGCAATTCAGCTTGCGCATTGCGCGCGCTTTCCTCGGCATTGCGCGTAACCAGTAGCTGAACTCCGCGACCGCCAAGCAGGCGCTTGCCAGTGCGCATGAAATGCCCGCTGTGCATGTGCGCCAAAAGCACAGCCTTGCCGAAAAAGTAGGCCGCCGCATAGAGCAGGCTGATTTCGCGCAAAGTATCGAGGCTGGGCTCCGGCACCCACGACAGACCGGGACTGCCGCGCGCATGCAGGATGGCCAGCGCCGCGTAGGCGAAGCCCACGATCAGCGGCGTCGGAAATACTGCCAGCGAGAGCCAGTCTTCCGCATCATCGGCAGCGGCGTCGAGCTGCGCCGCAGCGCGCTGCGCATCCCCGCGGAAAAACACAACGTTGACCACGCCGTCGGCGACGATGAGGGCAAGCGGGGGCAGCATCATCTTCCAGGTTCGCGGATCGGCGAGGACGGAAAAAATCTGCAGCTTCAAGACGTAGATGGCGATCGCCAGGCAGATGGCCGCGAATATCAGCAGCGAGAAGAGGAAGAACTTCACCGCCTGCCACGGTCCGCGGTATTCGCGCAGGGTGTCGCGCATGATGCGCAGCACGATGACGCGCACGCCTTCGAACAGAATCAGCGCGACGAAGCCGTCCAGCCAATCGTCCGAGTCGTCCCATTGCGGCTGCAGCGCGAGGCGAACGAGCCCGGCGCCCACCAGCGTGGGTATGAGCAGGGTCACAACGAGCGCCTGCCAGTCCGTTCGTGCCCCGATCGCCGACATACGCCGCCTCCCCCGAGAATGCCAGCATAAGTCCCTGCCGCCGCCATGGCGAGCGCCCTCCGGCGAGCTAGCTTGCCGCTGATGCCGCAATGAACGAAAATGCTTGATTGAACAAGATATTCCAATGATCAATTCCACACGCTATCCGCGCTTGGCCAAGATCGACTCGCCGACCGATCTGCGCAAGTTCGACGAGGCCGAGCTGCCCGAAATCGCCCGCGAACTGCGCGAGTACCTGATCGAACAGGTTGCCGGCGTCGGCGGTCACTTCGGTGCGGGCTTGGGCGTCGTCGAGCTGACGGTCGCCCTACACTACCTCTACAACACGCCCGAAGACCGGCTGGTCTGGGATGTGGGCCATCAGTGCTATCCGCACAAGATTTTGACCGGGCGCCGCGATCGCATCCACACGATCAAGCAGGCGGGTGGCCTCGCGCCGTTTCCGCGCCGCGACGAGAGTGTTTATGACACGTTCGGCGTCGGCCATTCCTCGACGTCGATCTCGGCCGCGATCGGCATGGCGGTCGCCGCGCAGCGCAAAGGCGAGGCACGCAAGATCGTCGCGGTGATCGGCGACGGCGGCCTCACCGGCGGCATGGCTTACGAGGCGCTGCATCACGGCGGCAATCTCGATACCGACATGCTCGTGATCCTCAACGACAATCAGATGTCGATCAGCGAGAACGTCGGCGCACTGCCGAAGATGCTCGCGCGCCTGATGACGAGCCGCACACTCAACGCGATGCGCGAGCGCGCGAAGAACAGCATGCGTCCGCAGGGTTTCCTCTGGCGCTTCTTCAAGCGTTGGGAAGAACATCTCAAGGGCATGTTCGTGCCGTCGACGCTGTTCGAAGAATTCGGTTTCCACTATTTCGGCCCGATCGACGGCCACGATCTGCCGCAGATGCTGCACGCGCTGAAGACGCTGAAGGATCTGAAAGGCCCACAGCTGCTGCACGTGATCACGACCAAGGGCAAGGGCTACGCCCCGGCCGAAGCGCAGCAGATCGAGTACCACGCCGTCGGTCCGTTCGATCCGGTCAAAGGCTTGGTCAAGAAGGCGCCCGGCAAACAGACCTACACCGACGTGTTCGGCGATTGGCTCTGCGATCAGGCGCGTGCGGACGAACGCCTGCTCGCGATCACGCCGGCGATGCGCGAAGGCTCCGGCCTCGTGCGTTACTCCAAGGAATTCCCGCAGCGCTATTTCGACGTCGGTATCGCCGAGCAGCATGCGGTGACGCTCGCCGCGGGTATGGCCTGCGAGGGCACCAAGCCGGTCGTCGCGATCTATTCGACCTTCCTGCAGCGCGCCTACGATCAGGCGATTCACGACGTCGCGATCCAGAACCTCGACGTCACTTTCGCGATCGACCGCGCCGGCGTCGTCGGCCCCGACGGCGCGACGCACGCGGGCAGCTT
>Ga0105238_10005713_pt1 | contig 12294 bp, 11 predicted proteins | sample KBSC34metaG_FD_81526 | JGI IMG/M metagenome (GOLD analysis project Ga0105238, IMG submission 81526) | Corn rhizosphere microbial communities from Kellogg Biological Station, Michigan, USA - KBS C3-4 metaG | ecosystem: Host-associated > Plants > Roots > Rhizosphere > Soil | place: Michigan, USA... | reverse complement strand
CGGTAACCGCCCATGCGGTGCACACTCTGCGGCGTCAGGCCAAGATGGCCGACCACCGGGATCTCCGCATCCGTAAGCGCCTGGACCAGAGCCACGCGCGGGCCTTCCACTTTTACGGCTTCGGCCCCGGCTTCCTTCACGAAGCGCACCGCGTTTGCAACGCCATCAGCCACTGTGCCGTGATAGCTGCCAAATGGCATATCTGCCACCACGAGCGCTCGGCGCACCGCGCGCCTCACAGCACGGGTGTGATGCAGCATCTCGTCCACTGTAACGGCAAGTGTGTTGTCCTGGCCCATTACGACCATTGCGAGGGAGTCGCCTACCAGCACGAGATCAATGCCGGCTTCATCCACCAGACGCGCAGTTGCATAGTCATACGCCGTCAGCGCGGAGATAGGTTTGCCCTGCCGCTTCATCTCTGCAAGCGCAGGAATTGTCACTTTGGTGATGGAGGGATCGAGCGGCGAAGAACTCGCGCTTCCGGGGAAGTTAGTGAGGCTCATGTTGTCTCCAGTGCCGCTCCGAAGTACTCAAGATGCAGCCCGAACAACACAAGTATACGCCCGGTGTAACGGTTGGGTCCGTTACAGCTCGTCACACTTCACTTGCCGATCTGACACTCCCAGCCGCACACTATGTGCAGCAATGCTTTCTCCTTTAACAGCGGGTATTTACGGCGTCATGGGTCTCGCTGGCGCGGCTGGACTTGGCATCGGCGGATACACCTATGCAGCCCGCTGGCCAGGCTCGCAACTCTTCGGTCGCACGTTGGTCGCTCCGCGCCGCCCCCGGGAACTCGCCCTCACCTACGACGATGGCCCGAATCCCGCATGGACTCCGCGTCTGCTCGACGTTCTTGCCGAACACAATGTGCGCGCTACGTTCTTTATGCTGGGCAGCTTCGTCAAAACCGAGCGGGAACTCGCTCGCCGTGTTTTCGAAGCGGGCCACCTGATCGGGAATCACACCTGGACCCATCCTCGGTTATCGGCAGCCTCCGATGCCGAGGTACTCGAACAATTGACCCGGTGCAACGACGTCCTCGCGCAAATCACAGGCAAGCCCATCCGCTTTTTCCGGCCACCCTTCGGTGCTCGGCGGCCTTATGTACTCAAACTGGCGCGACAGATTGGCCTCATCCCCGTCACTTGGAATGCAATGACCAGCGATTGGAGCGAGCCCTCCGCCGACAAGATCGCAACAAGCCTGATGAACAAGATCGACCGCAATCAGCGCCGCGGATACGCCAGCAACATCGTTCTGCACGACGGCAATCACCGCAGCCAGGGCGCAGATCGCGGCCCCTCGGTCACCGCCACCGGCCAGCTTCTCGAGCGCTACAGCCCCAGCCACACCTTCGTCACGCTCGATGCGTGGCAACAGTGAATGTACCGTAGGTCATTGCGCGGTTTGTCGCACTACTCCAGCGATCTGCAATGCGAGCGCCGCAAACACGCATGCAGCTGCTGTAATCACCCACTGAATTTTCTGGGTCTCCACTCCCTGAAATGCAAATGAGTGCACAGCAACCAGCGCGAAGACCGCATAGTTCCATCGCTGCAGCTGCTTCCATGTGTGTGTTCCGAACCTGCGCAGCGACAAATCGTTCGAGGTTGCCAGCAGAATGATCAGCAGCAGCGTTCCAAGCGCGCCCGTGTAGTTCGCTAGCCCGAACAGATCGTGCCGCATGCCGTGATGTTTCTCCCCAGGTCCATAGACGTAATAGAGCCACGGCCTTCCGCGCAGGTGAACGAACTGCCCCACGCCCGCATGCAGAATCCCCAGCATCCCTGCCCAGATTCCAATGTCACGCCGAAGATCGCTCGACACAGGATTTGCCGTTCGCCGCAACACATTCCAGGGGCCGATCAACAACGTGGCGGCCAGCAGGGCCAGCGCCGGATACGCGGTTGCAAAACTCGCCCGGCTCAGGATGTCTGGATACGGCCGCGTCTGATACAGCACCGCCACGGAGACGAACGACAGGAGCAACAACGGCAAATGATGCCGCCAGATCCGCGGCAGCAGGCGCCCACGCCACCTCGGCGTTGCAGAAACAGAATTCAACTCGGATCAACTCCCCACTGCAACGTCAACGCGTCAGTCGCGAAACGCCTCGCGTGCCGCATCGATCGTCGCCTGCACTTCGGCCTCGCCGTGCGCAGTTCCCAGAAACGCCGCCTCAAATTGCGATGGCGGCAGCCACACTCCACGATTCAGCATGGCACGGTGGAACCGTCCAAAAGCTGCTGTATCCGACTTCGCCGCTTCCTCGTAATTCCGCACCGGACCGTCGCTAAAGAACCACGTCCACATCGCTCCCACGCGATTCATCGTCAGCGCCACGCCGGCCTTACTTGCTTCGTCAGCAACTCCCTCAGCCACAGCCTTCGCCGATTCTTCCAGCAGGGAATAAACCTCATTTTTGTGCTCCAGCAGATAGTCCACCGTCGCAAGCCCCGCCGCCATCGCGAGAGGATTCCCGCTCAGCGTTCCCGCCTGGTACACCGGCCCCAGCGGCGCCAGCATATCCATATACCTCTGCTTGCCGCCGAACACCCCCACCGGCAACCCGCCTCCCACAATCTTTCCCAGCGTCACCAGGTCCGGATCAATCGAAAACCGCTCACAGGCTCCGCCCAGCGCTACGCGGAATCCTGTCATCACTTCATCTACGATCATCAACGCGCCTTCGCGCCGCGTCAGCTCTCGCACCCCCGATAGAAACCCCGGCGCCGGTGCAATACAGCCGGCATTTCCAACCACTGGCTCCAGAATCACCGCCGCAATCCCATCCGGATGCGCATCGAATGCTGCTTCCAACTCTGCCAGGTCGTTGTAAGGCAGCGGATGCGTTAATTCCGCGATCTCCTCCGGCACCCCCGCCGACCCCGGAATCCCAAACGTCGCCACCCCCGATCCCGCCTTCACCAGCAGCCCATCTGCATGCCCGTGATAGCAGCCTTCAAATTTCACAATGATTTTGCGCCCGGTCGCCGCACGCGCCAGCCGAATTGCCGACATTGTCGCCTCTGTCCCCGAGCTTACAAACCGCATCTTCTCGATCGCCGGATAGCACGCAACAATCCGCTCCGCCAGCGCCGCTTCGCTCTCTGTCGAAGCTCCAAAGCTCGCCGAATTCCGTGCTGCCCGCTCAATCGCCTCCACCACTGGCTGAAACGCATGCCCCAGGATCATCGGCCCCCACGAGCCCACGTAATCGATGTAGCGGTTTCCATCCGCATCCACCACGTACGCACCTTCAGCTCGCTCCACAAACGGCGGAGCTCCGCCCACCGCGCGAAACGCCCTGACCGGCGAATTTACCCCACCGGGAAAGAAGCGCTCAGCGCGCTGTTGCAATTCATGCGATCGCGTATTTGGCCGTGTTGCTGACAACTTCGAGGTCTGGGTGCTCATGCTGCCATCAGTATAAAAGTCCTTTCGCACGCATGCCGGAACCATCACCAGCCCCCTTTCGTTCTCCACATTTTGAACAATCGACCGCAGCTCCAACTCACAATTTCCTGCGCACCCGCCCTGTTAGAATCGACCTTTCCGACGCAGATTGTTTTCGGAAACCAAATCTCAGCCCCGGGTCACTCGCCGGCACAAGCCGGACCGTCTCGGGGAGCAAAGAGGCAGTGAAGTGCCCGAAGAATCCAAAACGAAAGCCGGTTCGACCAAGCCTGCCAGCACAAACTCCATCACATACGCGGATGCCGGCGTCGACATCACCCGCGGCGATCGCGCCAAAGACCGCATTAAGTACCTGGCACAGAAAACCTTTAACCGCAATGTCTTAGGCGGCATCGGCGGTTTCGGCGCCCTTTACCGGCTCGACCTCCAGAAGTTCAAAAGCCCCATCCTCGTCAGCTCGGCCGACGGTGTCGGAACCAAGCTCAAAGTCGCCTTTGAGATGGGCCTTCACTCCAGTGTCGGCGCCGATCTCGTCAATCACTGCGTCAACGATATCGCCGTGCAGGGCGCCACCCCCCTCTTCTTCCTCGACTACTTCGCCAGCGGCAAACTCGACCCCGAAGTCACCGAGACCGTCGTGTCCGGCCTTGCTGAAGCATGCCGCGCCAACGGCTGCGCTCTCATCGGCGGCGAAACCGCCCAGATGCCCGGTTTCTATGCTGAAGGCGAATACGACCTCGCCGGCTTCATCGTCGGCGCCGTCGACCGCGACAAGCTCGTCACCGGCGCCGAAATCAAAGCCGGTGATGTCCTCATCGGATTCCCCTCCACCGGATTACACACTAACGGCTACTCCCTTGCCCGCAAGCTCCTCTTCGAAGTCGCCGGCTATAAGGCCTCGCAGTACGTCACCGCAATCAAGGAGAAAGCCGGCGCCGCGCTCATGAAGACTCATCGCAGTTACCTCCACGTGATTCAGAAGCTCGTCGCCGCCGGGCTGACCAACGGCATGGCTCACATCACCGGCGGTGGAATTACTGAGAATCTCCCCCGCATCCTTCCCAAGGGAACCGCCGCCCAGGTCGAGCTCGGCTCATGGCCCGTGCTTCCCATCTTCGAACACCTTCGCGAACTCGGCCAGGTCTCGCAGGACGAGATGATGCGCACCTTCAACATGGGCGTCGGACTCATCGCCGTCATCCCCGCCGCCAAGTTCACCCGCGCCAAAACCCTCCTCGACCGCGCCGAAGAAAAATTCTTCGTCGTCGGCCGCATTGTGAAGGGCGAAAAGCGCGTGCAGTACACCTGACACCCACGCCCTGTCATCCTGAGCGAACGGGCCCCGAGCGTTTTCTTCAATTCGGGGGTGGTGAGTCGAAGGATCTGCTTCTTCTTCCGAGTGATGCCGTGGAACCATCAGTCCCCATACCGCAACCTCAAGCGCCGCGACCCGGGCGTGCACCACTGCGCCTTGGCATCCTTCTCTCCGGCCGCGGCTCCAACTTCCTCGCCATCGCCCGCAACATCCGCGAAGGCAAACTCCCCACCGTCGAAATCGCCGTCGTCATCTCCAATGTCGCCGATGCCCCCGGCCTTTCCGCCGCAAAAGATCTCGGCCTTCCCACCGCCCTCTATATCTCCAAAGGCCGTCCTCGCACCGATCATGACGCCGACCTCATCTCCTGTCTCCGCGAGCACAAGGTCGACCTCATTTGTCTCGCTGGCTACATGCGCCTTCTCTCACCCGCCTTCATCTCCTCATTTCCCAACCGCATCCTCAACATCCATCCCTCGCTGCTGCCGGCCTTCCCCGGCCTCGACGCCCAGCAGCAGGCATTCAATTACGGCGTAAAGATCGCCGGCTGCACCGTCCACTTCGTCGACGAGCACCTCGACCACGGCGCTATCATTCTCCAGCGATCGATTGCTGTTCTCGAATCCGACGACGCCCACTCCCTCTCCGAACGCATCCTCGCCGAAGAGCACATCGCCTACAGCGAAGCCATCGCCCGCGTAGCGAGCGGCGACTACGAAATCCAGGGCCGTCGCTACGTAAGACGCGCAAGGGCCTGATGCCCGCCTCCAGCTCCGCTCTACGGTGCAGCGTGAATCACCGTATTGAACAGGAACGGATCCTGGTACTCCGTCATATCCCCGGACTTCTTCCCCGGCACAGGCTGCAACCGCGCTGAGAGCGGCTTGTCCCACTTCACCGCCAGCGAAGCCACATCGCCGTAGATCCGCACCATCTGCTCCACGCTGATATCGCCCGGCAGGGGAATCGTGTCCAGCCCCGTTCCGCACACCGACGAATATGCCAGCAGCGAGTCCACATTGAACGTGCCCTCGGCCCAGCGCTGCGCCATCACCTTGTCTTCCATCACCGGCACCATCAGCCCCGAGTAGCCGGTCTGCTTCACCGGCACCGACTTCACCGCCGCCGTAATGATCCGGGCCGCCGTCAGCGTTCCGCTTGATCCAAACTTCGCCCCCGTGAAATTCTCAATCGCCGTCGCAATCGAGACATCTCCCAGGGGCGCAGGCGTGGGATCGACGCCCACAAACTCCCAACCAGTTTGTGCCGCAACTCTGTTTCCGACTCCATCCGCTACGCGCGCATGTTTCGTTAAAGCCGCCGCCAAGTCGGTCGTCGCCACATCCACATCTCCCTTGTCGCGCGCAAACACCTCAGCCACGACGCCCGCTCCTTCAAACCCAATTGCAAACTGCTTTCCCGCGCCGGTGTGATACGCGCCGGGATAAAAAGGCCCAAGCGGCTTCAGCATCGCCGTCGCCGCAAAGTTGAACGCCCCCTGGGCGCGCACGCTATGTTCCGCTACGAACTTCACCAACTCCGCAGTCCTGTGGATCGTCTTCCAGTGAATGCCGGATTCGTCCGCGATGATCGCACTCGCTTCAATGTTCGGCAGCGTCGACAGCACTCGCTCCAGCACGCGCATTGGCGCCTGATCATCCGAGTCTTGCATCATGCCCGGCCCAACATTTGGGAGAAAATTCTCCTTCACCGACAGCTCGTCGATCTTCTTCAGCAGTGCGACGGCATCATCTTCCGAAAGTCCATCGATGAGTTGCCCCAGCGGCTGCGACGTAATTCGGACGCTCTCCACCTGGTATCCGGCGGATTCGAACTCTTTCTGCGCTTTGCGCAACACCACCAGTGCCTCGGCAATCTGCTTTTCCCACGTCCCGCGATCCAGCCGCACAAACGCAGTGATCGCCCGGACCTTCGGCTTCACTGAGAAGCCCGAACTTGAGCCCGGATTCGAAGCTTTCTGAGCTGCCAGTGGTAATGACAGCAGTAGACCAACGGCGAGGACGAGGATTCGCCTCATCGGTAACCTCCGGTTTGCGGGATTGAAACCAATCTTATGTCATAATTCCCTCAATTTCATGCAGATCACCTGTCCCACCTGTCGCGCGAAGATCGCGACAGACGATATCAACGTCTCCACTGACGTGGCGCTCTGCCGCTCCTGCGGCAACACATTTCACATCTCAGAGGCCTTGGGCGGCACCAGCAGTATCCTGGGCTCCCTTCTGTCTTCGATCGTGCCGCCGTCGGGTCCAATTGATCTCAAGTCACCACCTGCCGGCGCCTGGTACACGCCCACAGGAGATGGCTTCACCGCCGGTGCCAGCACCCGTAGCTGGATGGCGCTCTTCATCGTCCCGTTTACATGTATCTGGTCCGGAGGTTCCATGACCGGCATCTACGGAAGCCAGCTGATGAAGGGTCACTTCAATTTGCCCATGTCGCTGTTTGGCTTGCCGTTCCTCATCGGGTCCATCTTCCTCGTCTCCTGGTGCGCCATGAGCGTCGCCGGCAAGGTCACGGTTTCCGTTCACGGCGATCGTCTTGCCATCTTCACCGGCGTCGGACCATTCGGCCTCACGCGTACGGCAAACCTCTCCGACTTCAAATTCGTCCGTGAGGATTTCGGCTACGGAACCATGAACGCCAATCGCGGTTCCCGCGTCATCCGCCTGGAAGGAACTCGCGCCATGGCATTCGGCTCCGCGCTCTCCAATGAGAGGCGCTACTTTCTTGTTGGAGCTCTCAAGACCGCGCTCAGCGGATCAACGCCTTCCCCGATATTTGTCTCTCGAGGCTGAGGCTTCCGCAGGTCAATCCGCCGCTCTCTTGCAAGTTCCCCCTTCCCAGAGGTCGATAGCTCTGAGGCCGCTTTGCTGCTATTCTCCGCCGATTCGGGATAATTAAGTTCTCGGGGTGCCCTCTAAGGAAAGAACTTCTAATAGGCGTCGCAATGGATATGGAGCTAACTCTTTTCTTTAGAAGGTTATGTCAAAAGCAGTGGGTGCATTCGACAAGGAGCGGAATAGGGTGACAGGTGCATCTGCTTTGTTTCGTAAAAGATAGCCTTGAAATGTACTAACTGCAAAATGGGGTAGAAATCAGAGCTCTTCAGAATCTATTAACTGCAAAAAACAGGCTCTGAACTAACGCGGAAAACCAACGCCAGTTTGAATGGTCGCGTAAGTGCTTTGTTTTGTATGAACGTGTAAGCACTCCAGAATCTGTCAAATACAAGATTTGGGGGTTGGGAAGACGGTCAGAGACTTCGGGTCTAAGACTTCATGCGAAAGCGCATGTAGTGGAGGGGGGTTCGAGCCCACTCTCGATGCTGTCAATAGTCACATTCGTCAGGACCGCTGAAAGCTCCCATTCTTGCGCGAAGATTCCAGGCGCCGATTTGCAGGCTAATTCCACAATTTCTCTAAGCTCGAAGCTATAGCCCAGACAAGAATCTCCACACGCATCAGCGTGCTCGCCTCGCGTGAACCAGCGCGGGTGCGAAGAGGTGCTGTCTCTGCTGCTCGCTCCGAGGGCCATCCACCACAACCCCGGTGAACTCGTGGTCCTCGAGTGGGAATTTGTGCCGGCACACCGCCGGCGGGAAAAGGAAACGTTGAATGGCAAACATACTCGTCAACATAGAAAAGGGAATCGAGATCGCCGCTGAGGATGTTCTCAAGTGGCTCGGCGGTGCTAACAAAGCGCTCAAGGCCGCTCCTCAAGTGGTAGCAGCTCTCGCCACGCTCATCGCCGCCGTCGAAAAGCCGATGGCTGAGCTGGCCGGCGCCGCCTCAAATCCGCTCAACATCGCTCTGGACATTCAGACTGCCAAAGACCTGAAAGCCGTCTGGCCCGAGGTCAAAGTTTTCCTGGCGACGCTCGGCGTCAAGTTCTGAGCTTTCGTTCGAATTGTCCGTACCCCATCCATCGAGCGAAGTTAGCTCAATGGATGGGGAAGGGATGAGGACTGGAAACTGAAGACTGGCAACTCTCAACTCTTTACGTGTTCACCGACCGCGCCTGACCAAGCGTAACCTTCACCGTCATCTGCCGGCGGCCGCGCATCACCGTCACGCTGATCGTATCTCCCGACTGGTGCTTGTCGAGAACCACGGCGATGTCCTGCGGATCGGTAATCTGCTGCCCGTCCATGGCGACGATGAGGTCGCCGCCCAGCATCACTGGTTGGTTTCCGACATAGGCCTTCTCATTGCCTCCACGCAGTCCAGCGCGGTCAGCCGCTCCGCCAGGTATCACCCGCTGGATCAGCACACCATAGTCGGCAGACAGCCCCATCTGCTCCGCCAGATCCGGACCGATTGCGTAGGATTCGATGCCAAGTGACGGTCGGCGGATCTGCCCATACCGGGTCAGGTCCGACAGCACAGCCTTAGCTGTGTTGATCGGAATCGCAAACCCGATTCCCGAGCTCTGCTCAGCCCCATTCGAAGCGATCATCGTGTTGATGCCGATCACCTCTCCGTGCGAGTTCAGCAGCGGACCCCCCGAGTTGCCGGGATTGATTGCTGCATCCGTCTGAATCGCATCCTCGATCGGAGCGCCGTCGCCGTTTCGGATCGAACGAATGGAGCTGATGATGCCCTGCGTCATCGTGCCGCTCAGTCCGAACGGGTTTCCAATGGCATAAACTTTTTCGCCCACAGCAATCTGGCTCGAGTCGGCCAGCGTAACAGGTTGCAGATCAGGCGCGTCGATCTGCAGCAGTGCCAGATCGTGAATCTTATCCGTACCGATAACCTTGGCTTTGAAACTCCGCTTGTTGCTCAGCTTCACTTCGATGCCGCGGTTAGCGCCCTCGACCACGTGAAAGTTGGTCAGCACGTGACCCGATTTGTCGAGAATGAAGCCCGATCCCTGACCCTCCTGCGGAACCGCTCCGTAGAAGAAATTCATGATCACGGCACGCGACGTGATGTTCACCACTGAGGGCAGCACCCGCTTGTAGACGGAAATGTTATTCTGCTCTTCCGCATCAAACTCCGGAGCCGCGTGCGCCTCCGTCAGCTCAAGTGGCGACCGGGAACCTCCCGCGCCGCTCAATGCCAGGCGATTCAAACCGGAGGGGAAATGAGTGGTGGCGAACCAGAATCCGCCTACCAGTGCAACGATCAAGACGAACTGGCGCAGTTTCATATCCTTCTTTAAAACCTGATTACCTTTCAATACAGTTACGATGCCGCGGTCAAACAGTTCCTAAGGGAAACGGCACAGCACCGTCATAACAAATTCCATGCTGCTTCTATTTTAATGACTCGCCGCTAACGTTTAAGTTGCTCTCCTGCTTCAACCTCGGCCACAGCTGTTCCACCTGCGAGCGCAACGAATCGAGATCGCCGGTGTTTTCAACCACGTAGTCGGCCCGCCCGACCTTCTCCCCGTCTGAGATCTGATGTGCCAGCCGCGCTCGCGCATCAGCTTCGGCTTTCTCCATTCCCATCCCGCAAGTGCAGACGCGACCGACGTATCGAGCAATCTTGTCCTCATCCGATGCCGTGACCAGCACGATCCGATCGATGCGCTTCCGCAGGTCGGCATAAGCTGCGGTCGCCTCCCCCCCATCCTTCGCATCGCGTTCGACCTCGAAGATCAGCGCTGACACCACCACTGCCACCGCTGCCGCATCCCGAGCGAAGACCTCCTTCATCCACTCAGCTTGAGCTTCGATCACAGCCGGATGCACGATTGCATTCAGCTCCTTAACCCGGTTGGCCTTAAACGCCAGATCCGCCAGTCGAGGCCGGTTCAATCGCCCATCCGCCCCAACGACCCCTGGGCCGAAGGCCCGAACGATCTTGTCATACGCAGCATGTCCGGGCTCCATTAGGGCCCGTCCAAGTTCATCTGACTCAATCACCTCTGCGCCAAGCTGCCTCAGCATCTGCGCAACGGTGCTCTTGCCGCTCCCGAGACCGCCCGTGAGTCCAACGCGCAACATCGGTTATAGACCTCTCCGCATCTTGGCCGCCCGCACCGTGTTCGCCATCAGCATCGCGATCGTCAGCGGCCCAACTCCACCCGGCACCGGGGTGTAAGCGCCTGTCACTTCAAAGGCCTTCGGGTCCACATCGCCCACAATCGTCGATCCGCGCTTGGCAAACGCTGCTTCGCGCTTCGGATCGCCTGCAAAGAACTGGTTGAACTCCTCGAGCGTCGTGATCCGGTTGATCCCGACGTCGATGATCGTTGCTCCCGGCTTGACCATCTCCGGCGTAATGAATCCCGGCCTGCCGATCGCCGCAACCAGGATGTCCGCCTCGCGCGTAACCGCGCCAAGATCGCGCGTCTTCGAGTGACAGATTGTCACTGTGGCATTCTCGTGCAGCAGCAGCATTGCGACGGGCTTGCCCACAATATCGCTTCGCCCCACAACGACCGCATGCTGTCCACTGATCGGCAGATTGCTGCGCTTCAGGATCTCGATCACACCCGCGGGCGTGCACGGAGCCAGCGCAGGACGGCCCGCCTGCAGCTTCCCGGCATTCATGGGATGAAAGCCATCAACGTCCTTATCTGGAGAAACCGAATCGAGCAGGAACTTCGCATCCACATACTTCGGCAGCGGAAGCTGGATCAGAATGCCATCAATATCGTCCCGATCATTGAGTGATCGAACGAGGTCAAGCATCTCCTCGGTCGTGACCGTGTCCGGCGGAGTGATCAGATCGCTGTACAAGCCGAGTTCGCCACAGGTCTTCACCTTGCTCGCGACATAAATCTCCGAGGCCGGCACGTGACCTACAAGCACAGCCGCCAGCCCCGGCCGAACTCCGTGCGCCGCCAGGCCTTTGACCTCTTGCGCGACCTCGTTCTTGATTGCCGCCGCGATTGCCGCCCCGTCAAGGACCCTTGCCATTCATTGATCTCCCCACCTCAATCGTATCGTCTCGGCCCAGAAGGTCGTTCAGTGCGATGCTAAGCGCCGGGTGTCTATTTTTCACCGAAGTACAGCGGATGCGGGCTGATGCGGTGCTCCGCGCACCTTCAGCTTGCTGAGATGTACGTCATAACCGGTTCCCGGGAGCAGCGACTCGAGGATAAAGGTCTCGTTAGCTCCGGAGCGGAGCTCAAGGTAGCGATAGATGCCGACATCTCCGATGCTGGTTTCAGTCCCGCCGTTGGGCTCGTCGAGAAAGTGCTGCGCATCTGCGATGGTCGGATTTCTGTGACTTGGTCCCTCGAGCAAGCTCTCCGCTGCATAGGAGCGGACCAGCTTTGTCCAGTACCGGGCGAGCAGATCGGTGTCCGAGAAGATATCGGCCCATACGATCTCACCGCGAATTGCGACTACCACTCCTACAGCATGTTCCTGTTGAAGTTGGCTCAGAATTTGATCACGCGACTTCGAGACGGGGGCAGCAGCTTCATCAACCTTGGCGCTCACTGCGCTGTTCTGCATTGCACGCGCATAGCTGGTTGTGCCGAGGCTGGCGGGATCCGTGCCCTCCACTGTGACCCTCGAGGATGAACGCGACTTCAGGGCCCCGCCGATAGCGCCATGCACTGAATCCCAGACT
>Ga0105238_10005712_pt1 | contig 12295 bp, 9 predicted proteins | sample KBSC34metaG_FD_81526 | JGI IMG/M metagenome (GOLD analysis project Ga0105238, IMG submission 81526) | Corn rhizosphere microbial communities from Kellogg Biological Station, Michigan, USA - KBS C3-4 metaG | ecosystem: Host-associated > Plants > Roots > Rhizosphere > Soil | place: Michigan, USA... | reverse complement strand
CGGTTTCGCCACGGGACTAAACTGATGCGGTGGCGGCCTGACAAAGCTCCCTCACAATGCCGGATGGATCAAGTCGAGGTTCACACGAAATCGCCGCTGGCTCTGCTATCCAAATCTGCCTGAATCATGCGGTTTGAACGAGTGTTTCTGCTTTCGCCGGCAAAGATCGGCGGACCGCGTTCCCTCATGCTCATGCGGGAACAAGCAGAGTTCGATCTCGCTCTTCGCCTTAGGAGTGGCACGGCCGCTGTCGGAGAAATCTATGCATTTATCAGCGGACTGTATTTTCGAGGGAAGCTAGCCTACTGCGGAGTGTTTGGGGCGGCACCACCAGGAATCGCCCCCACGATGGTGATCGTTCCGGGCCTGGGACTCGTGCCCCCTGAAACAATTCTTAGCTACGATCAAGTCCAGAACATTGGGAACGTGCCGGTGGATGCTGACAATCCGGCCTACGCCGAGCCCTTCCTTCGCGATATCACGTTGCTCGACCGGCGAGCCGGTCCTGATTGTCGATATGTTTTACTTGGAAGCATCGCAACCGACAAATACACGCGGGCGTTGCTCCAAGTGTTTGGAGACCGACTCTTGTTTCCGACCGAGTTCGTGGGACGCGGAGACATGAGCCGCGGAGGGCTAATGTTGCGGTGCGCCAGGGACGCGCAAGAGCTCTCCTATATCGCGGTACAGGGAGCTACCAGGCACGGAAATCGTCCGCCGAAGCTCGAGCCTTCGCGGCAGAAGTGATTTGCGGCGCCGAATCTTGGGAGGCGACAACGCCAGGGCGTTCTAAGTTTGGGAGCTTGCGACCACCATCAGTTGCGCAGAAAGCGCTGCACGCATTCACGTGCCATTTCCAGTAGTGCAACATTTCCAAGGCTCAGACGTTTGCGCTGCCGCCTCTGTTTACTGTCCGGTGGGTCCATCGGCACCTCCTGCTTGAACCTCGCCGGTCACAACTGACCGGGCATCGTTCCCCATTTGGCTACCTAACCTAAACTCTTACCTTCTTGCCAACACCGGCCCAGGGCGTGAGGACATTTTTGCTGCCTCAAAACCATCGCAACCGCTGATTGGAGTGACCTTCAGATGGAGTGAGGCGTGCTTGGGATGGCCGCATTCATCCACCAGTGTCTCCGGGGCTTCGTGGTTTTCGCGGATCTGATTCAATTGGATACCGACAACGTGGGTCTCCCCGAAGTGGGTGCAAAGTCCGCATTGTCCGTTGTCTACGTGGATCATGCCAAAACCTCCACTCGAGTCGGGCAGCATTTATACTGCCAATCAACCGGTCAAATCGCACCTGGTGGGCCGCGTGGCTACTTGCCTTTTTCGTGGCCCTTCTCGGAATGCTCTTTCATGACTGTGCGCGCAGCTACTTCTTTTGCGCGGCTGCCATAGCGGCCGCTTCTCTGGGCATTTTCTTTAATGTGTTCGTATTGACGTTGCTCTTTGTCACTGACGCCTCGAAGATGTTTCTTGCCAGGCATGAGATAAGTCCTCCGAGCAGAATCTTGCAATCGGCCAGCCAGTCGCTTCCAAAAGACCCCAGTTTTATCTAGCGGCGCCAGCAGCCATAGTCTTCTTGCCGGAATGCCGGTGTGGATGGGGAGACCCAAAGCAGTAGAAGCGGTGTAAGCATCTCTGGCAGCGATATGGGTAGAGAAAGCAGGCCCTAGCGAGAGTATCCAAGGAACGGTGCGCAGAATGTGCCCGGTGAACGCCGGGGAAGCCACAGTTCCAGCAGGCCGGGAGGCTTCGGGTGCGCAACGCGAACACCACGACCGCACCAAGCAACAAAACGCCTGCGAGAATTGCGAAGGCCACACCCTCTCGGGTTAGGGGGCTAACATCTGCCAGAAGGTTCATGGCTACCTTAACCCTGTTAGATACGGCTAGAGGCTTCGCTGTTTCACGGTCGAACGCAAGGTTCGTCGGAGAACCGGTCTGCCATTCGGCATGGGACCCGATCGCCCCCTTCCCAGTTGCGGACTTCTATTTCGGCTTCCAGTTCCGGACCAGCGCCTTCGCCTCGGAAATCTGCGCAGGTGTCATTCGCTTTGTAACCGCTTGAAGACCTGCCACGGCGTTCGTGTTGTCCGGGTAATCCGCAACGATCAGGCTGTACCACAGGTAGGCTTGAACGTAATCTTGCACGACGCCGGTGCCCGACTCGGACACAAACCCCAGGCTTGCCTGCGCCTCTGTATCTCCTTGGTTGGCGGCCAATCGCCACCATTTGATGGCCTCCTTGATATCCTCTGGAACGCCTAGGCCCTGCGCATAAACGATGCCGAGACCACTTTGGGCCATCGCCACGCCATGCTCGGCCTCCGTCCGAAGCCATTCCAGAGACTCTTTATATAAGGAGGGAAGGACTTGTCGCGCCTGATCGTCTCCCTGGGCGGCGGCGAGACGGTACCACTTAAGCGACTCCTTGAGGTCTCGCGGAACGCCTTGGCCTTCGTGGTACATGACGCCCAGGTTGTACTGCGCTGCGGCAAATCCACGGTCGGCGGCGAGACGGTACCACTTGAAAGCTTCGATATGATCCTGCGGAACACCCTGTCCCTCGTCGTACATGTCCCCGATGCCGAACTGCGCCTGCGCATCGCCCTGGTCCGCGGCGAGGCGGAACAACTTGAGCGCTTCTTTGTAGTCCTGAGGAACACCTTCACCATCGACGTACATAACGCCGAGGTTGGCCTGAGCACGCGCGTCTCCCTGGGTAGCGGCGAGACGAAGCCATCGAAAGGCTTCCTTAGAATCGCGGGTAACGCCTTGGCCTTCGTGGTACATGACGCCCAGGTTGTACTGCGCCTCCGCGTAGCCCTGGCTCGCTGCGAGACGGAACCATTTTAGTGCCTCGTTGTCATCCCTCGGAATGCGCTGGCCCTTGTGGTTTAAGAGACCGAGGTTGTACTGAGCCTCTGCATCTCCCTGGTCGGCTGCCAGACGGAACCACATGGCTGCCTCACTGTAGTCCCGCGCGACGCCTTCACCATCGGCGTACATCAAGCCGAGATTGCGTTGCGCTTCAGCGTAACCCTGGCTGGCGGCGAGACGGTACCACTTGAGCGTCTCCTTATAGTCCTGTGGAACGCCTAGAGCCTGCTCGTACATGACGCCGAGATGGAATTGGGAACACGCGTCACCCTGACCCGCGGCCGCGATGAACTCCTTCAACGCTCGAGGATTGTCCTGTTTAGCAAGCGCTGCAAGTCCGGCCGGGCAATCGCCCCACATCGTCGCGGAGATCCCAAGGCAGATCCAGAGGCCCTGGAGACGCGGACATTTTATCGAAAGCATTCTCCTATGAGGCCTATCCTAGCAAAGGCTTTCCTGGACGAAAAAGGCGATTCTCTCACCGGATGGGAATGGCCGACTTGCGGCGTGCCGGGGAATAGGAGTAGACTTTTTCTGATATCCGTACTCGTTTTGGGGGCACTTAAGGTACGGACCAGGGGGGCATTTTAAAATGAAGGGCTTTTTGTGCGTAGCGTGTCTGCTACTTTCCGCGTCTGCGATTTTTGCGCAGGGCGCTTTGGGTACGATAACTGGAACGGTAGCCGATCCTAGCGGCGCCGTCGTGGGCAACGCTTCGGTAGAGGTCAAAAACCAAGCGAACGGCCAGGTCCTCAAGACCGTCACAACGGCTACCGGAAACTACACTGCGGCCCAACTCCAAGTGGGCGCTTACGATCTGACGATCACCGCGACAGGATTCAAGACCTACCGGCGGAGCGGCCTGGATCTGGCGGCAACTCAGATCATGCGCATCGACGTATCGCTCGAAGTCGGTTCACAGACAGAGTCCGTTACGGTCACCGCCGAAGCATCGCTCTTGAAGACGGAGTCGGGCGATTTGGCCCACAATGTCACCAGCCAGGAAATGAACGACCTCCCGATCATGTCGGTGGGTGGCACGTTCCAAGCCAACACGTCGGGTTATCGCGACCCTCTGGCATTGGCGAAGCTGGTTCCTGGGATTCTATACAGCGCCAACAGTCAAATGGTGGTCAACGGCGCTCCGGCCTCCAGCGAGCAGATCCGCGTCGAGGGCCAGACCGCCGGCGATACGTCAGGCCTGCGTCTGTATACGGCCATCGGGCAAGCGGGCGCGGAAGCCATTCAGGAAGTGGCAGTACAGACCAGCAACTTCGCGGCGGAATACGGCGCCGTAGGCGGCGGCATCTTCAATGCGACCATGAAGTCCGGCACCAATCAACTTCACGGCAGCGCCTACGATTATGCGGCGAACGATGTCTTCAACGCCACCCAGCCTTACACCGGCCTGAAGACTCCGACCAAACGCCACGACTATGGATTCTCGGCCGGTGGCCCTATTTGGATTCCCAAAGTCTACGACGGGCGCAACAAGAGTTTCGTCTTCATGAGTTTTGAAGAGTTTCGCGAGAACGCGCTAGTGACCTCCATACCTGCTGGCAACCCCACCGTTCCCACGGATGCCTATCGGAATGGCAATTTCAACCAGGTTATTGTAGGAAACGGCAACGCGGCCGGTCCGCTCCCCTTCCAGATCAACGGCAAGAACTACGTCGATCCGCTGGGCCGCAACGGTTTTTTCTCCGGAACTATCTTCAATCCGAGCGCGGTCCAACCCGTCACCTGCGCCCCCATCAACGGGGTTCTACCAAACTGCAACGCCGGCACCGTGTACCAGGTGCGCGATCCATTCGTCAACAACGTGATCCCCGCAAGCATGTTCGACCCAGCGGCGGTGAGAATACTCAACCTGGTTCCGAAGCCCACTGGTGCTAATTTCCTGAGCGGCCAAACCGGCGGTAACTACCAGAACCCCTTCATCAGCCAGACCCGATCCAAAATCCCTTCGGTGAAGGGCGATCAGTCCATCGGCTCCAAGCATCACGTATCGTTTTATGGCGGAGCCACACTCATGGATGCGCCGTATACCGCGACCAACGGCAACGCGGAAGGCTTCCCGGCTCCGATCACCGGCGCGCGCGGAAGTTTCATCTATACCAAGACCTACCGCCTCAACTGGGATTACACGCTGACCCCGACGATGCTGCTGCACTTGGGCGCAGGCTGGTACCAGGAAGAATTTAACGACAACGCTCCAGGCACCACCAGCTACGATGCTTCCGCACCTCAGACTTGCACTAGCACGCCGACCTTCGGCGGACTTTTGGATAAGACCTGCACCGGCGGCCTCGGGCTAACCGGCGCCAGGGTAAACCGGCAGTTCCCTCTGTTCACGGTGGGCTCGGTGAATACTGGCACGGGCGGCATGAGCAGTCTGGGTCCCATCTTCGGCCAGAGTAACTCCAAGGAACGACGGCCCTCCGGTGTTGCCACCGCCACGTGGGTCAAAGGAAGTCACAATTACAAGATTGGCGGTGAGTGGCGCCAAGAGCGTTTCCCGATCCAGGCTTGGTCCAACGGGACCGGATCGTATACGTTCGCGTCGAACTCCACGCAGCAAAGCGCGTTGGATGGTGTTTCGGGGACCAGCACCGGTGTATTCGGCTTCCCCTTCGCTTCATTCCTTCTCGGCGACGCTACGACGATCACGATAGCCCAGCCCGGCTCCTCTTCGACCACGAAAAAGCAGATGGGAATATTCATCCAGGACACCTGGAAGGTTACGCGAAAGTTGACCTTGGATTACGGTCTGCGCTGGGATTACGCGACGTACGGACGCGATGAACACGGAATCCTTCCCAATTTCAGTCCGACAACCCCCAATCCCGCGGCCGGAGGCCATCCCGGGGCGCAAATTTTCGAGGCCACGTGCAAGTGCACCTTCGCGGACAATTATCCCTACGCCATCGGCCCGCGGTTCGGCTTCGCGTATCAGCTCAATTCGAAGACGGTGTTTCGCGGCGGTATCGGCGTGGTCTACAACTCCACCGCTCCGGTGGGCAGCAGCGCTGGCGCCAACAGCGACACCACTAGCACCCCCGGATTTGGCCAATGGGTGGCCCAATTGCAAAACGGCATTCCTACCACCCTGCATCCTGTGTTCCCGAACCTCTCCCCGAATGCGGGGCAGGGTGCGGGCGCAGTGGTTGGCGCGCCCGCTTTCCTTGACCGGAACTCAGACCGCCCTGCCCGCCAGACGCAATGGAGTTTCAGCCTGCAGCGCGAAGTCAGCCGGAATTTAGTGGTGGAGGCTTCCTATGTTGGGAATCGCGGTACGTGGTGGCCTGCGTCCGCTCTGACCGCAATGAACACCCTCTCTGTTGCGGATCTAGCCAGGTACGGATTCACGGTCGGCGATACCGCCGCCTCGGCCCTGCTTACGCCGCAGATCCAGAGTCTCACGCCGTTACAGCAATCCACACTCGCTGCGCATGGTGTAACCCTGCCCTATGCCAACTTCCCTATAAACCAGACGGTTCGCCAGTCGCTCCTCCCGTTTCCGCAATATTCCGTGATCGCGGGCGCGGGCATCAGCCCCACCAACGCGCCGCTGGGCAACACCTGGTACGATGCTCTGCAAATTCAAGTTACCAAGCGTCTCTCGCACGGGCTGACCGTCAACGGTAACTACACGTATTCCAAAACCCTCGAGCTTATGAGCTCGCCCGATATTTTCAATCGGGGCTTGGGCAAGAGGATTTCGACCCTCGACTTGCCGCAGCAGTTCCGCCTGTCCGCCGAGTATCGGACGCCGCGTCTCCACGGTGGTAATGCCATCCTGTCGAACAAGATCGTCTCTAACATCCTGGGCGACTGGGCAATCGGCACCTACCTCCAATACCAAAGCGCGGTCGCCTTAGCCCGGCCAAATTCGGTTAGCTCCTTTCCGATCAGTAACTATTTGGGCCGCGGACCTGGGTCGGCGCAGTTAAAGATTGATCCGGCGACGGGCAAGCAGATGTCTCCGTATTCGGTGGACTGGACCGATTTGAGCGGCGTCCACCATACGGATCCGCTCGACATCAACTGCAAATGCTTCGATCCCACCAGGACTCAGGTGCTGAATCCGAATGCCTGGGTGAATATACCTGACGGCCAGTGGGCTAACGACTTCAGCACGCTCCGCGATTACCGCGGCTTCCGCTACCCGACGGAGAATATGAACCTCGGCCGGAGTTTCCGTATTAGGGAGCGTGTGACGTTCAACGTTCGCATCGAGTTCTCGAACGCCTTCAATCGCCTCCAACTGCCTCAGCCGACGCAAGGCAACGGTATCGGTGCGAGCGCCGCTACCAAGATCACCACCCAGGTGGGTGGGACTTACAACGGAGCGATTAATGCTGGGTTCGGTTCCGTCGTGCCGATCGCGGGTACCGCCGGATACCGTACTGGCCTGTTGATTGGCCGCCTGCAGTTCTAGCGGCCGCCAGCCGTTCTCCTGAGCCCTCGCCATCGTCAACCGGTGGCGAGGGTTTTCCATTTACAACCGCCGGTACCAGATCACCGAGTCTACGAACCGTTCCGTATACCGAACTGGCGTTTCACCCACGCGGCGCATTGGAATTTCTACGATCTCGCGCAAATCTTCGTTCGACAACAGGATCCCTCCAGGCTTCAGCAGCGTACTCACGTTCTGGAGCGCCAGAGATTGTTCCAGAGGCCCGTAGTAAACGAAGACATTGGTGGCTACCATCAGATCGAAGCGTTCCGCGGCTGGCAGATTCATCCGCTCCAGGACGATGTTCAAATCAATCGGTTCGTTGGAAAGCACCACGGCGGGGCGAATCTCGACAGCCCGCGTCTGGAGCCCCGCTAGCGCCGCCGGTGGCCGAATCGGCGCCACGGATTTCCCCGCTCGGTCCCCAAATGTGCGCCAGTATTCGACGGCCGCGGGTTTCCAGTTTGCCTGAGGATCGCGGGGCAACTGGATTGTGTAGGTCCGTCCCTTTTGGGCCCGTTCCCGCGCGCGCTGCAGGTGCTCGAGAACCCGGCTGCTGATATCGAAAACTGTGATGCTAAGGCCCGGCGACTTCGCTAGTCCCAACCGCTCGAGCGAGTCGTACACTGCGAAGGGCTGGAGGGTCTGCTGCGGATAGTAATCGTAGCCCGACTGTTTATCCGTGAAATCCAGGCCCGGCCCGATCACCGCCGCCCTCACCACGCCGTTCTGCCTGAGCAGCCCGCGGTCTTTCAAATCGCGAAGCGCTTGCTCGATGCCGAAATTCGGAAGGATAGTTGCGTCGAGGGAAACCCCTCGGTCGCGGAAAGGCGCCTCCTGGCCGGGTGATCCTTTCGCGGTCCGCTCCCCAAACTTGGCATTTTCCAGCAGCACGCGTTGTAGGTGCTGGAACACGAAAAGTCCGGTCTTGCCGTCATCGCTATCCGGATCCAAGCCTTGCCGCCGGATCATATTTCGCAGGAATATTAGCCGCTCGTTCTCGCCGGGGGTTCGAAGGCCCTGTAGCAGATCGTCCACCCGCAACCGAAGCAGGCCGCTCCTCGAAGCCTCAGCCAGCGATTCGAACTGTATGCGAGGTCTTCTGGTGAAGGTTGTCCCGAATAGCAGCAGGTTTATCATGGAATCGACTTCGCCTTGTTCCAGACGCGCACGAATCTCAGTATCCTGACGGCGACTCCACGAATTCCAACTGACTTCGTCCGGGTTGTTTAAGGCTGGCGGAAGCTCTCCCTTCATCGCTTCCAAGACCGGCCGGACGGCATCGAACGGCGCCAGGACTTTCTCGGTAGCGGCTGCCAAGAGGATCCCGAAGCAGACACCGCAGATGGTTACAATTTTCATTCTTGATGACAAATGAATTTTACACACTCCGTGAGATCGAACGCGCTACTCAAATCGAAGGGCCTGGACTGGGTGAATCCGGATCGCGTAATCCGCACGTCGTTCCCTGGCTGCGCAAGGTTAACATCACCCGGGGCAATCCACTCGTAGATTAGCTAAGCTTTTAGCTGATCACTCAAATGCCGCTCTCTACAGGCGACCAACTCGGCCCGTACGAAATCCTTGCGCCCATCGGCAAGGGCGGGATGGGAGAGGTGTACCGTGCCCGGGACACGCGGCTGCATCGCGACATAGCAATTAAGGTTCTGCCCCAAGCGTTTGCGACGGATGACGCGCGGGAACGCTTCCAGCGCGAGGCGCGCGCCGCTTCGGCGCTCAATCATCCAAACATTTGCGCGGTTCACGACGTCGGCGAAGCGGCGGGCCATCCGTTCCTTGTGATGGAGCTACTGGATGGCAAAACTCTTCGAGAGCACGTGGATGGCAAGCCGCTGGATATTTCTCTCGCTTTGGCGCTGAGCATTGAGGTAGCCGACGCGTTGGAAGCGGCCCACGCTAAAGGGATCATCCATCGCGATATCAAGCCGGCCAACATCTTTGTGACCGAACGCGGTCATGCCAAGGTACTCGATTTCGGTCTTGCCAAATACAACCAACCGGCGGATACAAACGCTTTGACCGTGGACATGCTAACCGAGCCGGGCACCGCGATGGGCACGGTCGCATACATGTCGCCGGAACAAGCCCGCGGCCAAGCAGTCGATGCGCGCAGCGACCTGTGGTCGTTCGGCGTGGTGCTGTACGAAATGCTGACGGGGTCCCGGCCGTTCGACGGTCCGACCACACCGATTATCTTTGACGCTCTCCTGAACAAAACGCCCGTATCTGTTCGCGAACGGAATCCACAGGTCCCGGCCGAGCTGGAACGGATCGTTGGCGAACTTCTGGAGAAAGATCGCGAGCTGCGATACAAATCCGCCGCGGAACTGCGCGGAGATCTGGAACGGTTGCAGGCGGGTCTAAGCCCGGCCGCCCGAAGGGGAAGACGCGGCCCGCTGGTCAAATCCGGAATCGCCGCCGCTGTCACCCTTGTTCTGGTCACGGGCGGGTTCTTCCTGTGGCAGCAACGCGGCAACGCAAGGCAGCTCACCGAGAAGGACACGATTGTTCTCGCCGACTTCGAAAACAAAACCGGCGATCCGGTGTTCGACGACACGCTGCGGCAGGGCCTGATCGTTCAGCTACAGCAGTCTCCTTTTTTGAGCCTCATTCCAGATCAGAAGCTCCGCGCGACGCTCAAACTGATGGGCAAGCCGGCTGGGTCTACTCTAGCCGGGGAGACCGCGCGGGAAGTTTGCGTACGCGTGGGCGCAAGAGCCATGCTGACGGGAGCGATCTCAAGCCTGGGTAGTCAATATGTCATGAGTCTGCGCGCGGAAGGCTGCGCCAACGGCGAGGCGCTGGACAATCAGCAGGCGCAAGCATCCGGCAAGGAGCAGGTCCTGAGCACGCTGGGCGACATGGCAGGTAAGTTTCGCGCTCGCGCGGGCGAATCGCTGGCCGCGATTCGCGAACACAACGTTCCTTTGGAGGAGGGAACCACTTCATCGCTCGAAGCGTTGAAGGCATACACCGCGTCAACAAACCTAGGCGGTAACGCAGCTGCCAATCAGCTCCGGCGCGCCACGGAACTGGATCCGGATTTCGCGGCGGCCTGGAGTGAGCTGGCCATCCAATACAGCAACTTGGGAGAGACCGCCCTTTCGCGGCAGAGCGCCATCCGGGCCTATCAGGCAAGGGAACGTGCCAGCGGGCCGGAAAAGTTCAACATCGAATATTCTTACCATCGCAATGTTACCGGAAACCTTGAGAAGGCGTGGCAGTCTATTTCCCTCTGGCGGCAGATTTATCCGCGCGATCCGAAGGCTTACAGCCTGTCGGGAGGCTACGCGGCCAACGGCACGGGACGATTCGAGGAAGTCGTGCAGATGTCCAGGAAGTCGCTGGAGCTCGAACCTGACCAGCTGTATGGATACATAAATCAGGCCGGCGCCTTTTTTAGTCTGGGGCGATTTGATGATGCAGAAAAAGCGTTTGCCATCGCTGACGCACATCACGCGTCGGCGTCGACGAATGGGCTGGCGGACCTCTACCGTCTCGCGTTGCTGAAGCGGGATAAAGCGGGTATGGAGAAGCTTTTGACGGAGAGCCGCGGAAATAACGAAATCGAAATGGCTCTGGCGCACGTTCAGGCTCTTGCTGCGGCTCGCGATGGTCAACTGAAGGAGGCGGACCGGTACTCCCGACGTGCCATTGAGATGGCGCTACGCGCTGGGCTCCGGGAGCGAGCGGCTGTCTTCCAGGCGGCGCCGGCCGTGTGGAACGCGCTTTACGAGAACAAAGGTGTCGGGCGAGCAACAGCGGCGTCGGCGCTAAAGACCTTTGAAGGGCGCGAAGTCGCCTACGCCGCCGGATTTGCTTTAGCGCTGGGGGGCGAGACGGCAAAAGCCGGAGCTCTCGCGGATAAGCTCGACAAAGAATACCCGGAAGACACGCAGGTTCAAGCGACTTATGTACCAACGCTGCGGGCTCTGGTGGCGCTGGAAAAAGGCGACCCACGCAAAGCGATCGACCTGCTGGAGGCGAACCGGCCCTACGAATTCGGTATTCCTCCGCTGGCGTTCAACCATTTCTACGGCAACATGTACCCGATCTATGTTCGCGGCCTTGCGTACCTGGCGATGCGAAGCCCCAAGGAAGCAGCAGTCGAGTTCGGCAGGCTGCTGGCACACCCCGGCTTGGCGGCGGGCGATCCGGTGGACGCAGCTGCTCGGCGGCAGCTGGCACGAGCGTTGGAACTTGCGGGAGACAACACAAAAGCGAAATCCGCCTACCAGGACTTTCTTTCATCTTGGAAAGACTCCGACCCGGACATCCCGATTCTCAAGCAAGCGAAGACCGAATACGCCAACCTCCCCTGAGCACTTCAATCGCCTGAAATTCCTGCGTTGGCAACTGATGCCGCTTATGCAACTTTTGCATCAGGAAGTTTCGTTCAATTGAGATACTCCTGCAATGCTCTTTTCACGGTCGCTGGCTAAACTTCCTCAAGGTTGAACTCAACCTATGGAGGAAAGTATGAATCCTAACGCACGCAAATCGCGGGTGAAAGCCGCTGCTTCTGCATGCATATTCGCTTTATCGGTCTTTGCCTTTGGCGCCTCTGCCCGAGCCGGAGCCGATCCTGACAATGCCGTTGATGCGATCAAGACGGCTACACCGATCAAACACGTCATCATCATTGTGGGCGAGAATCGAAGCTTCGATCACCTCTTTGCCACGTATGTTCCCAAAAGCAAGAGTGAAAAGGTGTTGAACCTTCTGTCGGAAGGCATCGTGAACGGGGATGGCTCGCCCGGACCGAATTTCGCCAAGGCGCATCAATTCAAGATAACCTCGGCGCCCAATGGCAGCAAATTCTTTAGCAGCGCGGACTTGGCGCATAAGCAGCTCTTTAGCACGCTGCCGGCGCCCGATCTGGCAGGCGTTGGTGCGACGTCGCCGTATGCGGGCATCCTGAGCATCCCT
>Ga0105238_10005711_pt1 | contig 12296 bp, 9 predicted proteins | sample KBSC34metaG_FD_81526 | JGI IMG/M metagenome (GOLD analysis project Ga0105238, IMG submission 81526) | Corn rhizosphere microbial communities from Kellogg Biological Station, Michigan, USA - KBS C3-4 metaG | ecosystem: Host-associated > Plants > Roots > Rhizosphere > Soil | place: Michigan, USA... | reverse complement strand
GTCGGGCGAACCCCACTGCCATTTGTCTGGAGCGTCAGGGCCGATGTCGTTGAGGATACGGCTGCGCTCGGGCGTTCCCATGCCTTGGCGGAAGGCGACCGGGAATGTATCCAGCGGTTCATCATCGACGCCGCCTTCCAGTCCCAGCCGACGCAGGCCGTTGGGACCGAACGCCACGGTCATGGCGCGGCCGGCGGGCACGCCGTCGCCGAAGCTGGTTTTGTCGATGACGAAGTCGAGCCACGCCTTGCGCTTCGTTGCCGGCAAACCTTCCGGCACCTGGATCGCAAGCATATGCGCGTGGCCGAGCGCGCCGAACGGTCCGAAGAAGATGGATTGGATTTCCCCGGATTCCAGCTCCTCGAGGGGCGAGGATGCAGGTTCAGGCAGGCTGGTTGCGTCCGCCGGCCGTGCTTGCGGGCGAGGCAGGGAACCGAACAGGCTCAGCCAGTCGCGCGCCTCGTTGCCGGTGGCCGACGCGATGCCGCGCCTGATCCTGGAGTTGATGCGGATGCGCGTGGTGTTGAGATGCGGATAGGCGGTGTACCAGAACAGCGTCGGCACCTGCTGGCGCCGCGCCCAGCGCTTGAAGCGATCGCCGTCGCGCGCGCCATCCAGGAACAGCCAGCGTGTGCGCGGATAGCCCTCGGTGTTGCTCCACACGCCGGTCAGGCCGGCCGCGGCCTTGGCGATGAAATCCTCAAGATAGCTTTCCCAGCTGCCTCCATAGTTGGAGAAGAACACCAGCCTGTCGGTACCGGGCAACAGCACCCAGCGGGCAAAATGGATGGTGTTGATGGTGGCAAGGAAGCCCGGCCTGAACACTTTCTGCGCCGATATCGAGATCAGGTAGAAGGAGAGTCTTAGCGCCAGCCGCCGCAAGATTCCCGCCTTCATCGTCGAAATCGCCGTCAGATTGTTCTGCGCGGTGTGGTCCTCATGGGCAAGGATCTTTTCGAGCGCGCCGATATCGACGGGCGTGTTTGCCGGCCGGTCCTTGTCCTCGAGCCGCCGCAGCGCCAGGAAGCAAAGGCCTACGAACAGGGCGAGAATGGCCACCAGGCCCATCACCGAAAGCAGAAGCGCCGCGCCGGCTATGGCGATATTTGCGAAGGTAACGCCATGCGGGTTTCCGAATACCAGCACATAAGTCATGCGCCAGAAGGCCAGAACGATGATCGCGACCGTAGCGAACATTGCCGGTGTCAGCAGCGTCGTCGTCAGCGCGCGCGACCAATGGCCCGGTGGCCTCTCCAATAGGCTTTCGGCAGGCTCGAACGCCCAGCCGAATTGCCCGAGGCAGCGGACGTGCCGGCGCGCCTCGGCAAGCACGTCCATCGCATTGCCGGCGCCCGCGCGCGGCTTTTCGGCGATCTCGCGCACGCTGTCGGCGAGCCTGGACTCGGCAAGGATGCGGCGCACGGAATGTCCCGGCGTGCCGGAGAAAACCAGCCCGGCTGCGCTGCCGAAGGATGGCGATATCTCGATGTGGTGCCGCTTAAGGAAGTCCTCCAGCAAGCCGCCATCCGGCAGGCCGCACACATCCCTGAAGATCGGCAGCAGCCGGTGACCGATTGATTGCGCCACGGCGGCAATGACATCGTCGGTGCTGCCGTCGCCGGAGATTTCGAACACCAGCGCGCCGGTCTCGAGCCCCGATTTTTCGTCCTTGCCTGTCGGGGCGACGGCCAGGCTGGTGAAATGAATGGTCCCGACCTTGTCGAGCGCGCCGCGCAGCTCGCCGATAGCCGGATTGCCGAGGCCGGCGACCCTGTCGCGCACGGCATCAAGCGGCATCGGGCGGGTGATCGGGCAGACCACCGTCACCATCGACTGGTCGGCGGTGCGGCAAAGCGGCGACCGCTCGAAATCGACCTTGAGGCTTGCCGGATAGGCGCCGAGATTGACCAATCTGCCGGCCCTGCCCCGCGCGCGGGCCAGTTTCGGTTTGCTGAACAGCGCGCGGATGCATTCGCCGATCTGGATGCGGGCGATTTCGGCGCCGATGCACAAATGGATGCCATAACCGAAAACCATGTAGTCGCGATGCGGGCGCGACGTATCGAACTCGTTCGGCCGCTGCACGATCTCCGGGTCGAACATCGCTGAAAGCGTCGCCGGCATCACCACCGTTCCGGCCTTGACCAGGCGCTCGCGGCGGGTGCCCTTGCCTATGACCGCGTCGCGCCTGGTGTAGCGCCAGGGCCCGATCCAGATCGGCTTGAAGCGCATGGCTTCCATGATCGCCCGGTCGAGCTTGCCAGTATCGCCTGCGGCGACAGCCTCATCCACGGCCTGCCGCGCATCGGTTCGCGACAGGATCACGTCCAGGCAATTGCTGCCGGCAAGCACATTGGTCGGCACGAAGCCGGCGACCATGCCGAGCATGATGGAATGAATGTCGGGCAGCGACAGGCGCCCTTGGTCCATCAGCGCGACGAGGCGGGCCAGTGGCCGGTCGTCCTTGCCTGCCCTTTCCCTGACCGCGGTGATCGAGCGGTCTATGACCTTGATCAGGCGATCGCCGCCGACCACGGCAAGCTGGCGCGTGGTGGGGTTTGCCGTCGGATCGGAAAAGAACAGCGCGCTGAGCGCGATCGACCAGTCGGCGAACTCGCTTTCGTCATCGATCTCGAGGCCGAAATAATCGCGGCAGATGCGCACCGGCACGATCTTCATCAATCCGGCGATGGCATCGAAGCCGGGGCTGGCGCGGGTCATGATATCGCGCGAATGGCGCTCCGCGATCGGCCTGACGGCGGCTTCGACTTCCGCCGGCGGGAAAGCGCTTAGCACCGCCGATTTCATCTGCCGGTACGCGGCGCCGTCCTGCATGCCGAGAATGAAATTCGAGCCCCGGGCCAGCTCGGCCATTTCCGGCCCGTACGGCGTCTCGAACTCGTCGCCGCGTTCCAATATGTCGCGCACATCCGCGCCCTTGGTGACGAGCAGGAAATTGCCGAAGCCGAGATTCGGCCAGAAACGGCGCAGCAGCGCCAGCAGCCAGCGCGGATCGCCGAGAAGAAAACCGGCGATGCGGGAAGCAATACCGCCCTTGGAACGCAGCCGATCGATGTCGAATGGCGGCATCTCGGCAACAGGACGCTGGCTCTTCTGGGCGGCCCGGACAGCGGCGAAGTACTTCAATGTGATCATGCGCGTTCAAGCCCCCCGGCTGTCCACGTCAATGCGATGCCGGCATCTTTCTGGCCTAGGTTTGCATCGGTCCGGCGTATGTGAATTCGGTCACAGTCATTTGTTGTCGGTCCGGTCGATCATGCGGCCGACTTGGCCAGATCGAAATTGGCGATCAGAAAATTGTTCTTGGCCGGGTCGACGAACGGTATCCAGCGTATCCTTTGCTCGGAAAAGTCGGGATGCCTGGTGATGAAGATGGCAAGCTCCCGCGCCGCCTCGTCGCACCTGCCGCTTCTCATCAGGGCGCCTATCTTCAGGAACCTGGCGTAAAAGTAACTTGGCGACAGGTTGAGCGAACGCTCGGCGGTGGCGATTGCGGCCGGCCAGTCCTCGACGAAGCAATAGGCGGCGGCCAGTTCCCCCAGATTGTGGAAGCGGTAGAGATCGAACGGGCTCAACCGCTCGGTGTCGAGGAAGAACGGTATCGCGCTGGTCGCGTCGCCGAGCAGCAGACGCGCGCTGCCCATGGCCGAGCGGGCGAAGGCGAAGCTCGGATTGATGTGGATCGCCTCGGCGAGGTGCTCGGCCGCCAATGCCGGAAGGCCGCGCATGATGTCGGCCGCGCCGAGATAGGCATGCGGGCGTGCATCGAGGCTGTCCATCAGAAGCGCCTTGCGTGCAAGCGTCTCGACTTTTTCCAGATCGTCGCTGTCGCCGAAACGCAGCCAGGCCCGCCAGAAGTACCACCAGGCGAGTTCGTTCAGCACGGCGCTTGAATTCGGATCGTCGCGGTAGCCCTTGTCGAAGAAATCGAGGGCGATTTCGGTGTCGCGGCGCGTGCGCCTGTTCATATGCCAGCGGCCGCGCCGGACCAGTTGCCAAGTTTCAAGGCTTTCCCACGGCACCTGAAACGTGCGCGCCTGCTCGGCGCGGTCAACCTCCTTGTCGAGGATGGAAACGATCTCGCTGCCGATCTCGTCGCGCAGACTGAAGATGTCGACGAGGTCGCGGTCGAAGCGCTGCGACCAGACCAGGCGCCCGTTCGACGTGTCGGTGAGCGATGTGTTGAGGCGGATCTGCCTGTCGGAGCGCGCCAACGTGCCGCTGACGATGTAGCGCGCGCCAAGCGCGTTGCCGATCAGCCTTGTGCCCAAGCTGTCGTCGCGAAACTGGAAGCTGGACCCCTTGGCGATGACCGAAAGCCAGCGTGTGTTGGAAAGACCGTAGATGATGTCCTCGGCAATACCGTCCGCCATATAGCCGACATCGGGTTCGCTGCCGTTGCCCTGGAACGGCAGCACCGCGATTGCCGGGGGACCCTTGGGGGCCGGCCTGTAGTGGCCGGGCGCGGCGGGAATAGAAGCGAAGGAAGCCGGCGCGGCAGGCCCGTTGCCGGCGCGGCCCGCGATCAGCACCTGCACCGGCAGGGCGATGTTCTTCAAGCTGAACTCGCCGAGATCGGTGAAGACCGCCGCGGTCTTGTCCTTCACATGGTGCCATGTCGTCGCCGATATGGCGACGCCGTCATGCGGTGCGAATTCCTGAAGCCGGGCGGCGATGTTGACGTCGTCGCCGTAGAGACGGCCTTCACGGACGATGACATCGCCGGTATTGATCCCGGCGCGAAACGGCATGCGCATGTTTTCGGCGACCGCGGCATTCAGCGCCACGATCCGGGCCTGGAAATCGAAGGCGGCCCGCAAGGCTTCGATCGGGTTGCCGAATTCGGCCATGATGCTGTCGCCGGCATCGCCGAAGGTGCGCCCGCCAAATGCGCCGCAACTGCCGGCGATGATGTCGCGCCTTTCTTCGAAGGCTGCGACAGCCAGCTCGTCGTCGATGCCCATCAGCCTCGAGAACCCTACGGCGTCGATTGAAATGATTGTCGCAAGCTGACGGGTATAGTTCCGTTCAGCCATGATTGAGCCCCCAAGTCCCCGCTGCAGTCCAGAACAGGCGACCTGCGCTCAAGAAACGCGCCACCCTCTGCCGACGGAAATCCTCGGCAGGCCCGGCGCACCCGTTGCCACCCTGTTATGGCCGGAATTCTATCAGGGTCTTGCCGAAAGCTCTACCATGAACAGCTAATATGACGAACTCCGCGTCCGGCGCATGGTTAGTCATTCGTTACATCAAAAGGAACATCCGCGCCGCGCTGTTACCGTTTGAAATTACAAACATTTTCGCTTCCAGATGTACTGAACTGGTTGCTGCCTGGCGAAGTTCGGCCGCATCAAGGCCGGCGCTTCGAGAGGCGTTTTTTTACGCTGCGGAACCAATCCGCCCGCATACGAGTTTCTCACCGCATCTATGCCAACGAGATTGAGGGCTCTCATGCGCACTGTTGTTTTGGCAGCCGGTATCGCGGTCTTACTTGCCGGCGGAGCGGCCTTCGCGGCTGACGATCAGGCACTGCCATCGCAAAACGCCAAGAAACTCTCGGAAATCATCGCCAAGGTCGAGCAGCGCAACGACTTTCGCTATGTGAAAGAGGTCGATTGGGACAGCGACGGCTACACCATCACCTACTACACGACGGACAAAGCCAAGGTCCAAATCACATACGATCCGGTGACCGGCGAGCCCAAATAAGCAGCACCCGCCAAAAAGGCCGTAATCGCTTATCCGCCTCGCCCATTCCGCGAGGCTTCCGTTCGGTTTAGACTTGATCCTCGAATTGCCCGGACGGAGGACAATATGCGGCTTCTCATCTGCGCAACCGCCCTGCTTGTGGCCACCTTGATGCTTGGCGCGTCTGGCCTTGCACGGGCAGATGGCCCGTCCTTCGATTGCCGAAAGGCCACGCTGCCGACTGAAAAGGCGATCTGCGCCGACCCGCAAATGTCAGCCATCGATGCTTTGGTCACCAAGGCCTATGCCGGTTTTGAGCCTGCCTTCGGCGGCGACAAACGCAAGATTGCCAGGGGACTGGTCGCCGACCGGAATGCCTGCGGGACCGACGCCGCCTGCATCGTCAGCGCGCAGAACAACGCGCTGCAGACCTACGGCTTCGCACCGCCCTGGGTGCAGGACTACAACATCGCGCTGATCGGCAAGAAGGCGCTCGACTTCGCGGCCAAGGCGCCGAAGCCGGCCGACCAGCCCCTGCCCGAGTCGATCGGAAAATGCGGCTTCACGCACATCCGGACGTTGACGACAAGGCTAGGCGACGACCCGCTGGAAACCGCGCCACCGGAAGGCGGCAGCGCGGCAACATTCACCAATGGCGGCGCTGCCGTGTCCTATGATCGCGAGCCGGGGCTGGCGAGTTCAAAAGTTGGCGATCCGGTCATCATGTGCCTGATCGTGATCCCGCGCGATTGTCCGAAAAGCGATCTGCGCGGCAAGGTCTACTACTCGGTGGATCTCGTCGGAAAAGGCATATGGGCCTTGCCGGACGCGGAGCATCTCTGCGGCGGCGCCTGACGACGGCCCCTATAGTCCAGGGGCGTCCCCTGCGCCTCAGCCCTTGCATCGACACAACTTTGATGGCTGACTGCCCGCCATGATTGCGGGCACGGGGGTGCATGGCAATGGTTGGCTACATCCTGAAGCGCATCCTGATGGTGCTCGTCGGCTATCTGGTCGCGGTGCTGGTCGGGTTGATCGCGGTGGTGGTGATCTACGCGATATTGAGTTCGCTGCCCAACGCGCCAGGTTACTTTGGGCTTATGGAATTCACGCCCGTCGCCGTGCTTGTCGTGCCGCCGCTCGGCATGTTCGTCTATTTCCTGACGATCATCCTGACGGGCATGCAGACGCTGGTCCTCGTCCTGATCGCCGAGTTCTTTTCGCTGCGAAGCTTTTGGCTGCACATGCTGTTCGGCGCTGCCGCGGCAACTGCCGGTTTCATGCTGATCTGGCCCGATGCGGCCGATGATCCGGAACGCTGGGCCGACATGGGCATCATCGCCGGCGCCGGCCTGGTGGCCGGCTTGGTCTACTGGTTGATCGCCGGGCGCGACGCCGGCTTCCGCCGGCCGCTCATCAGCCGCTCAGCTTGACGGTGTGCGCACCGCTTCAGTCGCGTCGAGCGCCTGCATCAGCTTGGAATCGCGGTCGTAGACGTCGTCGAAATACTCGACCTTGCCGGACATGTCCGGCCAGGCGGTGAAATAGGCGACATAGACCGGGATGACGCGCGTGACATTCTCGGTCGAATGCCCGTGCTTCAGCTTCTCGGCGATATCGTCGACGGAGGTGCCGAGCACGGCGGCAGCCATGCCGCGCGGGTCCTGCAGCCGGACGCAGCCATGGCTGAGGGCGCGCATGTCGCGCGAGAAGAACGACTTCTGCGGCGTGTCATGCATGTAGATGGCGTGCTTGTTGGGGAAGAGGATCTTCAACTCGCCCAGCGCGTTGGCCTCGCTCGGCTGCTGGCGCACACTGAATGGGATGTTGGCGCCATAGGCGCCCCAATTGACCGCCGAGGACGGGATGCGCTTGCCGCGCGCATCCGTCACCTCATAGCCGGCGCGGTCGAGATAGCCGGGATCGCTGCGCAGCCTCGGCAGCATCTCGTTGACGATGATCGACTGCGGCACGCCCCAATAGGGATGGAAGTCGACCTGCTTGATCTGGTTGTAGAAGAAGGCGGTCTGATTGGTGACCCGGCCGATGACCGCGCGGGTCTTCAGCTTCTCCTCGCCATTGTCGATATAGCTGGCGGTGAAGGCCGGCTGGTTGATGAAGACGCGCGGACTGCCGAGATCCGACGGCATCCAGCGCAGTTCCTCGAGCGCCACCTTGACCTTCTCGATCTTGTCGGCCTTCGACGCGCCAGCCAGTGATGACACGGTGCGCGGGCCGATGACGCCGTCGCCCTTCATGCCGGCGCGCTGCTGCACGGCCTTGATCACCGGCACCAGCTCGGGATCGTAGAACTCGCTCTTGCCCAGTCTGGCGAGGACTTCGCCGTAATTGCCACCCATCTCGTCATCGAGATTGCGGGAAATAAGTGTCAGCAACTTCGGCAGTTCCGGACTGCTCTCGCCGGGCTTGAGCAGGAGCTTGGGGTCGACGACGATCTCGTTTTCCTCGCTGGCCTCGAGCGCTTCGAGTTCGACGCGCAGCGCCTGGTACTCGGCATTCTGCGGATGCCGCGATTCGAGATAGGTGCGGACCTCCTGGGTATGCGCCAGCGTCTTCAGCACGCCCTCGAGATCGAGCGGCTTGGCGGGAAAATCATAATAGCCGGTCATCCGGTTGGGATCGACGCGACCGCTCTGGGCATCATGGGCATAGCGCAGCACACGCGCCGACAGCGCCATCTCGAAGCGGACCAGTTCCATGGTCCGCGCTTCCGGCGTGGCGGAGGTCGCGGCAGCCGGAATATCGACGGAATAGTCCGCCGGCGTCAGGCCGTAACTCGCCGCCTCGCCCAGCACCCGCACCGCATCCTGCGCTCGGCTGTTGGGGGCATTGTCGCTCACCCAGATGAAATCCGGATTGGTCGAATAATAGGCAATCAGCGCCTTGGCGATGTCGGGCTCGGCGAACAGCTCGTAGTCGCCCAGGCCGGCTATGGCGTCGCGGAAGGCGCTGCTGGTTACGGACGGGACAAAGGCAGCATCCTGTGCGGTTGCCGGCTGCGGCGCCGGCACCAGCGACTTGAAGTCGACGCGCACAAGTTTGTCGGCCCTGTAGGTGTTGTAGGTCGGGCTGCTGATTCGGACGCTGCCCCCGCCCTCTCCGGCTGGCCCTGCTGGACGTATCTGGCGTGGCTTCGGCGGTGGCGGAAATTCGCCTTGCGGGTTGTGTCGGATGCCGCCGCCGAACAGCATGTCGAACAGTCCTTGCGCGCTTGCCGGCTGTTGCCCGAAGGCAAGCGCGGCCGCGATCGCGATCGGCATGACGGCTTTTTTGTTCCCGAGGATTTTCATGCTTCACCCGCACCGGTTGCAACCGGTTCCCGTTCCGCGCCGCTGGACGGTCCCGCCCTCCGCATGGCGGATGTATGACGTGACTATACCGATTCATACCGATTTCGTTAAGCTTCCATAAATTTTCGAAGCCGTGTTGCAGAACAGTTTCACATCATTGTGAGGCCAGGAACAGCGATTGCTCATGGCCTGACACACTCGCGCAGGTGTCGAAAAAACAATCAGGCGTTGGCGCAACCCATGCCGCGCTGATGGTGACCGTTGCCGGCGCCATGGCGGTCTGGGCGACGATGGCCGGCCCCCACGCCTGCCCCCCGTGACAAACGGAAGGCTTTGTGATCGAAATTTCGGGGGCCGCAGCAACCGTGGCCGGGAGGATTTGCCGTGAAGAAAGGTTATCGCCAGCTTCTCGACGAGGCGAATGCCGAGATCGAGGTCGTGTCGCCGGAGGAGGCAGCCGGGCTGCTGGAGGATGACGACACGATCTTCATCGACCTGCGCGATCCTCGCGAGGTCGAGCGCGACGGCAAGATCCCCGGCGCCAGGCACGTGACGCGCGGCATGCTGGAATTCTGGATCGATCCCGAAAGCCCCTATCACAAGCCTTTCTTCGCCTCTGGCAAGACCTTCGTCTTCTTCTGCGCCGGCGGCTGGCGCTCGGCGCTCGCCACCAAGACGGCGCAGGACATGGGCCTGACGCCGGTCAAGCACATCCTCGGCGGCTACACCGCATGGAAAGCGGCCGGCCTGCCCGTCGAGCCGGGGCAGAAAAAGAAGGCAGACTGACAGATCAGTGCAGGATCGATTCCCGCTGCCCGGTCACGAAACCGACCGCGCGCGCAACGACATCCCTGTCGGCGAGGATACGGCGGTGGCCGAGCCCATCGGCCCAGTGCAGGTGGACATGCTCGCCGGCGCCCGCATAGCGCTTCGCATGGTCGGCATGGACTTCGCGATCGTCCGGCGCATGGATGATCAGTGTCGGCACCGGCGCCTCCGCAAGCTGGCGGTCGCCGGTGAATTCGCTGAGCGGCCGGCCCGACAGATGCTTCACCCGGTCCGCCATGGCGACGCGGGAGCGTGGCCCGACATTGAGCTTGTGGCTGAAGTCGTCGAAGATTGCCGGCAGCGAGCTCGGCGCCGCGATCAGCACCAGCTTTTGCGCCTTAAGCGGCGGCATGCCCTTGACCGATGCCGCGACGGCATTGGCGGCAATCGCACCACCGAAGGAGTGGCCGACGACGGCGGCAAACGGACCGAACCATTCGCCAGCGACGCGCGCCGCGTCCACGGCATTGACCATGTTGAGATGGCGGCCAAGCGAATGGCCGTGCCCAGGCAGGTCGAGCGAGACGACCTTGTAGCCGGCGCCGCGAAAGCCTTCGATCAGGGTGCGCATATACTCCGTGCGCGAGCGCCAGCCATGTATGACGAGCACCGTGCCGCGCGACTCCCTGCCCGGCTCCGGCCGGAATTCATGCACGGCGACGCAGTCCGTCCTGGTCTTCAGCCGGTGGTGGCGCGCCTCGGCCATGAAGGCTGAGGCGCGTTCGACGGCGCGGCGCTCGCCATCGCTCAGGGATTTGACGTTGGGTGTGCGGCAAAACAATTCGAAGGCGGCGCGGCCGCTGAGGCGCGGCGCAACATGCTCGGCCGCGCCAAAAACGCCCCGGATGACCTTCATTCCAAATGATGCCATATTGGCAGTCCATCCATTCGTTCAAGCATGAACATAATAGTTCAAACATGAACATTAAGCAAGAGCTGCCCTGGGACAATCCTCGCTTTCGCAACTGGGTTGCGGTGGCGCGCGCCTGCCATGTGCTGGAGCGCACGCTGGCGGTGAAGCTTGCCCCGCTCGACCTCAAGCCGGCGCAGCTCGACGTGCTGATGAACCTCTACCGCCACCCCGGCATGTCGCAGCACGACCTTGCCCGCAAGCTGCTGGTCGGCCGCTCCAACATAACCATGCTCCTGCCGCAGCTCGAGGCGCGCGGCCTGCTGCGCCGCGAAGGCGACGAGAAGGACAAGCGCGTGCTGCGGCTCAACCTCACCGAGGCGGGCGAGGCGCTGCTGATGAAGGCGCTGAAGGTTCACATGGCGCTGATCGAGAAGGCGATGAGCCAGTCGACACCGGAACAATGCGACATGATTGGCGAGCAGATGCGCAAGATCGCCGATGTCCTGAAGGAAGCCTGAGCCAGGCCTCCACTACCACATCGTTTTTTTCGCTCGTACGTGAGCACCGGAAGCGCAGTAACCCACCATTTGCAGGCCGGCCTCACCGAGATATCGGTGCATCTGTCACCACATGGTTTTCTTCGCCCGTTCCGGCCATTCCTTGTCGTAGGTCTCGGCGTCGATAGTCTTGCGGCTGGTGACCTCGAGGATCTGGCCGGGCGTCGGCAGCGACTTCGGGTCGACATGCCTGGCCGGGTTCCAAAGCTCGGAGCGCACGATGGCGCGGGCGCACTGGAAATAGACCGTGTCGACATCGATGACGGTGACCGAGCGAGCCGGCTTGCCGTCGACCATGAAGGAGGCGCAAAGCCCGGCATCGGTGGTGATGTGCGCGCGGCCGTTGACGCGCAACGTGGTGCCGGAACCCGGCACCAGAAAGAGCAGCCCGACACGCGGATCGCGGATGATGTTCTTCAACGAATCGGCGCGGTTGTTGCCGCGCCTGTCCGGCATCATCAGCTTTTTCTGATCGACGAGGCGCACGAAGCCGGCGAGATCGCCGCGTGGCGAGCAGTCGAGCCCCTCCGGTCCGCTCGTTGCTAGCGCCACGAAGGGCGAGGCTTCGATGAAGGCGGCATATTCTGGGATCACATGGTCGAGTTCCTTGACGACCGAGGCCTCGCCCGGCAGCCCATAGAGTGCCTCAAGCTGTTCGACGGATGTGATCAGCGACATTTTCGTTCTCCGAACCTTTGCCGGCGCTACGCCACGCGCATGACGTTTTGACGACAGCCGGCTAGGGAGATTGGACTTTCTAGCGGTCCCGGCTAAGCCCCTTCTCGGCCAGCTCGGCCAGATAGGCGTTCCAGCGCTCGTCTTTTTCGTGACCGAGCGTATGCAGATAGTTCCAGGTGAAGATGCCGGTGTCGTGGAAATCGTCGAAGGTGATGCGCACCGCATAATTGCCGACCGGCTCGATCTTGAGGATCGCAACGTTGCGCTTGCCCGGAACCGTCACCCGCTGTTCAGGCGAATGGCCCTGCACCTCCGCCGATGGCGAGGCCACGCGCAGGAACTCCGCCGGCAGCTCGAACG
>Ga0105238_10005710_pt1 | contig 12296 bp, 8 predicted proteins | sample KBSC34metaG_FD_81526 | JGI IMG/M metagenome (GOLD analysis project Ga0105238, IMG submission 81526) | Corn rhizosphere microbial communities from Kellogg Biological Station, Michigan, USA - KBS C3-4 metaG | ecosystem: Host-associated > Plants > Roots > Rhizosphere > Soil | place: Michigan, USA... | reverse complement strand
GAGGTCGTCGACTTTTTCCCAAAATTGCCCTAGACGATTTGGTGGTGTTGCCCACGGCCGCGATTTCGTTCTTGCTCCTGGCCGCGGTGGTGCGGGCCGGCGGCCCCCCGTCGGGTGCGGGCCCGCCCGTGCGGATCCAGTGGAACGCTCCCGCGGGCTGCTCGGAGGCCGACGCCTTCTTCGCAGGCGTCCAAACGCGCGCCGATCGGGTTCGGCGCGCCCAGGCCGGCGAGTCGGCGTTGCGCCTGGAGGTCCGCCTCGAGCGAACGAGCAGCCTCAAGGTGCACGGCGAGCTGCGCATGACCGATGACCGGGGCCGCTTCGAGCTGCGCAAGGTCGACGGGAGGACGTGCGACGAAGTCGTCGATGCCCTCTCGCTGACCGCCGCGTTGGCGCTGGGGGGGGCAAGCGTCGTTCCCACGCGTTCCACGGCGGGGGGGGCGGGGGGCTCGCTGCCGTCCGGTGCCGCGCCCTCGCCTCGATCGCCGCCGGTTGCGGCGCCCGCCCCCGCGCAGGATGAGGCCGCGCGTCCGACGCCCGCGCCCCCGGCCGTCCCGGCGGTGGTCTCGCCCCCGGTCTCGCCGCTGCCTCTCCAGCCGAGCCGGCCATCCCCCGACGTCGTCCAACAGGGGGCCTCGCCGGAGGCCACGCCCGGCCCCGCCCCCGACGGGCCACCCAACTCGGCTCCCGAAGAGCGGCGGGGCTCGATCGGCTTCGGGCTCGGCCTCGGTCCCATGGCGGGGGAGGTCAGCACTCCGGCCATCGATGTGGGCGGGACCGCCTTGGTGCGTGTCGGCCCGCGCCGCGAGGAGGGCGAGCCGTTGCGCTGGTCGGTCGGTTTCTCCGCGACCCACCTCCGCAACGACTGGCTCGGCGCGTCGCCGGAGGTCGCGATCTCTTGGACCGCCCTCGCGCTCACCGCCTGTCCCGGGTGGGGGATCGACGTGCACCTCGTGATCGAGGCTTGTGCGACGACGGCCGTCGGCCGCTTGCGGGCGAGCGACGGGCGGGTTTCGGTCTCGACGCCGGTCAGCCGGGGGTGGTGGAGCGTGGGTCCCGTGCTCCGGGCTCGCATCGGCCTCGGCGCGGGGTTCACGGTTCTCGTTGACGCGACCGCCCACCTGCCCCTCTATCGGCGGACCTTCGTGACCACCACGCCAGAGGAGACCGTCGCGCAAACCCCTAAAATCGCTGGAATGCTGGGGGTGCTCCTGGCCCGTGAGCTATGATGACTGACCCGATGATCAGGGGCCACGGTCGCGGGAATCTCTGGTGAGGCCGACGTGATGACCCGTCTGTTTCTCGTCGAGAGCTCGGAGAGCTCGGATCCCGCGTCGCCCTCGCACGGCGAAGGGGTCGTCGAACGCGCCGCGCCCGTGCTGGCGTCGGGCCCCGAGCTGGAGCTCGATCCCGACCTCCAGATGCCGGACGCGCTCTCGCTGGCGCCTGCGGCGAATCGAAGCAGCGATCGAGATGGCCGCCTGCGCAGCCTGGTCGACGGGTACGTCGACTTCGTGGCGCGCGTCTTGCGAAACGCGGGAACCCCGCAGGCCGATGTCGACGACGACGTCCAGCGGACCTTCATCATCGCCGCGCGCCGGCTGGACGATGTCCGCCCGGGATCCGAGAAGAGCTTCCTGTTGCAGACCGCCCTCAACGTAGCGGCGCATGCGCGTCGGACCCTGGCGCGCCGGCGGGAGGTCGGCGTCGAGCAGGCGCCCGAGCGGTTCGACCTGCGTGCCAACCCCGAGCAGCTGGCGGACCAGAAGCGCGTCCGCGAGCTGCTCGACCAGATTTTGAGCCGGATGACCGATGACCTTCGGACCGTCTTCGTCCTCTACGAATTCGAGGAGATGAGCATGGCGGAGATCGCGGAGGCGCTCGGGATTCCGGCGGGGACGGTGGCTTCTCGATTGCGGCGCGCGCGCGCCGATTTCAGGGCCAGAGTTGGGGCGATCGAAGGTTTGTCCATGGGAGAGAGACTGCGATGACGGACATGCGGCGGTTACTGGAAGAGACGGAGAGCGATGCGGAGCGGGCGTTGCTGCAAGCGGGGCGGTCCTACCGCAGCTCGCGAGAGACGCGATCGAAGACGTTGGCGGCGCTGGGGCTGGCCGGATCCTCCGCGATCGTGGCGGTGACGGCGGCCTCCGGTACAGCGGTCTCCGCGACGGCTTCGGCCTCGGCCTCGGCCTCGGCCTCGGCCATGACGGCCTCGACGTCCGTAGCCACGTCGGTGACCTCGACGGCGGTCGGTTCCCTGGCCGCCCTGGCAGGAGCCTCGGGCGCCAAGATTTTGGTGGCTCTGTCACTGGCCGGCGTGGGCACCGCGGTGCCTCTCGGCTACTGGGCGTTGCATCACCGTGCGGAGCCGCCGGCCCTGGTCCGGCAGGCCGGCCCGTCCCGGGCCGCCGAGGCGCCACCGGCGAGCGCGGCCTCGAACGCCGTGGTGTCGGGGCCGGCCGCTGATCAGGGGGACGGCCCGGAGCCGGCACCGCTTCCGCCGCCGGCCGACGATCGAGCGGCGTCCCCGTCGGGCCCGCGCCTTCGTGCGGGCGCGCGGCCGGTCCCGGTCAGCCTGTCGCAGGAGCTGGCGGCGCTCGACGCCGTCCGCGCGACGCTCGCGCGCGGCAACGCCGAAGGGGCCCTGTTTCTCCTCGAGGGCTACGACCGCAGCTGCCCGCGGGGGAAGCTGGCGATCGAAGCCGAGATCCTCCGCATCGACGCCCTCGCCAAGAACGGGCAGGCGCGGGACGCCCGGCGCCGCGCCGAGCAGTTCGTGAAGCAGCACCCCACCAGCGTGTTGGCCGTTCGCGCGCGCACATACCTCGGCGACTGAGCGAGAGAGAGGTCGCGGTTGCCACCCCCCGAGCGCCCGCGCCTCTCTCCGTCCTTTCGACTCGTCGTCTGCTGCGTGGCGTGGACCGTCGCCCTGACGGGCAGCGCCGGATGTCAGAGCACCGTCGATTCTCTGGGATACGACAACGCGGGCGGAGTGATCCTGCACCCCATCAAGGGGCCGGGGAGCTACCCGAACGCGTTTCGTGACGTGCTCGGCAAGACCGACCCCGAGATCCAGACGAAGATCGATCGCGCGTTCGCGCAGCTCTTCCACGGCGATCAGAACACTCAGGCCATCTACGTCCCGACCCCGGGGCAGCCCGATCAAGCGTCCATCACGGACACCTTGCACGTCGACGTCCGGACGGAGGGGATCGGGCTGGGGATGATCATCGCCCTCCAGCTCGGCAAACGCGAGGAGCTCGACCGACTGTGGACCTACGCCCAGGCCCAGATGAAAGAGAAAGACGGGCCGTCGCGTGGCTACTTCAACTCCTCGTGCGCCGTCACCGCCACCGACGACCGGCCGTGCCTCGATCCTTACGGGATGGAGCACATGCTCATGGCCCTCCTGCTCGCCAACCAGCGCTGGTCGTCGGCGCCCGGCAGCGTGGACTACGCCGCGGGCGCCAAGGATCTGCTGACGGTGATGCGCCACAAAGAGGACGAGAACGGCGGGGTGGTCGACGGGATCACCAACCTGTTCGATCCCGTCGCCAGTCTCGTCTTCGACCTGCCGCTGGCCTCCTCGGCGGGGAAGACCCGGCCGTCCGTCGTCACGCCGGCCTTCTATGCCCTATGGGCTCAGGCGACCGCCGATCCGTTCTGGAGCAAGGTGGCGAGCGCCTCGCGGCGGTATCTGCAGGGCGCGGCCCATCCCACCACCGGCCTGTTTCCGCTGCGGAGCGGCTTCGACGGCCGGCCGGTGATGGGCAGCGAGACCTTCGTGCCCGAGACCTACCGCACGTTCGTGAACATCGTGATCGACCGAATCTGGATCCCTGCCGACTCCTGGGAGGTCGATGAGGCCAACAAGGTCCTCGGGTTCTTCATGCGCGAGGGCATCGACAAATATGGCAAGTCCTATTCGCTCGACGGAACCGTGATCGACACCTCGCACGAAGCCTCGCTGGTGATGGTCAACGGAATCACGGCGCTCATCTCCTCGATCGCCATCAGCGCGCAGCGCGCGTTCATCCAGGAGGTGTGGGACCGTGAGCTCCCCATCGGCCCGGGCCGCTACTTCACCGGCATCCTTCAGATGCTGGGCCTGCTCATCCTGGGCGGCCAGTTTCGGGTCGAATGACCCGATCAGACCTGCTCGCAGAACTCGATCTGACGCGGCACCTTGTAGGGGGCCAGGTTGCGCGCGCAGTGGTCGATCAGGTCCTCGGCGTTGCAGGTGCCGGCCCGGACCACCTGTGCGACCACCATGGGGCCGCCCAGATCATCGGTCACGATCCGCGCCTTGGCGGCCTTCACCTTGGGGAAGGTCTGCAGACACACCGCCACCTCCGACAGCGCCATCCGCTTGCCGTCCACCTTGACGAGATCGTCCTCGCGGCCGGTGATGGTGACCCGGCCGGCGCGATCGATCTGGCCGAGGTCGCCGGTGCGGAACCACCCGTCGCCGTCGAAGCCGCCGACGGCGATCTCACCGCTGCGCCCGGGGAGCCGGATCTTGGGGACCGCCAGGGTGGAGAGCGCCTTCGAGCGGGCCCACAGCGGCCCGATGGTCCCGGCCGAGACCTTTCCGCCGTCCGGCGCCGCCACCTTGAGCTCGACGGGGTCCATCGCTCGTCCGACGGTGCCAGGGTCGCGCCCCTGTCGATCGATGGCCAGCGGGCCGGCCTGGGTCGAGTGATAAAGCGACAGCGGACGCACGCCATAGCGCCCGTGAAACCCTTCCGCGATGGTGGGAGGCAGCGGCGATCCCGAGCTCAAGAAGCGAGGGTTCGACACCTTGAGCGGGCGGCTGGTCGGTACGCGCACCAGGGCACCGTAGAGGGAGGGCGTGCCCGGAAAGACGTCGACCTCGTGATCGCGCAACAGCTTGGCGATGCGTTTGGCCGAGATCTCGTCCTCGAGGAACAAGGTCGCGCCATGGGCAAGGCTCGGTACCAGGCCCAGATCGAAGCCGTAGCTGTGGTGCAGGGCCTCCGCGATCAGGAATCGATCGGTCGGTTTCACCTCGAGGGCCTTGCCGACGATCTCCGCGACGGCCGCCACATTCTCCTGGGTGCGGACGATGCCGTGCGGATCTCCGCCCACCGTGGCGGTGAAGTGAACGGCCACGGCGCCCCGCTCCTTGAAATCGGGCGCGGGCGAGCGCCGGTACAAGCCGCAGGTGAGCAGGGTCCCCTGCAGCCGGCGGCGGCTCTCAGGAACGAACTTGCTGGGAGGGGTCGTCGAGAGGGGCCCCGAGACCGACGAGCGAGTCGGTGAGGCGGAGATCGGTCCGCTCCCCGGAGCCCCGGGGTTGGAGGCGCTGCCGTCGCCGCCGCGGGGCCGCGTGATGAGCGCCCGCAGGGGGGCAGCCTCCAAGACCATCTCGAGCTCGCGCGGGCCCGTCGTGGGATCGAGCGGCACCACCACCGCGCCCAGCTTCGAAAGGGCCAGGCAGAGGATCACGAAATCGGGCACGTTGCCCAGCATCAGCCCGACCCAGGCCCCGTCGCCGATGCCCATGGCCGCCAGCTCCTGGGCCCGTCGATCCACTCGATGGAGCAACCCGCGCCAAGACAGGTACGTGTCGCGGTAAACGAGCGCCTTATCGCTTCCGCGATCCGACGCGACCGCCATGAGCCATTGATGAAGCAACATTGACGAGAGGGACCGCGCCCTCGGAGGGCGCCTTCGACGGCGAAGTGTAGAGCCGGGCTAGTCTATCCGGGGGGGTCAGCCGGGCAACACTTTACTTCGCCCGGGTTGGCTTTCCGGACGGTCACCGCGCGGCGGTCAGCAGGTGCGGGCGGCGCTCCCCGTCGAGCCCGGCCAGGTACTCCTCGACGATGCGCCGGCCCACGTAGCTCGCCTTGATGTGCCAGGTCGCCTTGTTGCCGAGGACCACGGCGAAGGCGATTCTCGGGTGATCAGCCGGTGCGAAGCCCACGAACCAGCTGTAGCCCAGGTATCCCTTGTCCGTCTGGGCCGACAGCGTCCCGGTCTTTCCGGCGACGGACACCGGGAGGAGCGCGCGTCCTTTGCGATCGTGGAAGGCGTGCTTGGCGGTCCCCATGCGGGTGGTCAGCTCCATCATCTGACCCACCTCGCGGGCGACCTCGGGGGCCACGACCACGCGGGGGCGATGCCTGGGCAGCGACAGCGGTTGGCCCTCACCCGAGAAGGCCCGCTCGATGATGCGCGGCGTGGGCATCTCGCCGCCGTTGGCAACCGTGGCGGCCACCAGCGCACCGTGGAGGGGCGACAGCGTCGAATGCCAGAAGCCAGCGGCGCTGCGCGCGAACTCGAGCCGGTCGTCGAAGGGGATCGCGATCTGGGAGGCCTCCACCGGCGCGTCGAAGGGGATGGCCTCCCCGAAGCCGAACGCGTGGGCCATGCGGTCGAGCTTCTCCGGCGTCAGGTGATTGGTGGCCAGCTTGGCGATGATGGCGTTCTGGGACTTGCCGATGCCGTAGGCCAGCGTCGAGCAGGTGCGGTCGATCCGCGGGATGTCGATCAGGTTGTCGGCCAGGACGGCCGAGACCCCGCCGTGATAACAGGTGCGCGACGTCGAGGTTAGCCCGCCGTCCGAGATGAGGGCCGCCGCCGAGACGACCTTGAAGACCGACGCGGCCGGGGCCCACGGATGGAGCGCCAGCTCCTCGACCCCGAGCTCGGGCGAGGCGCTGGAGTGGCCGGCCAACGCCAGCACGCGCCCGTCGGGGATCGCGAGGACGACCGCGGCGGCGTAGGGGAGCTGGAAGCTCCGGAAGACCTCCTCGGTCGCGTCCTGCAGCCGGGCGTCGAGGGTGAGCTCGGCCTGCGCGCCGCCCTCGAGGGCAGCCGTGAACCGATCGCCGGCGCGCGCAATCGTGTCCAGGCGGACGTGGCGCGATGATGGCGGCGCGACCCGCTTGGCCGGGGCGGTCGTACGCGCCGTCGGCCCCTCCGCGTGGGCCGGGCCGACTGCCGCGGAGCTGACCATGACCGTCAGGCAAAAGGCGGCAGCCGAAAGCGGCCGAGGGCCACACCGGTCCGAAGACCGGGACCAAGCCCGGGGCGAGGACGGCGGCGGAGACGGCGGTAACGACAGCCGGCGTGAGCACGACATGAAGTAACGGTCGTACATGTAGGTGCATGTGTCAAAAAAGGCACCCCGGACAAGCCGCCGCGCGTTTAGACACCTCTCTTTACGTAGAACCGCGGTTCACCTACGCTTTTCTCGAGAGACCTTGCCGCGCAAGCCATTCGATCCGAACGACGCGTCGGACTCCGACCACGTGCGGGCCAAGACCGTCGTCACGGCGATCAGCCGCCTCGCCGATCGGCCCCCCAGGAACGAGGCATGCCTCGTGGTCATCTACGGCGACGAGCTCGGGAAGAAGTACAACCTGAACGCCAGCTCGCTCCTGATCGGCCGGTCATCAAAATGCGACATCCAGATTGATCAGGAGTCGACGTCCCGCAACCACTCGAAGATCGTCAACACCGGCAAATCGATCTTGATCCGGGACCTGGGGTCGACCAACGGGACCTATGTCAATGACGAGCCCATCGAGGAGCACGTCCTGCGCGACGGCGACTTCATCAAGATCGGGCGCACCATCTTCAAGTTCCTGACCGGCGGCAACATCGAGAACGCCTATCACGAGGAGATCTACCGGCTGACCACGGTGGATGGCCTGACCCAGATCTCGAACAAGCGCCACTTCATGGAGACGCTGGAGCGCGAGATCGCACGCGGGCAACGCTACCAGCGGCCGCTGTCGCTCGTGATGTTCGACATCGATCATTTCAAGATCATCAACGACACCTACGGCCACCTGGCCGGCGACTACGTGCTGAACCAGCTCGCGACCGCGGTGAAGCAGCGCATTCGCCGGGAGGACGTGTTCGCTCGCTATGGCGGCGAGGAGTTCGCGATCGTGCTGCCGGAGATCGAGGTGCCCACGGCGTTGCTGTTCGCGGAGAAGGTGCGGCAGCTGGTCCAGCAGCACGAGTTCCGCTTCGAGAAGACGCGGATCGACGTCACGATCTCGGTGGGCGTGGCCGGGACCGAGCGCAAGGACGTCGAGGCCGAGGCGCTCATCAAGCGCGCCGACGAGCAGCTCTACGCCGCCAAGTCCGCCGGCCGCAACCGCGTCAAGGGCTGACCACGACCGGCCGGGGCCGGACGGGCGGTCAGCCCCGGTAGCGGGCGACGAGCAGGGTCATGTCGTCCTCCACGCTGGCTTGCCACGCGCGGGCCGCCTCGATGATCGCGTCGCGGATGCGCTCGACGGGCAGGGCGTGGTTCTCCTCCACGAGCCCGCACACCCGCTCGATTCCGAACATCTCTCCCGACGCCGCGCGCGCCTCGCTGATGCCGTCGGTGTGAAGGAGCAGCACGTCGCCCTTCTCGAGCCGGTTGGTGGTGTCTCCCGCGGATCGGTAGATGTCCTCGCGCACGCCGACCCAGGTCCCGGGCGTGGGCAAGAACTCGCAGCGGCGCTGGGAGGCGCGCCAGACGATGATCTCCTCGTGGGCGCCGGCGAAGACGATCTTGCCGTCGCTGGTGTATCGCAGCAGGGTCAGGGTGGCGTGGTGGGATTGCTGCAGGCGATTGCGGACATTCTGGAACAGCACCGCGTTCAGGGTCTCGATCTGGGTCGAGGGCGTCACCTCGGGCCTGGCCTGCGTCAGGGTCGCAAAGATGTTCTGGATCATCAGCATGATGAGCCCGGTGGTCAGGCCGTGGCCCGCCACGTCGCCGATCCCGAACCAGGCCCCGCCCCGGAACGGGCGAACGTCGAAGTAGTCCCCGCCGACCTCGGTGGCGGGCAGCATGGTGGCCGCTACCTCCAGCCCCTCCACCTCGATGCGCTGGGGCAGGATGGCGGTCTGGATGCGCGCGGCGATCTCCAGCTCCTTGGTCAGCCGCTCGCGCTCGGCGGTCTCGCGCATGGCCGCCTCGCGAATCAGGCGGCGGACCAGGTCCACGCCGCCGAGCGCGTTGCTCAGCTGATCGCGCAGCGCCTCGTAGACCAGGCCGCTCGAGGGGCCCATCTCGAAGACCACGAACCCGAGCTGCAAGCTGCCCGTCGAGAGCGAGGCTATGACAAAGTCCCGCCGCTGGTCGCGCGGAATCAAGCCTTCGGGGGCGAGCTTGGCGTAGGGGAAGGTGACGCCCTCGGCCGGGATGGTCGGTCCGCCGCCCTCCGAGAAGGCGAGGATGAGCCGCGCTCGATCGGTCGGGCTGCCGTCGTCGGTCTCGAACAGAGACACGAAGGCGCGTGGGATGTTGAGCCGCGGGACCTGATCGGCCATGGCCCGCATGACGCCGTCGAACTCGAAGGACGAGATGAGGACCTCGTTGCTCTCCACCAGCGTGCGCGCGAACCGCTCCGCCCGCAGGCGATCGAGGGCCTGGATCCGCTCGGCCGCCCGATCGATCGCCCGGTCGATCGATTGCCAGACCTGGGCTTGTTGCAGGGCCGCCGCGACGCCGCTCGTGTCGTCGAGGACCGTGGACTGGAGCAGCGTGACCGCCATCTCGCGATAGGGGCCGACCTCGCCTCCACTCTCGACGGTCCGATCGATGGCCTCTTGGAAGATGGAGACGAGCTCGGTGTGGGGGGGGCCCGGTGGCTCGGGCAAGGCCGCGTCGAGGACGCGGGGCCACCAGTCGGTCGGGAGGTGCCGCGCAAACGATTGACCGATGCGGGCCAGGCGCAGCGCGACGGCGTTGCGCTGCGCGGCCCAGCTGGACCGGTCGGTCTCGCGGTCGTTCGACACGAACCCTGACAGGACCGGCGCGGGATCGGCAGGACAGCCGCACGATCGCCGGACGACCAGCTCGGTGGGGAGCAGCTCGAGCGGCGCCACGGACGAACCTTTGCGCAACCGCAGGAGCAGCTCGAACGCGCGGCTGCCCTGCTCGGCCAGGGGCTGGCGGACCGTCGTCAGCGGCGGCGAGGTGAACCGCGCCTCCTCGATGTCGTCGAAGGCCAGCACCGCGACGTCGTCGGGCACGCGCAGGCTGCGCTCGTGAAGCGCGCGACAGCCGCCGAGCGCCATGTTGTCGTTGGCGAACACGATGGCGCGCGGGCCGCTCTTGCGTTTGTCGAGGAGCAACCGCACCGCCGCGGCGCCCGACTGCTCCTCCCAGTCACCGGGCGCTACCAGGGCGGGATCGTAGGGAATGCCGAACTCGGCCAGGACCTCGCGGTAGACGCGGAAGCGGAGCTCTGCCTCGGCGTTCTGTTCGGGCCCGCGAACGAAGGCGACCCGCCGGTAGCCGTGATCGGCGACGAGGTGGCGCAACCCCTGGCGCAGGCCCGTGCTGTTGTCGACGCCGACGCAAGGGCTGCCGGGCAGGGGAACGGCGATGCTGACCAGGGGCAGGGGCCGGTAGCGCTGGCAATATTCCCCGAGCGCCGTCGCGCCAACGTAGTTTCCGATCGTACCCGCCAGGACGATCAGACCGCTCAGATTGGTCGGATCGACCATCTCGAAGACGCGGTTCCGCTCGATCCCGACGCGACGGGGCGCCCCGATGACGCCCCCCGCGTAGCAGAAGAGGCTGACGTCGGCCTCGCGAGCCGCCCGGGTGATGCCGGAGAGGATCGTGTTCTGGTACTGGTCTTTCAACCAGTCCACCAGCACGCCGACGGATTGAACAGGTCGCAGGACCCCTATCATACAGGGGTTCCGGCTGACGTGAAAAGCGGGATCTCGTCCCGGCTGATAGACTGACCGGCTTCAACATGAACCCCGAATCCTCCACGTCTCCGGAGTCCATGAATTCGAGTTCGTTGCTGGCTCCTTCGCTGGCTTCTTCGCCGGCTTCTTCGCCGGCTTCTTCGCCGGCTCGGGCGAACGAATCTCCTCTCGGGCCTCCTGTCGGGAAGGGTGGGCAGACGCCGTGTGGAGGGCGCGGGTGGCGACGGGGCCAGATCTTTCTGCTGGCAGCGGTGGCGTTCGCGGGCGGCGCGGTGTTCGCGCCGCCACTCGCAGCGGGGCGGTTCAATCCGTACCAGAAGCTGAGCGTGTTCACGAAGGTCCTCTCGTACATCGAGGGGCACTACGTGGAGGACATCTCGGAGACCGACCTCATGTACGGCGCCGCGCGCGGGCTCACCGACGTCCTCGATCCGCACTCGCGCTTCATGGACCCGGTCGAGTACGGAAAGTTGAAGCAGGAGACGGAGGGGGCCGAGGAGGTCAATGGCATCGGCATCGACGTCGAGAAGCGCAAGACTCGCCTCGTCATCATCTCTCCCATCGAGGGCTCGCCCGCCGCGCGCGCCGGGATCGAGCCGGGCGACGTGATCAAGCGGATCGACGGGGCCGAGGTGGCGAACCTGGAGTTCGACGACGTGGTGTCGCGCATGCAGGGGCCCCCGGGCAGCGAGGTGGTGCTGGTGCTCGATCGGCGCGGGCGCGAGCTGACCTTCCGGGTGCGGCGCGAGCGCTACGAACTGAAGCCCGTGGAGGGCAAGCTCGTCGATGGCTTCGGATACATCAAGATCCGGGTGTTCTCCTCGACGACGGACGCCCTCCTGCAAGAGCAGCTCGAGCAGCTCAGCAAGAAGAGCTCGAACGCCCTGCGCGGCCTCGTGCTCGATCTGCGGCGCAACCCGGGCGGGCTGCTCGATCAGGGCGTGAAGGTGGCCGATCGGTTCATCGCCGAGGGCCTGATCGTGAAGACCGTCGGCAAGGGTGGCAAGGTGATGGACGAGTCACAGGCCCACAGCCGCGGCACCTGGCTCGGGTTCCCGATGGTCGTGGTGGTGGACGGGGCCACCGCCTCCGCCGCAGAGATCGTGGCGGGCGCGCTCCAGGATCACGGCCGGGCCGTCGTGCTCGGGACCCAGACTTTCGGCAAGGGCTCGGTCCAGACGGTCATCGATCTGGACGGATGCGGCGCCAAGCCGTGCGGCCTGAAGATCACCGTCGCGCGCTATTACACGCCGAGCGGTCGTTCGATCCAGGGGCAGGGCATCACGCCCAACGTGGTGGTCGAAGCGACGGCGCCGGCGTCCGATCCCACCGAGGCCGAGATGCCGCGCGAGCGTGATCTGCAAAAGCGGCTGCGCAACGAGCAGGGCGAGCGGCTGGCCACGCCCAAGCGGCTGGACGATTACCAGCTGCAGATGGCGCTCGATTACCTGCGCTCGTGGGCGACCTTCGCCAAGCAGGCGTCCAAGGGCTGATTTGGGATGGGCCCGCCGAGGGCCGTGGTAAAAGGGCCGTCCCCCCCAGGAGGTGCCCATGGTCTCTTGTCCCAATTGCAAGCACAGCAATTTCGACGG
>Ga0105238_10005709_pt1 | contig 12297 bp, 13 predicted proteins | sample KBSC34metaG_FD_81526 | JGI IMG/M metagenome (GOLD analysis project Ga0105238, IMG submission 81526) | Corn rhizosphere microbial communities from Kellogg Biological Station, Michigan, USA - KBS C3-4 metaG | ecosystem: Host-associated > Plants > Roots > Rhizosphere > Soil | place: Michigan, USA... | reverse complement strand
CGGATGACACGGATAAAAAATCCGGATTTAAAATCAGTGTCATCCGTGGCTCGATCGTCCTTTAGCTTGGACGCGCGGAAGATTGTGATTTTTGGTGGGAAGGGAGGAGTCGGAAAGACGACTGCTGCTGCGGCATATTCGCTGGCGTTGGCGAACGCGAATCCCGACGAGAAGTTGCTGGTATTTTCGACCGATCCGGCCCACGCGCTGTCGGACAGTTTCGGTAAAGAAGGTCTAGCGAATCTTGATGTCATGGAGATCGATCCCGGGAAGTGGTTTGAAGAGTTGAAGCAGCGCTATCGATCCTGGACCGATGAACTGTTCGAATCGTTGTCAGGCGGATCGCGGATGGAGATCAAGTTCGATCGCGAAGCAATGCGTGAGCTCGTGGAGCTTACTCCGCCGGGTATCGACGAGATTGCTGCGCTCGGCACGATTAGTGACCTGCTGGACCTGGAACGCTACCAGACGCTCATTCTCGATACCGCGCCTACGGGTCACCTGATACGGTTTCTCGAATTACCGCAAGTAGCAATTTCCTGGATCAGGACGTTCATGAAACTGCTGTTAAAGTACAGAGACGTGATGCGTGCCAATCAGGTGGCGGAAGAGCTGGTGGCTTTGTCGAAGAGCATCAAGAAGGTAATTGCGTTACTGACTGACCCGGAGCGTTGCGAGTTTGTTGGCGTCGCGATTCCCGAGCGCATGAGCCTGGAAGAGACTGCTGATCTGGCGAAGTCGCTCGAAAGGCTGAAAGTGCCATTCAAAAGGCTATTGATTAATGGACTCATTCCCGAGAATGACTGTAAGTTCTGCCGGTCGCGACAAAAGATGCAGGAAGAAGTTATTGGTGAGTTTCAAAAGAAGTTTCGACGGCGTTCGGTTGAGATTTTCGTCGCGCCGCAGCAGCCGCATGAAATCACAGGGCCAAAGGCTTTGCGAGAGCATTTTCAGGCGTGGCAGAATAACGTGAATCCATGAGCGAGATTGTTTACTACGTCTACTGTATCGCCGAGAGCGCGGCAGTTATGCAACTGCCTGCCGATTCACTCCCGGCCGCGATAGAAGAGGATGCTCAGCTCGAATGGATTTCGGTTAATAAGCTTGCGGCACTCGCCAGTCGTGTTCCGATGAGTAGCTACAGTGAAGAGCAACTCGCCGAGCATCTGACTGATGCGACCTGGACCGCGATCCGAGCGATGCGTCACGAAACCGTGGTCGAGTACGTCGCCAAACGCGCGACTACGATTCCCTTGCGTTTCGGAACGATCTACCTGGAACGTGAGGGTGTTGAAGAGATGCTCACCGAGCAGGGTCGAGATCTCGAGCTGATCATCGAACAGTTGCGCGGACGGGAAGAATGGGGCGTCAACATCTACTCCGATCGTGCGGTGTTGTTGTCGAGTATCACTTCAGTGAGTCCGGTGCTCCGCGAACTGGTTGAACAGTCTGAGAAGGCTTCTCCGGGCCAGTCGTATCTCATGCAGAAAAAGATCGACGCGATGCGGGTTGACGAAGCACGTGCGGCCGTCAATCGCATCGTCGATCAGGTTGAAGAGAAGCTCAAAGAGCAAAGCGACGATGGATTGCGGTTGCGAATTCTGAAGGTTGAAACCACCGAACACGGTGAGCTCAAAGCAAAGTTTGCGTTTCTCGTGAAGCGGTCGGGCTTTGAAGAGTTTCGTGATGCCGCGGAGCGTTTGGCGCAGGAGCACCAGCCCGCAGGTATTCGGTTGGAGCTGACGGGCCCATGGCCGGTATATAACTTCGTAACAGGATTTACAGGATGAGCGATGTCGACCTGATCATTGACGAGTGGGAGAGCACGGATGTTTCGCTTCTCGAGACGCTCGATCATGTTCTCAGTCGCGGTCTGGTAATCGCGGGTGAGATCACGATCTCGGTCGCAGACATCGATCTCATCTTCGTCGGGTTGAATGTGCTGGTTAGCTCCGTCGAGACCGCACACGAAGTGCTGCGCAGGCGTGAAACGGAATGAAGCTCTACGCCTACTGTCTTTGTGCTGACCTCGACAGCTTTGACAACTCCGTATCGGGCGTTTCTGGAGCCACGGTTCGAGTGCTGAAGATAGAAGACGTCTCGGTGCTGGTCAGTGATTGTGAGGTGGTCGCGGCGACTCAGGAGAATATGCTTGCTCACGCCGCCGTGGTCCGGAGTGTTTGCACTCGAACCACGCCAGTGCCATTTCGGTTTGGAACACTGGCAACGGAGCCGCAGTTCCGAAGCTTTATAACGGGCAACAAAGTCGCGATTGCGAACAAACTCGCACACCTGAGCGGCTGTGTAGAAATGGACTTGAAAACTGTCTGGCAAAGTTCGAACTCAGCTCCAGCTTTGCCGGACCCACCGGCAGGCCCCGGAACCGCATTTCTCAGAGAGAAGCGGAGAGAACTACTCGGGGACGAACCACCCGCGGCTCAACGCGCCGAACTATCGGGACTGCTGAGTGAGGAGCTCGGCGACCTGGTAAAAGAGGAGAAGATTAGTCTCAGGGCCTCTGACAAATCGCCGGCGACTAAAGTATTTCACCTCGTGGAAGCCTCGAAAATTAAGGCATATCGAGAAAAAGTGCAGAAACTGCGCGAGAAACGGCCCGAGCTGCAGCTGGAGGTGAGCGGCCCCTGGCCACCGTATAGTTTTGCAAACATTGAGCTTGAGTTAAGTCACGGTTCGGAGTAAGCTGATGGAGCTTTCCCCCGAAAACCCCCAATTGGTTGAGCCGGAGATCGATACTTCGCACCCCAAGGAGTTTGTCGAGCAGGTGCGTTGTGTCACCGACACGCTTCCGTCGAGAATCAACATCGACCCCGAGAGTGTCGAGCAGGGTCTGGCGAAACTGGTACTAACTTTGATCGAGTTCATCCGCCGTCTGTTGGAAAAACAGGCGGTGCGCCGCATGGAGGGCGGGGATCTCTCACCTGAACAGATCGAAGAGTTGGGCCTGGCGCTGATGAAATTGGAGGAAAAGCTCCAGGAATTAAAAACTCAGTTCGGATTAGACGACGACGATCTCAATCTCGATCTCGGTCCAATCGGTCGTTTGATTTAGCAGTACGCATAGTGCTCGGCAAAGAGAGTTATGTGATGGTGGCGGCCATCTGTGCTTTTTGAGTAAAGCCGTCCCCTGATATTGGAGGGCGAAAGTGTCCAGCGAGCGGTCTACCCTGATTACGGCCCGACCCCCAGGCCTGGTTGATGTTCTCGACCGTATTCTTGACAAAGGACTGGTGATTGCGGGCGACATCAAAGTGTCGTTAGCAAACGTAGAGCTACTCACGTTGCAGATTCGTCTGCTGGTTTGCTCGATCGACAAGGCTGAGCAGATTGGTTTGAACTGGTGGCGCTACGACACAAATCTGACAACCCGTGCGGAACGCGCAGAGGCGGAGAACGTCGAGCTGCGCGAGCGGCTTTCGGAACTCGAACAGGAAATCAGAAAGCTCGCCGCGGCCAACGCGACCGCAGTTAGTGTCGAGCAGAAGGTGGTCAGCAGTCGGCGTGCGTCACGTAAAGGTAACGCAAAGCGTCGCAATACTTAGTGTGTACATGAAGTAGAAAGGTTTTTGAGAAGGGCAGTAAAAGCGCCGTCAACCTCGCGCAGTTTGCTCGTTATTCGAAACTACTAAAAAGGAACCGAACAAAATGGCTGTCGAAAGAGCACCAGGCGGAACCAGTTTAATCGACGTCCTGGATCGCGTGCTCGATAAGGGCATCGTAATCGACGCGTGGGTGAGAATCTCGCTGGTGGGTATTGACCTGATCACGATCGAAGCCCGTGTTGTGGTGGCCTCAATCGATACTTACTTGAAATATGCTGAGGCGGTAGGGTTGACGCCGGCAGTATCCCGACCAGCACTGACACCCGGAGGTGAGGTAGTAGAAACCGAAACCCGACGTCGAGTCACTGTTGAAGAGAAAAAGTGAAGACATTGCCAATTGTCGATTTCCAATTGCCAATTTGAAACAAAGTGCAGCCGTTTATAAATCGGCAATCGGCAATCGGAAATTGGCAATTATCATAGGGCCATGGGAGAGAGTCCCACAGAATTAGCATATCGCAACGCCCCATCCGTCTCGGATTCTGATCGGGCAAGCCCGCGCCTGCGGCAATACGACGTCTTCATCGAGACGACGACGCAGATGCTTGCTACTCCCAAGCTGCAGGAGCGTCTTCTTCTTGCGCTGGAAGCCATCTCCAACAACTTCGGCCACCGCCAGTCAGCAATTGCAGTAATCAACGAACGTGACGCTGAATTGCGGATTCGTGCCGCCATCGGCTTCGACGGCGATACGCGAGTTGAAATGCCACTCGACTCGAGTGCCTCGTGTGTACGTGTAATCCACGATGCTCAACCGCTGTGGATTTCGATGGAAGAGGACGAGGGATCACGAAGTCTCTTTGCGAACATGCAATGGCACTCGGACGTCCTCGCCGTGCCGCTTTTTGGTATCGCTGAAGTTAGTCCGAGACCCAACGCCGTCAGGGCTTCCAATCAATACTGGACCTTTGAACCCGGAGCACGGCTGGGTGTGCTTTACATCGGGGCGAATCAGGATGATATCGATCCCGAGTCGCTGATACTGATCAAGCGCTTTGCAGAACGCATCGGAATTGTTGCTTCTCTCGCAACTCATCAGGAACGGCTGGTTAGCACCGTCACCAAACTGCAGCGTGAGCGACAGTGGATCGAGTCGATCATGAAATCGGTTGCTGATCCGATCGTTCTCACGGATCTCGACAACGAGATCCTGCTGCAGAACCGGCGCGCTGAAGAACTGTTCAGCGGTTCAGCCAATGCGGGCGAAGGGAAACGCCGCGCGTTGAAGATGAACGACCTGCTGTTTTCTGCTTATCTCTCTAGTGCCACGGTATCGTCGTCGGAAGTTATTCAAAGAGACATCACACTCGTCGATCCGATTGAAGGATCTGACATTCACTTTGAAGTCATCTCCACACCGGCGGCGAATTCGCGTGGTGAGCCGCTCGGACTCGTTTCGATATTTCGCGATGTCACCGATCTGCGTGAGGCAAACGAAGAACTGGCGCGCAACTTCGTCAAACTGCAACAGGCTGAATCTGAGTCTCGTCGCGAGCGCGATCGTCTCGATTTGATCATCGAGAATGTCGGTCATCCGATTGTGGTGTGTGATTCGGCCGGAAACTTCATTCTCTTCAACCGGCGCGCGGAGTTGCTGTTTCAGGAGAACGACTCGTTCAAGTACTCAGCTGCTGCGGCAGTGCGAACGAATGCCGTCAAACTCACTTCATTTATTTCTACACTTGCATCCGCGTCCGAAACGGGTCGCCAGGCAGAGATTGAGCTAATCGATCCGGAAGATAGCCGCTCGTTGCCCATGGAGATAACCGCGCGTGAGGTGTTGGATGTTACGGGCCAGGTCACGGCCGTAGTTTCGATTCTTCACGATCTGACTGAGATTCGCGAGCTGGAGCGACGCCGCGTCGAACAACAGTTATTCGAATCGGAAAAACTGGCTGCGGTCGGACGCCTCGCCGCCTCCATCGCGCACGAGGTGAATAATCCGCTCGAAGCGATCAAGAACGCGCTTTACCTGATGCAGGGAACTGGAGACGACAAGAATACGCGCTTCCTCGAGATCGCCAGAAAAGAGACTGAAAGAGTTTCGCACATCATCCGGCAGATGCTTGGGTTTGCGCGCCGGCCGGGTGAAGTTGATTGGGTAGACGTCAACCAGTTGCTCGAAGAGACGCTCGTGTTGCTGGAGAAGAAAATGCGGCAGTTGAAGATTCGCATCACACGAAGCTTCGACGAGGAGTTGCCGCGCATCCGCGCTCGCGCCGATCAGTTGCGGCAGGTTTTTCTCAACCTGATTATCAATGCGCAACAGGCCATCAATGGCGACGGTGAGATCGTGATTTCGACCTCGCGCTACGAGCAAGCGCTGCAACCGTCGATTTTGGTGCAACTGAGCGACAGTGGAGTCGGTATCGCTGAGGACGATCTGGTGCGCATTTTCGATCCGTTTTTTTCAACCGGAAAGAAAGGTACGGGCTTGGGTTTGTGGGTCACACAGGACATCGTTAGACAGCACGGTGGCCGCATCGAAGTGAGTAGTGAAATTGGTCGGGGAACGGTTTTCAGCATTGTGCTTCAGGTTGATTCCCCTATTCTTGAAGAACAGGTCAACCAGTCGAAGGTTGCGAACTAATGAGTCAATCATTTGATCAATCCGGAAATGATGCTCCCATGGATGAGCCGGGAACTTTTGTTCCGCTCTTCGAGGAGCCCAGGCTGCTCGTCGTCGACGATGAAGAGAGTCTGCGCATCACCACGGCCGCGATCTTTGAGAATGAAGGCTACCTTGTTGACACTGCATCGAGCGGCGACGAAGCGATCGAGTTACTCAGCCAAAAAGACTACGACCTCGTGCTTACTGACCTGCACATGGAAGGAGGCGACGGTCTTTCAGTTCTCAACAGCATCCGGCGCCAGGCTCCGCTCACGATTTCAGTCGTGCTGACAGGTTTTGCCTCAGTTGAATCAGCCATCGCTGCGTTGCAGGAGGGTGCGTATGATTACCTAATCAAACCCTGCGACATCGACAGTATGAAGCACACGATTCGCCGGGGAGTCGAACACCGGCGACTCATGCTGGCAGAGCAGAAGGCGCGCTCCGATCTGCGACAGCTGAATCAGGATTTGGAGCAGAGAATCGAAGAGCGCACAGCCGAACTCACGCGCCTGAATGCCGAGCTCGCGGAAGCGAATCGTGCGAAAGACGTCTTCCTCGCGACGCTCTCTCACGAATTACGTACTCCACTGACGCCTGTCGTAGGCTGGATAAAGCTTCTGCGCAGCGGAACTCTTGATGAGAAGAGCGTCTTGCAGGCACTCGACGCGATCGAGCGTAACGCGTGGCTGCAATCGAGATTGATCGACGACCTGCTCGATACCTCTCGCATCGCCACTGGAAAGCTGCATTTCGAGCCCAAACCAACGGATTTCAATAACACCGTAAAAGCTGCGGTCGATACTGTGCGCACCTCAGCCGCCGCACGCAACATCGAGTTGAATGTATGTTTGTGGCCTGTGAGTCTGATAGTGATGGGAGAACCGGTTCGGTTGCAGCAGATCGCGTGGAACCTGATTTCGAACGCGATCAAGTTCACGGATCCGGGCGGCAAGGTCACCGTTACTACCAGACTCGACGGAGACGAGGCAGACCTCGAAGTGATCGATACTGGTGTTGGTATCGAACCCGAGTTTCTGCCGCACGTGTTTGATCGTTTTCGTCAGGCAGATGGTTCGACGTCACGCCGGCACGGAGGTTTGGGGCTCGGACTCGCGATTGCCGATGCGCTCGCGAAGTTGCACGGTGGCCGGCTGAAGGCGGCGTCTGACGGAATGGGACGGGGAGCAACCTTCACGTTCAAGGTCGACCTCGCGCCGACCGGCAGAGTTGTTTCAGAGACAGTCAACAATAAGCAGCATTCGCTTGCTGGACTCGACGTTCTAATCGTAGAAGATTCACCTGACACGCTGACGCTTCTCAGTACGATCTTCCGTCGTGAAGGCGCGAGCGTGACGACAGCGGCTTCGGCTGGCGAAGCACTTACGCGTGCAGTCGACAAGCGTCCACACATCATCGTCTCGGACATCGGCATGCCGGAGACCGATGGGTACCAACTTCTCGAACAGCTTCGCATCCTCCCCGGCCTCGGCAACGTCCCCGCCATCGCCATCTCAGGCTACGCGAGCGAAGAAGATCGCGAGCGCGCCCTCGCCGCCGGCTATCTCGCCCTCGTCCCCAAACCCATCGATGTCGACGTCCTCTTCGGCCTTATCCAGGATCTGAAAGCCCCAGCCATCTAAAATCCGTACTAAATCCGCGTCCATCCGCGGCCCTAAATGCCACTGAGTATTAAAGTTGACAAAATCGCAATTGTAACTATAATGGTTACAAAACGGCGGCCCGAGTTCCCCGAATAGTTTGATATGTCGACAAACAGCAGGTTTGCAGTAGCGGTTCATGTTTTGAGTTTGATGGCCTGGTCAGGCGAAGAACCCCTTAAATCAGAGCAGGTTGCAGAAAGCGTCAACACTAATCCGGTCGTCATCCGGCGCATTTTGAAGGAATTGGCCGAAGCAGGACTGGTTGTGTCTCAAACTGGTTCGCTCGGCGGTTCGAGGTTGGCAAATGACCCCGCCAAAACGACCCTGCTGGACGTGTATCAGGCACTCGAATACGGAGGCGTCTTCTCGTTACACCGGCAGCCTCCCAGTCGAGACTGTCCCGTTGGTGTGAATATCGAGACTGTTCTCGGCGAGGTGTTGTCGGAAGTTGATTCTGCGGTTGAACGGGTGTTGCAAAACATAACGATTAACGACGTCGTGCGCCGATTGAAACCCTGTGGCAGCGCAATAGCATCGAAGAACGTAGGGAAAATTGGCAAGAACGGCAAGGCGAAACCGTTCAACGAAAAGCCGGTAAGTTTGCCACAGTTGCGAGCAAAGAATCGGGGTAACGGGTCCTCGGAATTGCGTAAATAAACCGCGAGAAAGGAACATTAATTTGTCCAGGCTTGAAAAAGATCAAAGCGGTATCGAGCTCATGAATTCGGTAAAAGGCGAGTTCGTCAACCTCAGTGAGGAACTGACGGACGATGCCGTGTCGATTGAAGATATCGACGAAGTACTGCAGACGCTCGAACGAGCGACCAGTAGTGAGACCGAGATCGAGGAGCCTTTGATCGAGGAATCCTCGTCTGTGGTTGAATCAGAAGAAGGTATGAATGAAGAGGTCGAGCTCGACCTGTCAGCCGGCGAGATGGATAAAACGTCGGACCCGATCCGCGTGTACATGCGCGAAATGGGTGTAGTGCCGTTGCTGACGCGCGAGCAGGAAGTGTCGATTGCGAAACGTATCGAGCGCGGCCAGAAACGCGCTGAAAAAGCAATTGCGCGTTCGCCGATCGCCGTAGTCGAACTCTTTAGAATTGGTGATGAACTGGCTGCCGGCACACTCAACATCCGCGACGTGGTGGCGTTCTCGGATCAAATGGAAACCGAGGAACACGAGGACCGCAGCGAAGAGTATTTGCAGTGGACGATCGAAGGTCTCAACAACATCCGGCAACTCTACAAGCGAGGCTTGAAGGAGCTTGAGAAGTTTGCAGATGAAGTGAAAATTTCGCGAGGCAAGCGTTCCAGGAAACTGCTGCGTTACCGCCGGAAGCTGGCGCGCACGCGTTTGGAAATTGCCACGGAGATCAGAAGTCTGCACCTGAAGGAAGCTGCTCGACAGCGGTTGATCTCCGCCATCGGCGCAGTGCACAAGGAAACGCGCACTCTCGAGCGTGAGATTGAGGCTAACAACGAAAAACTTAAACGCAAAGGTGTGAAGGCCGACAAGGCGAAGGAATACCGAAAGCACATCGCGAATGCGCGCAAACGTTTGAAGGAGATCGAGGCTGAGCATCACTTGTCTCCGCTTGAAATCAAACGTTCGCATCAGATGATTGCGATCAGCGAAGCGCAAACAGCGCAGGCGAAGCACGAGCTGACCGAAGCTAACCTGCGTCTGGTGGTTTCAATCGCGAAGAAGTATCAGAACCGCGGTTTGCAGTTCCTCGACCTGATTCAGGAAGGCAATCTCGGTTTGATGAAGGGCGTTGATAAGTTTGACTGGCGTCGTGGTTACAAGTTTTCAACTTACGCGACCTGGTGGATTCGTCAGGCAATCACCCGCGCAATTGCCGATCAGGCGCGCACCATTCGTATTCCGGTGCACATGATCGAAGTCATCAACAAGCTCAAGAACACTTCGCGCGAGCTCGTCCGCGAGCTTGGCCGCGAACCCACCACTGAAGAGATTGCGAAGAAGATGGATACTTCAGTCGACAAGGTTCGCAAAGCGCGAAAGTTGATGCAGGATCCGATTTCGCTGGAGACCCCGATCGGTGAAAATGGTGACTCGCAACTCGGCGACTTGATTGAAGACAAGTCGAGTGAGAGCCCGGCGGCGCGTGTCATCACTTCGAATCTGCGCGAGATTGCCGGCGATGTGTTGCAGACCCTGAGCCCGCGTGAGGAACGCGTGATTCGTCTGCGATTCGGTCTCGACAACGGCGGTCACGAACGGACGCTGGAAGAAGTTGGACAAAACTTCAACGTAACGCGCGAGCGCATTCGGCAAATTGAGGCGAAGGCGTTGCGCAAACTGCGACACCCGTCGCGTGCGCGACTACTGAAGAACTTCCTCGAAGGCGAGGGGCAATAACTTTTGAACATCAGGTAAATCTAGGAGCGACTAATAATGAGTGAACATGTGAATGAAGTGAGCGACAGCTCGTTTGAGAAAGACGTACTGAGTTCCCCGAAGCCGGTGCTGGTTGATTTCTGGGCGGAATGGTGTGCCCCTTGCCGTATGCTGGCGCCGACTGTGGCGGCCGTTGCCGAACACTATGGCGATAGCGCGAGCGTGGTGAAATTGAACGTTGACGACAACCCGTCAACAGCACAACGCTACGGCATCAAAGGCATTCCCACCCTTATCCTTTTCCGCGACGGCAAGGAAGTCGAACGCGTGGTTGGCGCCACCAGTAAAGAATCGATCACGAGAATGATCGAGAAGTACGTGGCGGTCAAAGCGTAAGGTAACGAACCACTGTGAGTCGAGGGCTGGACGTTCAGAACGTCCGGCCCTTTTTCTTTGTGTGCCTTTTGTGCCTTTTTGTGGCTAAAATGAGGGCGCATGGAACAGATGAAACCTACCCGTCTCATCGTCGGTATTACCGGTGCGACTGGAACGATCTTCGGTGTGCGACTTTTGCAGATGCTGCATGGTTCGGGGGTTGAGACTCATCTGGTGGTGAGTAAGTGGGCGGCGCGCACGCTCGCACATGAAACACCGTACTCACTGAAGGACGTCCAGGATCTCGCCACGCAGAGCTATGGCATCGGTGCACAGGGAGCTGCGATCTCGAGTGGCTCTTTTGTGACGATGGGGATGGTGATCGCGCCGTGCAGCATGCGCACGCTCGCTGCCATCGCGCACGGTCTCGGCGACAACCTCATACACCGTGCTGCCGATGTGATTTTGAAAGAGCGACGTAAGCTGGTGCTGGTCGTACGCGAGTCGCCGTTCAGCGAGATCCATCTCGAGAACATGTTGAAACTGGCGCGCATGGGCGTCGTGATTCTTCCGCCGGTGCCCGCGTTCTACAACAACCCTCAAAATCTCGACGACATGATCAATCACATCACAATGCGCGTGATCGATCAGTTTGATATCCACCTTGACGTGATGAATCGTTGGGATGGCGTGTTACTGGATCAAAAACGATCCGCGGAAACAGAGTAGGAGAAGAACAATGGGTGAAATGGTTGAATTCCCGTTTGATGGCGGAAACACTGGCGGCTATCTCGCGACCCCAAAGCAGGGCAGTGGTCCCGGAGTGGTTGTGATTCAGGAGTGGTGGGGACTTGTGGATCATATCAAAGACGTGTGCGACAGGTTTGCAGACGAAGGCTTCGTCGCTCTTGCGCCCGATCTGTATCATGGCAAGAGTACGAAGTCGCCTGACGAGGCAGGAAAGCTGATGATGGCGATGCGTATCGACGAGGCTGAGAGAGACCTCGGCGCGGCGGTACAGTATCTACTGACCTCGGACTCGACTACGACCAAAAAGATCGGCGTCGTGGGATTCTGCATGGGAGGCGCTCTCGCTCTGTATACCGCGACAAAGAATTCGAACATCGGCGCGAGTGTCGTGTTTTATGGCGGACACCCAAAAGTTAAACCCGATTTTCCGAACCTGCACGCACCGGTGCTGGGTCTCTACGGTGAGAAAGATGGATCCATACCGCCCGCTGTGGTGCACGATTTGGAACGTCAGGTAAAAGATCTTGGTAAGCAGATCGAAGTGAAGATTTATCCCGGCGCGAAGCACGCTTTCTTCAACGACACGCGTCCGGAAGTCTATGACGCGGATGCTTCGGCTGACGCCTGGCAGCGCACAATCAAGTTCTTTCGTGAGCACTTACACTGACAGTTAGTTTTATTCTTGGAAAAACTAAGTAGTGGTTCAGTTTGAAATACGCCGAAGGCGTTCGCTAACCCCAGCCCGGGGTTCGAGCGAAGCGAGAACCCTGGGGTATCAATTCAAATACGCTAAACCTGAAAGGGTTAGGCGATTGGCGAACCCTTTCAGGGTTGAACCTTCTTTTTTTAATCATTCCCAGGGTTGTCGCTGCGCTCCAACCCTGGGCTTGGGTTAGCGAACGCCTTCGGCGT
>Ga0105238_10005704_pt1 | contig 12305 bp, 10 predicted proteins | sample KBSC34metaG_FD_81526 | JGI IMG/M metagenome (GOLD analysis project Ga0105238, IMG submission 81526) | Corn rhizosphere microbial communities from Kellogg Biological Station, Michigan, USA - KBS C3-4 metaG | ecosystem: Host-associated > Plants > Roots > Rhizosphere > Soil | place: Michigan, USA... | reverse complement strand
GTCCTGGGGGCCGGTGAGGCCTGCGACGACGGGAACAAGATGAACGGTGACGGCTGCAGCTCGCTCTGCCGCCCGACCGGCAAGGCCGTGTTCCAGTCGTCCAAGGTGTTCAGCGGGAATCTGGGCGGCCTCGTCGGAGCGGACGCTCAGTGCCAGTCGCTGGCCCAAGGCGCCGGCCGATCGGGGACCTTCAAAGCCTGGCTCAGCGACTCGACCCAGACAGCGAAGGACCGGTTGGCACACGGGACCGATCCCTACGTGCTGTTCAACGCCGCCCGGTCCGTGGTCGCGACCAGCTTCGCCGATCTGACCGACGGCACGCTGCTGGGCAGCATCTCGCGCAACGAGCTGGGCGGGCCCGCCGCGGCCGGCGTCGCCAGCGCCTGGACCGGCAGCCACGCCGACGGGACCGCCGCGGCCGACACGTGCAGCGACTGGACCAGCGCCGACATGTCCCAGACGGGGCGCACCGGAACACTCGGGGCGTCGTCGGCGTCGTGGACCGACGCCGCGAGCACGAGCTGCAACACGGCGGCGCTGAGCCTCTATTGCATCGAGCAGTAGCGCCGAGGTCTCACATGTCGTCGATCCGAGCCGACTCGCTCGCCCGTTCGCCGGTCACCGCGGAGGTCGCCCGGGCCCATTGGGCAAAGCTCGTCATGACGGCCGGCGCGGCGATGCTCGCCTCCGCGGCGTGCCGCCCCCCCGACACTTCCGTGCGCGGCTTCGACTCGCGCCAGATCTCGGCCGGGCGTGACGATGGTGTCCGTCTGGGCCGTTACACGCCCGACGGGACCGCCGTCTACCGCGCGCGCAAGCTGGCCGACGTCGTCGTCCCGGACAACTTCCCCGCGCCCTACGATCTGTCGCGCTTCGACCTCGAGACGGGCGCCGAGACCCTGGTAGCTCCCGGAGTTCTCCTCGCCTCGCACCTGCCGGCGAGCGTGCCCGCTCAAGAGGGCGATCCGCGCTCGCTGGCGTTGTTGCACTTCGCGACGGACGCCGAGATTCCGGCGGTGCTGGCGTCCAACCAGCTTCCACCGCTCGTGCTCACGTTCTTCGACGAGATGACGGGCCAATCCGCGGTCGTCGACTCCGTCGACGGGACGACCCTTCAGCTGGGGCAGACGCGCAGCGATCCAATCCTCGTCAGTCTCTTCGTGAGCGATCGAATGAGCGTTCCCTTCGTCGGCTCGCCGGGCGCCTTCGTCCCGCTGCCCTCGAAGTTCAATCAGCTCGTCGGGCGCGATCCGTCCGGGATCATCGCGCTCACCCCGGGCCAGAACGGATCCACCCAGCGCTTGAGCCGCTTCGGGTTCGACGGCTCGCCGGCGGTCACCATCGTGGACGGGATGCTCGGCGATCACCTGGTGGTGGCGGGCGACGATCTCCAGGCCGGGACGCCGCCGCCCGTCTTGCCGGCAGCCGGCGTGGCGCCGCGCCTGGCGTGCGCGACGGCAGCCCCGACGGCCGAGCCGCCGTCGCCGTCCAGCATGGCCCTTCGCTCGCAGCTCGCGGAGACGACCAGCGGCGGCGCGCCACCACCGCCGGCGCCGCCGCCGTCGGGCAGCTCGCCTCCGTGCCTGCTCTTCTATGATCGGGTCTGGCCCGACGCGACCTCGCGCGGCTTCGTTCAGGTCCTCGACGGCACACCCGAGCTTCAGCTGCCGGGAAGCCTGGTCGGCCACCTGGCGGACCTGGTTCAGGTCTCGCCCGACGGGCTGGGAGCGTTCTGGCCGGCGATCTCGTCGACCAAGCAGACCCGCGTCTTCGCCTGGCGCCCGGGGACCGACCAGGCGGGCAGCTGCGTGGTCGCGGCGGCGCCGGCCGCCACCAGCTTCAAGATCAACGCCTGGCGGCCCGGCCGGCCCGAGTTCGCGGCGGCCGCCCAGCCCGCGTCGCAGCCGAAGGGCGCGACCGCGGGGTGGACCGTGATCGCCGGAACGGCCGGAGCGGAGTGCCACGTCGTCGCCACCGGCGACAACCTGGTCAAGCAGATCGCCTACTCTCCGGGGGGCACCCATCTGGCGTTCATCGTGGCCGATCCATCGAACGCGTCGCAGCTGTACGTCACGAGGGCCGACAACCCGGCGCCCCGGCTGATCGCCGTGGGCAAGGCCTTCATGGGCATCGGCTTTCCCGACGAGAAGCACCTGCTGCTCTGGCGCTGGAGCATCGACGGCTATTCGGTCTCCTGGATCGACCCCGCGTCGTCCACGTCGATCGACCATGCCGTGGCGGACGGGGCCGTGTGGGACGCGCGTTCGTCGTGGGCGTGGCTGAACGACCACACGGTGCTGCTGGCCGACGGGGTGCACGCCAACGACGACACCGGCTCTCTGCACATCGTCGACATCGACAGCGGTCGCGCCGAGCTCGTCTCGCAAGGGATCGTCGACTTCGCGGTTCCTTGGACCAAGCGTCCAGCGGGCGCGAAGGAGCTGGTCGTGACCTTCGTGACGAGGAGCCGGGCCGGGTCCGTCCAGGACGGCCTGTGGACCGCGCGCATTCCCCTCGACGACTACCCGCCCTGACGAGGCCGCATGTCGGTGCCCGGGCGTTCAAGGTCCGCGGTCGCCGCAGCAGCGCGAGGCGACGGCGAGCGCGCGCATCGAGAAGTCGGTCCACCCGCGCGCGTCCCAGGCCGCGGCGAAGCGAAGCACGGCGTCCGGGTCGGGCGCCGCGCGTGGCCCGGCGGCCGCGTAGAGGAGCATATTACCGTCACGCGGCGCGCGTCGCCGCTCGAAGACCGACAGCACGCGGGCGAAGGTGACGGCGACGGGCGCCCCCTGCCCCTCGGCCTCGGCGAGGTTGAGGGCGACGACGCCGCCCTCCGCCAGGTGCGCGCGGACCGACTCGAAGAACGCCGGCGAGCCGATGGCGGGGGGGATGTCCTCGCCCACGTACGCATCGAGGACGACGTAGTCGTAGCGGGTATCGTCACGCGCGGGCTCGCGCGCGAGCCAGGTGGCGGCGTCGGCCACGTGCACGCGGTAGCGGTCGTCCTCGCGCAGCCCGAAGCAGGAGCGGGCCGCGGCGACCACGACCGGATCGATCTCGATGGCGTCGATGATGATCTCGGGGCGCAGGCGGTGGAGCAGCGTCGTGAACGTGCCGCCGCCCAGGCCCACCATCAGGACGCGCTTCGGCGCCGCGACGTGCCCGAGCCCGAGGAGGGCGAGCTGAACGTACTCCATCGGCACGGCATCGGGCCGATCGGGGACGATCTCGCTCTGCTCGGAGCCGGGCGGGGAGCCGAAGCGCATGACGCGCAAGCGGCCTTCGTCGCGCACCAGCACGCGGCCAAACGCGGAGGTCCGGTCGAAGACGACGGTCGGCGAGGGCGCGCGCGAGGGTGGTGATGGCGCAGGAGGAGCCGCCGGCTCCACCTGGTGCGCGCACCCCGCGGCGCCGAGCGTCCACACCAGCGCGACCGCCGCCGAGACACGGGCCCGCATCGTCAGAAGATGTGGTTGAAGTTGACGAACAGGCCGGCGTCCTCGTGGCTCCGGCCGTAGTCGATGGTCAGGATGGTGGCCAGGTTCCACGAGATGCGGAGGGCGCCCCCGGCGTTCCAGCGCCAGCCGTCGCGGTGCACGGCGCTCAGGCGATCGGCGACCGTCCCGATGTCGAAGAACGGCACCGCGATGAGGGCCAGCTTCTGCTTCGCCACCGCGAAGCGCGCGAAGGTCCAGCGCAGCTCCAGGTTGCCGAGCAGCATGGCCGGGCCCACGAAGCGATCTTGCTGGTAACCGCGCATCGTGCGCAGGCCGCCCAGGCCCTGGCGCGGATCCTCGATGTACGGAACGAGGTTCATGCCCTCGAAGGGCGTCGAGTCGCTCTGGACCTGGAAGGTCCCGCGGACGGCGAGGACCAGGTCGCGCGGCGGCCGCAGCAGGCTGAAGTACGCGCGGGCGGCGATCATGAGGCGCGTCCACTCGTAGGCCGACCCGAGCAGGCGCGTGCCGTGGTCGAGGGCGAGATCGGCGAAGACGCCGTGATTCGGGTCGGGCTCGAAGTCGCGCGTATCGAACGACAGGCCGAGCCGCAAGTAGTTGTCCCAGCCGCCCGCGCAGCCGACGATGTGCGCCGGCGGAGCGCAGTCCTCGTCGAGCCGGGTGGGCGCGTTGACGGCGTCCACCGGCCCGCCGTCGGGCCCCGTCAAGCGGTCGATCTGTCCACCGTAGGTGTGGACGGCGTAGTGGTTGAAGCCCACGCCCACCATCGGACGCAACAGCCCGCGCAGCAGTGTGCGCTCGAGGCTGGCGATCCACACGGGCTGGGTCAGACGGTACCGGTTGTAGCGATGCCAGGTCATGCCCGCCGGCGTGACCCGATCGAGCGCTTGCTGGAAGTCGGCGTAGCGATCGAACGTCGCCGTCGAGCCGGGAAACGAGAAGCGATCGAGGGCGCGGCCGCCGATGGCGAAGTGATGCTGATCGGTGTTGCGGATGAAGATCATCTGCGACCGGAAGCGAAACGGCGTGCCAGCCAGGCTCGGGACGTCGTAGTCGAGCCAGTGAAACTGCAGGCCGCCCGTGGTGGCGAACGCCTGCAGGAACACGCGGTGCAAGTAGGGCGTGTAGCCGAAGCGCGGATCGTCGCGCGTGCCGTTCCAGTAGTAGTAGGCGCGGGCGCCGACGCCGAAGCCGAAGTTCGAGTCGTAGTTGACGAGGGGCAGGCCCGTCACGTACCCGCGCTCGTTCTTGCGGCGGTAGTCCTCGGGATCGAGCGGGCGGCGCGCGTCGAAGCCGGGCGGCGGCGGCGGCACCGCGGGCAAGGGCGAGGCGGGGGAGACGCCGGGCGCCGCGGCCTCGGCCTCCGCGGCGCGGGCGCCGCTCGCCGCCAGGATTTCACTCCCCGTCGCGATCAGCGCCAGGAGAAGGTATCGGCGACGGGCTCGAATCGCGCGATGGTACCACCGCCTCAAAGCACGACGGAGATGGCGATGGCGACGCCCGGGTAGCGCGGGTTGTACAGGTAGTACCCGTCGTCGTAGTCGATGTAGACGTCGTCGGACAAATACCAATCGGGCGCCCAGTATTCCGGCCACGGGTCGACGAACAGGAAGTTGTAGCCCCCGTAATGAAAACGCGGGTAGCCCATGTAGATGGTCGGTCGCGCGCGAATCCGGAACGCGTGGCCGTAGCCGAAGCGCCGGTAGAAGTGGTGCTCCGGGATGAACGCGCCGCCATAGCCGCCGCGCTGGCCCCACCCGCGGTGCTCACTCTCCCAGTGGTGCGCGCGGTGCTCGTTCCAGGTCCCGTGCTGTTGCCACGCGCCGCCGTTGCTCCAGCCCCGCTGCTGCTGCCAGCCGCGCACAGTCTGGGGTGGACGCTGCACCGGCGCGTAGGGGCGGCCGCCGGCCATCGGGCGTCCGGGAGGTGGCGAGCCCTGGGGCCCTCCCTGATGAGGAGGTCCGGGCGGAAATGGTCCGGGGTGCGGGGCGGGTGGTCCCGGCGGCCGCGCGGGTTGAAAGCCGGGCCGCGCGCTTGGCATGGGCGGCGGCGGGCGGCTCGGTCCGCCGGGCGCGCCCATCGGGTGCGGTCCGGGCTGGGCGGGCGGCGGTCCCTGGAACCCCGGGCGCATGGGGCCTGGCCCATGCGGCGGCATCGGCGGAGAGGGCTGCTGCTGCCGAGGGGGTGGGGCGGGCTGTCCGTGCGGCTGCGGCATCGACGGCTGCTGGTGGGCAGGGCCCCCTGGCGGGCCCATGCCGGGCCGGTGGGGTTGGGCGACGGCGTTCGTCGTCGCGGCGCCAATCGACAACGCGGCCAGAGACGACGCGAGAAGGCGTGTGAGGTGAAGTCGGGTCATCGCCCGCGATCATGCGCCGATCGGCGGAGATTTGATAGGTGGGCGCGGCTCGGCGGTCGCTTCGGGATCGGGCGCCCCGTCCGCCAGCGGGCGCTTCCACTCGGCGCGCCAGGATTGGTTTTCGTGGCTGATGATGTCCTCGCAGGCGTGGACGAAGGCGGCGCGCTGGGTGACGTGCCCGCCGTCAAGGGCCGCGCGCTTCAGCCGCAGCTGGTGTTCGGCCTCCTGGTACAGCGGCAGCACGGCCTCGAGCCGCAGTGCCCGCAGGTGCGCGGCGGTGGCGGTAGCCGCCGTCGTCAGCACCGGGACCCACGCCGGCAGCGCCGGAGACGTGACGACGCCCAGGCCCAGGATGGTAGCGGCCCCGGCCAGGACGGCCGCGGCGGCTCGCCAGCGTCGCGTCCGGCGATCGGCGCCCCGCCACGCGGCGCCATAGTAGGCGATCTGATCATCCAGGCGGAGCCGGGCATAGTCGTCGAGGGTCGTGACCTCCGGAAACGGCGACGGCGCGCGGCTGGCGCGCGCCGTCCGGCGGAGGCCCGTGTTTCGCTGCAAGCGTTCGGCTGCTTCCAAGATGGCGCGGGCGGCTTCGAACCCGTCGTAGGGCGGCACGCGCATCAGGCTCAACCACACCTCGCGGCGCAAGGCTTCCGCCAGGACGCGCGCGCGGCTCCAGGCGAGCTCCTGCGCGTCTCCCAGGAGCTCTCGACCGATGAAGCCCGCCAGGACGACCGCCACCGCGCTGGCGAGGCCGAGGAGCTTCACGGCTCTCGGCGCGCCCGCGAAGGTGGTGCCTCCAAGCGTCCCCAGCGCGGCGCCCGCCGTCCCGAGCAGGAAGGCGGCGCCGCGCGCGCGCAGCGCGCCGCGCTTCCCGAGATCCGCGGCGGCGGCCCAGTCCTCCGCCTGGCGCCAGACCTCGCGCTGCTCGCCGGCCGCGGCTGAGGACCAGACGCTGCTCGCCACGCCGACTCGAGCTCCTTCACCACCTGCCACCGGGCGATTGTAGCTCAGAGGCTCGCGTCTCTGGCGGGAAGTCAGCGCGAGCCGAAGCGCGCGCGCAGGGCGTCTCGGTTCAGAGCGGCGATCACGTCGACGCGAATGCCTTGCGGACACGCGCGCTCGCATTCGCCGTGCAGGCCGCATCCGCCGAAGCCGCCCTGGCCGAGGGCGGCGACCACCGCCCGGGCGCGCCGCCGCCGCTCGGGCGCACCTTGCGGGAGCCGCCCGAGGTGCGCCAGCTTGGCGCCCGCGAACAGCGCCGCCGAACCGTTGGGGCAGGCCGCCACGCAGGCGCCACAGCCGATGCAGGCGGCCGCGTCCAGCGCGCGCTCGGCGTCGGCCTTCGGCACCGGGACGACGTTGGCCTCCGGCGCCGAGCCCGTGCGCGCGGTGATGAACCCGCCGGCGCCAATGATCCGATCGAGCGCGCTCCGATCGACGACCAGATCGCACACCACGGGGAACGCGCCGGTGCGAAAGGGCTCGAGCGTGATGACCGGCGTGGGCGTGGCCGGCGCATCAGTATTCAGCGCGCCCGCAATGGTCAGCTCGCAGGTGGTGGTTCGGGGACGTCCCCCGTGCGCGCGACCGTTCACCACCACGCCGCAGGCACCGCAGATCCCTTCGCGGCAGTCGCTCTCGAAGGCGATCGGACGCTCCCCGGCGATGACGAGCTTCTCGTTCAACAGGTCGAGCGCATCGAGCAGCGGCCAGGCCGGCTCGACGTCCGCGAGCGGGTAGCGCACCAGGCGGCCCGGCGCGCGCGCGTCTTCCTGTCTCCAGACCTCGAGGATGATGTTCATCGGTAGCTCCTCGTCGCAAGCGGTGCGGCTTCGAAGGTGAGCGGCTCGACGAGGCGCTCGGGCGGGCGGTCCGGGCCGGCGTAGCGCCAGACGGCGACGTGGGCGAACCGAGCGTCGTCGCGAGCCGGATCTCCGTCGGAGGTCTGGTGCTCCGTCCGCAGGTGGCAGCCCGCCGACTCGTCGCGCGCCGCTGCGTCCCGGCACATCAGCTCCCCGAGCTCGAAGAAGTCGGCGACCCGGCCGGCGCGTTCCAGCTCTTGATTGAAGGACGAGGCGCTCCCCGGCACGCGCAGGTCCTCCCGGAGCTCGGCGTCCAGCGCGCCGATGCGCGCCCGCGCCGCCGCCAGCCCCGCCGCGTCGCGCGCCAGCCCGCACTGATTCCACAGGATCTCGCCGAGCGCGCGGTGAAAGGCGGCGGCGGGGCGACGACCGGGGATCGAAATCAGCGCGCGCGTCCGCGCCTCGACGCTGGACAGAGCCTCGCGGACCTCCGCGCCCGATGGCGAGACGGGGCCGAGCCCGCCGGCGGCGAGGTAGCCGCCCACCGTCGCGGGGAGGATGAAGTACCCGTCGGCCAGCGCCTGCATCAGCGCGCTCGCGCCCAGGCGGTTCGCGCCGTGATCGGAGAAGTTGGCCTCGCCGATCGCAAACAGGCCCGGCACCGTGGTCATCAGATCGTAGTCGACCCACAGCCCCCCCATCGTGTAGTGGGCCGCCGGATAGATCCGCAACGGTGTCTTCAGCGGATCGTCGCCGGTCAGGCGCTCGTACAGCTCGAACAGGTTGCCGTAACGATCGCGCAGGGCGGCCGGCCCCAGGCGGGCGAGCGCGTCGGCGAGGTCCAGATAGACGGCGCGCCCGTTCGGCGCCACCCCGCGGCCCTCGTCGCATACCGCCTTGGCGGCGCGCGACGCCACGTCGCGCGCCGCGAGGTTCCCGTAGCGCGGGAACAACCGCTCGAGGAAGTAGTCACGCTCGCTTTCGGCGACGTCCTCGGGCCGCCGTTCGTCTCCGGCGCGCTTCGGGACCCAGACGCGCCCGTCGTTGCGCAGCGACTCGGACATCAAGGTCAGCTTGGCGCCGTGCCCGCCCGCGACGGGCAGGCAGGTGGGGTGGAACTGCACGAAGCACGGGTTGGCGAAGGCGGCCCCGCGCTGGTACGCGCGCCAGATCGCGGTGGCGTTCGAGCCGCGCGCGTTCGTCGAAAGGTAATAGGCGTTCGCGTAACCGCCGGTCGCCAGGACCACCGCATCGCCGAGGTACGCGTCGACGGCCCCGCTCACCAGGTCGCGCGCGACCACCCCACGGGCGCGACCGCCGGCGACCACCAGGTCGAGCATCTCGCGTCGCGCGAGCAGGGTGACACCGCCGTGCGCGGCCTCGCGGGCGAGGGCCTGGTACGCGCCGAGGAGGAGCTGTTGCCCCGTCTGCCCGCGCGCGTAGAAGGTGCGCGACACCAGCGCGCCGCCGAAGGAGCGATTGCTGAGCGCCCCGCCGTACTCGCGCGCGAAGGGTACGCCCTGCGCGACGGCTTGATCGATGATCGCGTTCGAGAGCTCCGCCAGCCGGTAGACGTTGGCCTCGCGCGCGCGGAAGTCGCCGCCCTTCAGCGTGTCGTGGAAGAGGCGGTCCACGCTGTCGCCGTCGTTCTGATAGTTCTTGGCGGCGTTGATCCCGCCCTGGGCCGCGACGCTGTGGGCGCGCCGCGGGGAGTCCTGAAAGCAGAGGCAGGTGACCGCGTAACCGAGCTCGGAGAGCGATGCCGCCGCGGAGGCGCCGGCCAGGCCGGAGCCCACCACGATCACCCGGTGCCGCCGCTTTTGCACGGGCCCCACCAGCGGCAGCTCGGCGCGCCGCCGCGTCCACTTGTCGGCGAGGGGGCCCGCGGGCACTCGGGACGCCAGCGCGGGATTCATCGGACGACCCCCGCAAGGACCGCCAGCGGGACCAGGGCGAAGCCGGCCGCGATGGCCACCGCCAGCGCGCGCAGCGCCAGGCGCGCGCGACCGGCGGTGGCCCAGGCAGCGCCGAAGCTGACGAGCGCGCCCTCGATGCCGTGGTGCAGGTGCAATCCGACCAGCGCGGCGGCGAGGACATAGAGGCCGGCCACCAGCGGCGGCGCCAGCCCCGTCACGAGGTTCGCGTACACGTGGCCGGGCAGGAAGCGCGGGTGTACAGCCCCCCAGGTCAGGTGAAGGAGGTGATAGACGAGGAACAGCGCCAGGGCGGGGCCGCCGATCACCATCGTTCGCGACGCCAAGCTTCCCGACGAGAAGCGGCGTTCGCGCCGGACTGGCCGGCCCGCGCGGGCTCGCCGCGCCAGTGAGATCGTGGCGGTCAGGTGGACGAGCAGCGCGGCAGCGAGGCCCACCCGCGCGGCCCACAACAGCGGGCCGAGCCGCCGCAGCCCCGCCGCATAGCCGTCCATGGCCGCCGCGCCCGAGAGCGCGGTCAGGTTGCCGAGCACATGCAAGACCAGCCAGCCGACCATGACCAGGCCGGACAGCGCCGCGAGCCACTTCGTCGTCATGACGAAAGGTGTAGGGTCCGCTCAAAGATAAGTCATATTCAAACGAGACACTCGAATCAGTAGCTGAGCTAATCAATGCACCTCGAGACCTTGAAGACCTTCTGCGATCTGGCCGAGACCGGATCGCTGTCGCGGGCGGCGCGGATGAACCACGTGACCCAGTCGGCCGTCAGCCAACAGCTGCGCGCCCTCGAGCAGCGCTACGGGCGGCGCCTGATCGATCGCGCGCCCCGCCTGGGCGCGCGGCCCACCGAGGCCGGCCAGGCCTTCTACGTCGAGCTCAAGCCGCTGCTGCAGCGGTTCGGCGAGCTGGAGGAGCGCCTGCGCGCCCGCCCGAACGTCGTGGCGGGGACCGTCCGGATCGCGACGGTCTACAGCGTGGGATTGCACACCTTGCCGCCGGTCATGAAGAAGTCGCTGGCCGCGCACCCGTCCGTCGGCCTGCGCGTCGAGTACCGCCGCACCGACCAGGTCTACGAGGCGTGCGAGCGCGGCGAGGTCGACTTCGGGATCGTGGCGCTGCCCGCCCGCCGGCGCGGGCTGGAGATGGCGTCGCTGGGCCACGACGAGCTGGTCCTGGTCACCGCGCCCGATCACCCGTTGGCCCGCCGGCGCCATCCGCGGTTGGCCGACCTGGACGGCGTCCCCTTCGTCGCGTTCGACCGCGACATCCCGACGCGCCGGCTGGTCGATCGACTGCTGGCGCGCGCCGGCGCGGCCGTCTCGTATGCGATGGAGCTCGACAACATCGAGACCATCAAGCGCTGCGTGGAGGCCGGGCTCGGCGTGTCGCTGCTGCCCGTGCCCGCGCTCGCGGCCGAGGTGCGAGGCCGGACGCTGCGCGCGCGCCGCCTGGCCGAGAGCCCGATCGAACGGCCGATCGGCGTCATCTACCGGCGTCCGCGCACGCGCGCGCCCTCGCCAGCGGCTCAGGCCTTCCTGTCGATCCTGACGCGCGAGCTGCCGGGGCGCTGACGCGCGGACGTCAGCGCGAGAAGCCGGGTGGGAGGAGCTCGCAGGGGAGCGTGCCCGTCGGGGGCCGTGGCAGATCGCTCGGGCGATCGAGGCAGGTGGTCATGGCGCCCGTGCTGCCGCCCGGGCCGCCGGGAGGGGCGGCGGGTTTCGAGACGCCACAGCCGGTGCCCGCCGTGGACAGAAGGAGCCCGAAGGTGAGCGCCGCCGCGGCGATGGCGCGGGCGAGCCTGAACGTGGCGGCCCTCAATATTTCACCCAGATCTCGTCCGACGCGGCCAGCGACGTCAGCGCCGTGACACCAGGCGTGGCGGTGATCAGCTCTTTGGTAGCGGGATTGGAGCTGAACGCGGCGGCGCCCTTCCAGACGATCAGGGCGTCACCGAAATAGGCGCCCAGGTCGGAGACGGCGGCCGGAACCGTGACCTTGTTCCATCCGGGGACGCGCGCCGGCACGACCAGCAGGCCCGGCGCCGGCTCGTCGGTGCCGCCGTCGACCGCTGGATCGGTCGGCAGCCCGACCCACGCGGTCGTCGTCGTCGTTCCGTCGGCCGCGCGGCACGTCTGCTGGGTCGGGAAATACACCGTGCTGAAGGGGGCGTTGGGGACCTTCAGCCGCAGCACGAGCTTGTAGTAGGCGGCGTCCTCCGCCAGCAGGTCGGCGTCGGCCTTCTGCCAGACGACGGTGGTGACGACACCGGTGGCGTCCCGCTCGACGCTGGCCGCTCCGAAGTCGCCGCGCATCGCGCGCACCGAGGTCACGCCGGCCGGAATCTGCACGCGAACCCGGTAGGTGTCTGCCCCGGCGCAGCCGTGGCCGATCCCGAACACCACTTCCTGGGTCGTGTTGGCGAAGGCAGCACCCGAGGCGATCGAGACGTGAGCCTGGGCCAGGTCGGGCAGCGAGAGGAACGCGGCCGCCGCGAGGCAGATCCTGAACGAGCGAGGCATGGGCCCTCCTTTGGGGCGAATGGAACGTGGGCGATTGGTCGTGCCCATTTTCGTAGCGGCTGGCCGGCTCCGACGGAATGCCGAATTTTTTCGCAGGCCCGCATCATTTTTTCGCACCCGCGCTTTCTCGCGGCCGCCCGGGTGCGCTCCGATTAAATGAAAGGCGGATGCGAACGCTCCTGGTCGCGATCGTGGTCTCGTGCCTCGCGCTCGGGGCGGTGGCCTGCTCGCCGGCG
>Ga0105238_10005699_pt1 | contig 12311 bp, 20 predicted proteins | sample KBSC34metaG_FD_81526 | JGI IMG/M metagenome (GOLD analysis project Ga0105238, IMG submission 81526) | Corn rhizosphere microbial communities from Kellogg Biological Station, Michigan, USA - KBS C3-4 metaG | ecosystem: Host-associated > Plants > Roots > Rhizosphere > Soil | place: Michigan, USA... | reverse complement strand
TCACCGCCGTTGCGTCCGGTACCGTTCGAAGCTCCGCCGCCACCACCCGCGCCGCCTGACGGGGCATTCGTCGGAACGCTGCCACCGTTCCCGCCAGCCGTCGATCCGCTTCCCGCCGTGCCAGCCGCTGGAACAGTGGACGATAGCGCCGGCGCGGCACCGCCAGTATTACCGGCCGCCGTGGCATTCACGTTTGAGATACCCGCGCCGCCGCAACCTGGACCCGCGCCACCCACCATGAAATTTCCGGATGGGTTGCCGGCCGCTGGTGATGTAGGCGTGGTCCCGATCGTTCCATCGGTCCCGTCGGTACCGCTTGTCCCGTAGTCGGTGACACTGCGTCCCGAGACAGTGCCGGCCGTACCGTGGCTACCACCAGCAGTGGTGCCGCCACCGCCACCCAGTCCGCCACCAGCAGTCATCGAAATATTCGTTGCGGTGCCGAAACTGGAATCACCGCCGTTGTTGCCGTTACCACCGTTGGTCGAATCGGCGGTGATTGCAGCGGCACCCGTGCCGCCGACGCCAACCGATCCAGTTTCCGTTGTGCCAAGCGCCCATGCCGGATAAATCGCGTAGTTTCCAGCCCCAGAGCCACCACCACCGCCACCGCCACGATTCGTGTTGGTAGCACCGCGCCGCCCGGAACCACCACCGCCACCACCGCCAACCGCCCACACATAAACGAAACGCGGAGTGAATGTCGTCGGTTTCGTCCACGTGAATGCGCCAGTAGCTGTGATTGCCTGTACATCGATTAGGGCGCCCGATACAGTGCCAGAAAGGCTGGCGACGATTGCCTGTACCTGGGCCACGGTAAGCGCGGTCGGAACACCCGTTCCAGCACCAACGGCCCGCCCGATGATCGTGGATTGCGCAAGGTCCGCTTGTTTCGCGAGCGTGACAGCCGAATTAGCGATTCCGCCCGTGGCGATCGTGCCGAACCCGAGCACCGATCCTGACTCGCGCAGCACGGCGTCACTGGCCGGTGTAGCCGACACATCAGCAGGATCGCCCGAACTGTTGGCCGTCCGCCCGATCACAGAAAGCGCGCCCGAATCGCGTAGCTTGCCGTTTGTAACAGCGTTGTCGGCGATTCCGCCCGTGGCGATCGTCCCGAACCCGAGCACCGATCCTGACTCGCGCAGCACGGCGTCACTGGCCGGTGTAGCCGACACGTCGCCAGGATCGCCCGAGCTGTTGGCCGTCCGCCCGATCACAGAGAGCGCGCCCGAGTCGCGTAGCTTGCCGTTTGTAACAGCGTTGTCGGCGATTCCGCCCGTGGCGATCGTCCCGAACCCGAGCACCGATCCTGACTCGCGCAGCACGGCGTCGCTGGCCGGCGTAGCCGACACGTCGCCAGGATCGCCCGAGCTGTTGGCCGTCCGCCCGATCACGGAGAGCGCGCCCGAGTCGCGCAACATGCCGTCAGTGATCGCGTTGTTCGCGACGCTTGTAGCGACTGAACCCGATCCGGGCCCGGCAGTCACAGGGCCCGTCAGTTGCGTAATTCCGCCTGCGCCTGTCGCGACAGAAACGCCGTTTTTCTTGACGTCGGTTTCTGTTACCTCGAGGGCCCCGAATTTCATTAGAGATACCTCGCCGACAGGTTGGCAATCACGCCAATGCGTTCACTCGTTGAAAGCACGCGACTCCAGGTCAGACCACGCGCGATCGTGGCCGATAGTCGCCAGGAATCGGGAAAGTAAACGCCATCATCGTATCCAATCTGAATGAACGACGTGAGCCCCTCGGCAAACATCCCAACGTCCAGTTCGTATTGAACGCCGTTGACCGAGAGAAACAGCGGATCGCCAATTCCGCCAGTCGTCCAAAGTACGATAACCGCCTTGTTCCCCGATAGGTCAATGAATGCATCGATATTGCTGATGTCACCGCCGTTAGCTTTCCAAATGAGTTGCGGCGTGGTGACACCGTTGATCTGGATGTTGTAAGACGCGACTGTTGCGCCGCGAACATGGAGCAAGCATCCCAGTTCGATCGCGCCACCTTCCAACACCCATGCGAACGTGCGCGGACCGTTCGCGGCCAGCCATGTCGGCGCATTCTTCTTGAGAACTTCCGTTCCAGCGGTTTGTGTCGAACGGGTGAATTGCACACCTGCATCAGCATTGAACGCATTTGGAACGATCGCAGCGATATTGGCAAGCGCCGAACCACCCGAAGTCAGATCGTTATTGTTGGCGGTATCGTCTAGCCACTGTCCCGCAAAAGAACCACCGCCCAGATCTTGAATCGAATAGTTCTCCGATGCCCAATCAGCGATCAATTGCGTGGTGGGAATGGGCGGCGGCGGAATTGGCGTTCCCACTTCCGCGCCGTCCAAAACCATCTCGCAACGCAGGGTAGAGCCAGTGTCGATGCCTGGACCGTTCCAGCGAACGCCGACACGCGAACCTGCTGGTATTGCGACAATACCGCCCGTTTCAAGCGTTTCATCAGAGTGCGAACCAGCAGGTAACGCGATCTGAAAAATAGTATCGATTCCGTCGATCGTGATGATGAACGCCGGATCTTCACCGCTTTCATCGACGTTGATCTGCGCATCATCGACATAGACCGTCAGGCCAATGAACGCTAGGGCGCGCCGGGATGGCCATTCGTGGATCTGATCGGCCAGTGGAGACAAGTTCACTGACTGCGGTTGAAACCAGAATGACTCGCCAACTTCCAAGTCATCATTGCCGGAAGATCCTTGACCGTACGACAGGGCCAACTGGAATTTCGGAAGCGAAGACGGTGCTACTACCAGATCGGTAATCGGGCCATTGGGGTTGGTAACAACGATCGATCCATCACTGGATGTGATCTCCGAAATGGTTCCACCACCACCGCTTCCCGCGCCTGTTGAGCGGGGAGCATACGTGGGATGTCCCTCTAGCGATCGTCTCCCCATCGATCAGATCCGTTCGTAAAGACGCTTCGCTGCCGAGATGCCGGCACCCACGTCGGACACATCCGACAGATCATCACGGTGATCGTAGAGCATCTTCAGTTGTTTGAAGTAGCAGACCACGAGACCAATCAGAAACCCGATGATGACTGCCCCGATATGCGTCATGACTTCGTCTCCAATGCGGCTTTTTCGGCGCACTCCGCGCAACAGGGTTTGCCCGCGAACAGTTTGAAATAGGCCCAAAGGCCCGCAATCATGGCCAGCACAATCACGATGAACGCCATGTCAGTTTCCCTGCGCGGAGAACTGGACGGTTCCTGGCGCGGTACCGGCCGGAAGGTATGCCCCGGTCACATTGTCCACGTCGGGACCTTCGAACAGTCCCTCTTGATTGGGTGACGTGTTGCCGTTCGCCTTTTTCTTGTTGAGCGAACGATAAACCACAATGCCGATGAACACGGCAATCGCGAGAACGATCAGATTCTTCATTGGTTTTCTCCTCCTAGTCCGCGCCGTACACGAGAGCGTTCCCCGTGTTCACGTCGATCAGTTGGTTGCCCTCTTGTTCCACCACGCCATGGGATACCGCATAGCTCTGTTGCGCGGCCGTGTCGGTTGTCTGAACGCCGCAACCGTAACAGGGACTGTTCCCGCTCGGCGCTTGAACGCCACCCCCAAATGCATTGACAACGGCAGTCCCGAAACCGAAAAGCGATCCCCAGTTCCCAGTGTTTGTCGTGTTAGCCCCGACGGGCTTACGCGGCTTATTCACCGACACGAAGAGGAGTATTGCAACAATACCGACAACGAGAACGATCGTGGTGGTTCGACTCATGGACATCCCCTTCTATTTGCTTCCTGGCACGCGGGCGAATTCTTGCCCGACCAGGACGTTGTGACACCAGCACTGGACGTGTTGCACATCTTTCGCAACGTCGGACAATCCAGTTTCGCGAAATCGTTCTCATGTCCGCCCAGGCCGATAAGACTCGGGATGCCACCCACTGCAGAGCCAATCGCCGACGGAGCAAGCGCAACGCCTTTACCGATCTGAGTGATCTTGGCGCCGATAGAATTCAGCAAGCTACACACCGCCGAATCCGCGTTCGCGTTGTCCACGGATACCTTGCCCTTGCTGGCAACGCCCGTTGCAACCGCCGATGCTCCACCAACGGCTTGTTGACAGAACGACAGTTTTTGCGGACCCGCAACGCCCGTACCTTCCTGGGGGCGCAAGAGTAGCCAGGCAGCAACACCCACCCCGAACAGGACAACGATCACAACCAGTAGTCCGCCGTCCTCTTTCACGATGACACCACGATCGGTTTGTTGGTGGGTGGCGTGATGGACACTTGACCCATGGCGAGCTTATACGCTTCCGCGTCCCACCACGGTCCGAAGTATTCCACCATGACCTGAAGCTCGATCGAGAATGACAGGCCGGTGCCCTGAAACACATCCCGATCGATCGTGATTTCGATGACAGCTTCATCCGCTTCGCCCGGAAAATTCCATGAGAACGGAAGCTCTTGAGGCAACGGGTGATTGGCGTTGTCGGAAAATGTTGGGTCCTGAAACACCGGGCGAAACTGACACTTCGCCCCGCCATCGGGAAAGTTCGATTGCGGAATCATCTGAATCGTGCCCGCGCCTGCGGGCCAGACCGACGGCGGGATCGGAACAATGTTGTCATCGTCCGTCATTTGATACCCGCCCACCCCGACAAACACGTTCAGCACTGAGGACAGTCCGCGCAGCAAGGCTGTAACGGTGAACGGGCCCGATCCAACTTCTCCGGGCGAGACTTGCGCGATCACGCACGAGCAAAGCCGGCGCTTGAGATTCCCTTTGAAAACGCCTTGCGTACCGCCAGTTTCGTTCATGACAGAACCTTCCGGGCAACCCACTTGCGCCCGAGATAGAGGGCAACGCCCGCTGCGATGATTGCGATGATGACAAAGGTAATATTGACGGACGGTAACAGCGGTTGAAGCTGATTGCGCAGATGATCCCCAAGCCCATCCTTTGTGCCGGAGGACGGCGCCACCACGTCAGGAATCGAAGTCCCGGTTTCGGTCTGATACTGCTGCACGAACGACTGAAACCGCTGCTCGAACTGGATCAGTTCATCGCGGTTGGAGTTGTTAAATGCAGCGAAAAAACCGCCGAACATTCCGCCAAAAGTATTCTTGTAATACTTTCGCCACTCGGACAGAAACGACTGGAACGCATCATAGAGACCCTGTGATGGATTGTCCCAGTTCTGACTGTCCAGCCGATTGATTTGATCGTTCAGTGTGCTGGCATCGGCGAGCAGATCATCACTGGTGAAAAAGTCCGATGGCCCGATCCGATAGGATCCTGTGATTCCCGCCATGGCTCAAACCTTATCGTACGTGATGAACGTCGATTGACCCCCGGTCGGATCGATACTCGCCCCGGCCTGGGATGTCTTGCCGCCTGCCTCTAATGGCGCCAGTGCGTCCAGTGCGGATACTGGCGCCCCTTCATCATCACACGGAACTTGCGTTCCGAAGTTGTCAGACATCACATTGGCGTCGATACACATCTCCTTTTTGACCCGCGCGGGCGGTTTGTCGCCACTGCGCAAAATCAAAACGAGAATGAGAATCGCTGCCAGGAGATAGGGCCACTTCACAGCCGCTCCAGCTTGGTGACGTTCGAGAAGATCGTTTTGAGCGGTTGCGTGGTTGTCGCGTTTGTCTGGAGATCTTTACTCTGATCGGGTGGCCCGGGAGGCATGTCCGACACGAGATGAGGAGACAACGAGACCGGCGCGGTTTGCGTTCCCGTTTTGAGCACCGGGTAACGCCCGTTCGTCCACAACGCGAGAATTCCCCGATTCGTTCCAGCGATCGGATCCATCTCGGTTGCGGGCGAGGGAATCCCCGACGTTCCCGTTGCGGGAATCGTCGGGGGTGGGGGCAATGATTCGGGTCCCGCCTGCTGATCGCCCGGCGCAGTCTTATGCGCCAGGACGACAACAACAAGCGCAAGTATCCCAATGGCGATCAGCATGGCGGGGGTCCCTCCTTTTACGCTGCTGCCCGAACCACGAAGCGGGGCAGACCGAACGACTGAGAAACGCCCGGCATTTGGTTGGAGAACGTCTGAGGAACCATGGCGACTTTCCCCGGATCGATGCCCATGGCGGTCACCATCTCGGAACACTTTTTCCGAGAGAATTGCTTCAGTTCCAGCGTGTAGACGCGGAACACGTTCGACTGAGAATTGGCGAACGTGATCCCATCCAGCGGGTAGTTACCCTTCACCTTTTGAAGCTGGGTGATCTTGTTGCCCCGCGCCGGCCAGACAAGCGGCAAGAACCGGGCGGTCGGATCGGCAAGCGTTCCGGTCGTCAGGTTCGAAGCGTTGCCGGGCATCGTGTACGGTTCCTGTCCGATGTCGTACAGATCATCGATGTTTTCCGCGTCCAGCCCCAGGGACGTAAGCTTCGTGTCCCGGAGATACCGCTGCATCATGAGGGACGCGAAGTAGGTCTGAGCCTGATCGCGCCACGGGAATTGCAGCGTGGCGATGTCATCCAGCGTTCCCGAACCGACGAAACCGCCGGCCTGGAACGAGAAGAACATGCCCACCAGCCGCGCGCCATCATCGGTACCCTGAAGGGCGCCCGCGTCTCCAACGTTCTGGAGCTTGGGACCGTTCGAACCGGCACCAGCGGCCTGCTCGTATTTCCGCAATACGACAAACGGCGGAAGCACGACCTGAGGCAGCGGGACGGTTTCGATGATGACCGACGTGGTGATGTCGGTGATCGTGGTGGCGCCACCATCGCCAAACGGATCGGCTGCATCCTGACAGAAAATCTCCAGGATCGAATTGTCCAGCCAGCCAAGCCACATGTCGAATTCGTCCGGTTCTTCGTTCCAATACTGCGCGAAGAACAATTCCAGTTCGAAGTAACGAGTGTATGAACCGTCCGTTGCGGGAATCGGCTGGCGCTTCACGGTCGGGTTCTGATACCCGCCCGAATGCCACTCCATGATGTGCTTTGCGATCAGACCGTCCACGATCGACGGATCGATCAGCGTTCCGTGCATCGGCGATGTCAGCCCGATGGACTTGATCGCGGCCGGGAACATGTCCGCGTAAATCGGATCGGCCCCTTCGCCCAGGCCGGCACGGGTCACATCCAACAGGACCTGAAGCGTGTACTTACGGATGTAGTTGTACATCCCGGGGCTGTTCCCCGAAGCACCCACCCGCGCCTGCTGGGGGTCATGGATGTACTGAACGGAATTTCCTGGGGTGACAACGACCGTCCTGGCGCCCGACTGAGTGCGCAGATCGATCTGATTGCCCTGACGTGCACTTGACCATGCCGGCATGACTTACGCCTTTCCCTTCACGCCCGCCATGGCGAACATGTTCCGAATGCGGCCAGTGATGGCGCCCGGAAAGAAGATCTCGATCAACACAACGACGGAGACCGTCACTAGCGCAACAACAAGCGCCGTAACGGGTTTCTTCGTCGGGGTCTTGACGACGTCGCTAAGACCCTCCTTCGCCTGCGCAACGACACTTTCAGCCATTTGTTTTTCTCCTCATTCGAACATTCGGACCGTTTCGGGATCCAATTCGTGTACTTGACCGTCCCACGGTTGACCTTTGATTGCAAGCGCGAATTTGAAGTTAGGCAATCCCTCCCCGTCCGGACCCGACACCGCTTTGATCAATGCCGGATTCAATTTCATCCGTTCCCCAAGATAATTGGCGCCACCACCCGTCAAACGGAAGAATGCGATCGCGGATGCCTGTTCGGGAATGTCGAGGGGGATGTTACGCGGTGATTGCGTGGTACCAACGAACGATCCGCCTACCTTGCGTCCCTGTTCGATGAGCCAACGAACGGATGGCGCGGCAATGTATTTGCGGCCACTCGTTGCCGCTTCCGCGATCTCTTCAATGACCGTCACGATCGGCCGTGGCCGCCATTGTCCGTTCACTTCCTTCCCGACCTTCAGGAGATAGCGAGCGTAGCCGGCAACGTCCTCCGCCGTGACTGTGATGTCACTCCGAATGTCGCCACGAAACGACACGGCGGGAATGTCACCACGCTGAAATCCGCGCGCCTGAAACGTCTGAACATTGGGAAGGATGACGGAGCGTGGGTATTCTGGAAATATCCCCTTCGTGTCATGGATGAGAGCGAATTCCGCGTAACCCTTTGCCAGCGTCGAATACACGACCGCACGCATGAGTGATGTTTTGCCGGACCCTGTCTCCCCCAGGCAGATGAACCGATATCCCTCGTTGACGATCATCCCGTGCTTGAACTGAGGACGCGCAGGCGCAGTGATCGAATCGATCAGCTTGCGATCGGCGTTTGGAATGCCCGAAATGTTCTCAACGGCCGTTGCGCTCGACACGAAAATCCTCCCGGGCTTCCGCCAGTTTTCTCCGCGCCTGGCGCATGCGGTAGAGCAATATCCGATCGTCCGGCCAACGGCGTACGCCCGCGCGAAGCTCCTCATAAGACAGCTTCGCGTTGACGTAACGCCGTTCGGCCTGCGTTGACATCACTTGAACGCCACACACTTGCAATGCTTCATCCGGCATGCCCCCTTGTGAGCGGCCTTGCCGTGCTTGCACGTCTGACACTTGGTTGTGTGTTCCGCCGAGAGTTTGGACATGACTAGTACCTCCCGCGCGACATGAGGAGAATCCACACGAAGAACCCCACGACCCCCAGGGCGTAGAGCGTGTATCGCTGAATGGATTCCAAGTCCGCCACGGCTAGCGCGGTCGTCTCCGGAGACATGGCAAGTTCCGTGACCCTATCGGGCTTCATGAGTTGCCCGACAACGAGTTCCTGACGAATCAGGGAACGGATTTCAGTTCGGGTTTCTTCTCTGGCTCGCTGAGCCGCTTCCGCTTCGGCGACTGCAACAACATGCTGATCGGAATTCCGAGCGCCAACAGGATCGCCATTTGCCATGGGGATATCTCCGAATCTCCAAACATTTCCGTGAGAGCATCTTTGATACTGTCCCGAAGATCTCCCACTTGCTTCGGGTCAGGTTTCACAGGTTCTTTGTCCACCATCTCGCAAAGCTTGCGAGCCATGAACACGTCGCCTGCCGCGCCCGCAATTCCCGCCATGTCCATCAGGGATCTGGCGTTTTTTGCGCGGCGCTCTTTCTTCTCGATCTCCTCTTTCGTAGGCTCGGCCGGTTTGGGCGGCGCGGGCGTTACGGGTTGAGGATTGATGGGATCGGGAAGGTGAAGTGTTTGCGCAACGGAGGATACCGTTGCGTCATCAACACGAAGAGGAAAACCCCAATCATCGACCTTGCTCCATTCCTGGATTGTCTCCACCGCTTTCGCAACCGACGGGAATAGCCGTCCCGCCAGTTCGCGCGCTTCAGATTCCGAATCAAGCGTGATGCGCGTGCGCGTACCGTCCGACCGCACACCCGACAAGCGATGCTTGCCACCAGGTAGAAGCTTGATCCGGAACGTTCCCGGCTTATCGGGACTGCGGCCCTTGCCCCAGGCCATGGGTCACCCCCTTGTCATTGAGGAGTCGCACGCCAGGCCACGGCCAATAGTTGTAAACCGGACGCGGCAACTGATAGAACGCCCATTCAAGAGCGTTCATCATGGCGTCACAGTGGGTTTGGGAACATCGGGCAAGCCGATCCCGCATTCTCCAAATGCTTCGTGCATGACCTTGCTCAATCCTTCTTTGTCGATGATGCCCATGGAGAATTCCGCGGACAGACTCATGACATCGTTGGCGAGCAAACTCCAGACCTTGGGGAAGTTCGCCTCTAAGAATGGGAGATGCTTCTCCACGCCCGTGAACAGCTTCCCGAAGTCGATCTGAAGCGCGGGCGGCATCAGTTTGATCGCCTCTTTGACGTTTGCTTTTAGTGCGTCCATGTCCATCTGTCGATCTCCTTACCCGATGTCCTCATTGAGATATGCGTTCAGTGCATCGGTTGCTGACGCATACCCGCCATGCCACTCCACATGGCCACCGTCCCAGATCTTCCCTTTTGAAGTGGTGAGAAATCGCTTGTCCCATGTCGTGGTGTCGAACGCGAGTTGATGAAAGCCCATGGACACCGCTTCCTGTTGCATCTGCCGGAACAGGTCCACCCGCTTGCCCGCCGTGTCGGGCTGTAGGGTGTCAGGGTCGATGGGATACAGATCGGCCGCGCGTCCGGACTCATGCCACGAATTGGATTTCACGGCCGATCGGCCCCCTTCGATCGCGGCTTTCTCCTCCGCGGACGTGCGGAAGGTCTGACCGACGTGGATGGTAACGCCCTGGGCTTGCATGCGGCCCAAGAGTTCGCGGACCTTGTCCTGTGTTTCGGGTTCGAGTTGAGCCAGGCGAGATTCTTCGGACGTTGTGAGGGTCACGAATGCGTCTCCTATCGAATCGACAACGTAACCAACGGAATCGGGGAACATGATCGTTGCGGCCACGACGGCGAGTATTACGGCAATACCGATCAACACCCAATCCCGTTTATGTAGGTCGCGCATCTTTCTCCCGTTGTTTCTGTTCCAGCTTATCAGCAAAAGCAAACTCGCGGGCAATGTATTGTTCGTGCTTCGTTGGATTGAACGGGAAAGCAACTGCCGCGATCGCTTTGGCCTGCGCTCGCCACCATGGCGCCCACGACCCGTCGATCGTTCGATTGCGAAGGTCGTACGTGTTCCAGACTTCCGTCTGGATCGTCGGCGGGACTTTTTGCCAGCACGACAGACACATGAGATGCCGCGGAGGACACTTGTTGTGACAGTCGAGGGCGTGACACTTGTGGGCCATAGCTACACCCGGTGTAGAAGATCCCGCAGACACTCAGTCCACGTGATCAATCGCCCTTTACACAACCACACGTCGTGCAGTTCCTTGGACGCGATCGCTTCCGATATTACCCCTTCCAACAAACTGTTTAACTGTTCAGCAATGCGAAGAATCGCGGATATCCGTTTCATCTCTGCAACGTCAGCGAGATTTGGTTGTGCGGGCGGTTTGGGATGAGTATCCGTCGTCCGCACCACCGACCATTCACCTGAGGTGATCTTCCGAAGAATTTCATCGTATTCCACGCTTTCGGTTTTGATTCGCTCAATCGTCGACATGTCGTCTCCTCTCAAGGTGAAAACCACAGTGTGTAAGCTTCGCGCGCGGTGAATCCCCAGCTAGTCAACGCGTAAACGAACTCGTCGCGCGTTTCGTCCTCTGTCATGTCTCCATCGTCGTCGAACCCTTCACCGATCTTCCCGCGCTTGCCCTTCAGGATTTCAAGAGTGAAGTGGAGATTGAGGGACTTTGCCCGTCGTCGAATAGCAGCGTAACTAGGTCGATAACCATGCCGAACTTCGTTTCTAGTACGAATGACGGAGACAGGACGCGGTAAGAGCATTGCACGAGCACGAGCAATGCCGATCTCCCCGATTTTTTTGCTGGGATGTCCACGCGAAATACTACGGGATAGCCCACGTTCTCGGCCGCGCTGTACCCGTCGTGCATACTCGGCCTTATAGTTACGCGTGCGCGCCACGTTTGCACCTGTTGCAGCGCCCGCGATTGCACCTGCGACATGACGGAACTATGTTGTCGGGCGTGTAACGGCCACCGTCGTGGCCGCATGTTGGGAAACGATCGATCTCAAACGTTCGAATTCGTCGTGTACAGTGAAAACAGCGAACTGTTTTCCCTGTTCCGCCAAATCTAGGATCAGAGAGTAATCTCTGTCTTCGTCTCCGTCGTGTGGTTGTATTACCGCGATGATCAACATGGTGTGATCTCCTCATGGTCCGATGTATCCCAACGTTTCGCCGCACCTACGGCAATACATCCGAAACCCGCCGAGAATTGAACGATCCCACGGGTAACGCTCGGGTTGAAAATCGATGACATGCCATTCACGTTTGCAAATTTCCCGCGCAAGCCATTGGCGTATTCTGGCGATACATCTACGCAATGTCCCCGTAATCCGCATTTGGTTGTTCCTCCGCAATCATTTCCTCAATCGCCATCTGTATCCCGTCTTCAGTGAAAGCCTTTTCGTACGGGATTGACTCAACTTCGACATGGCGCCAGGGCGCCAGGTAGTGACCTGTCCGTCGTTCTCTCTTCGGCCTGGCCGAGAAAGAGCACTTGATCGCCTGGAGAATCCACTCACCGTAACTCGCACGCCTCCGAACTTCTCCGCGGCCGTTCACACCGAATCCGGTCTTGGCGCCGATGAACCGTTGCACGCCTCCTAAGTAAATCCCGGGCCGCACGCAAAACACGCCACGGTCGTAAGACTTCTCCTCCCATCCGCCAAGCGGCTTGGGCAGGTCGAAGGTCCCCGTGTCGAGCGGTCGGGGGAGCTTCAAACGT
>Ga0105238_10005697_pt1 | contig 12312 bp, 8 predicted proteins | sample KBSC34metaG_FD_81526 | JGI IMG/M metagenome (GOLD analysis project Ga0105238, IMG submission 81526) | Corn rhizosphere microbial communities from Kellogg Biological Station, Michigan, USA - KBS C3-4 metaG | ecosystem: Host-associated > Plants > Roots > Rhizosphere > Soil | place: Michigan, USA... | reverse complement strand
TTGAGGGCCAGTTGAAGGCGCTGCCCTTTAATGCCGACCTTCCTGCCCTGAAGCAACTTGCCCTGCAGAATCGCCCGGATCTCAAGTCGGCTGAAACTGGCCGGTCAAAGGCAGCGGCAGATGTTCGTTTGGCGCAGGCTAATCGCTGGCCCGATCCGACAATAGGAACCTCGTTTCTGCATGCCGGCAACGAAATGCCGGGGCCCGCTTGGTTCGAGCCGTTCTATCCCAGAGGCACCACCTCAAACGCAATGGGGGTGGGGATCGCGTCGATTCAGATCCCTCTCTTCAACCGCAACCAGGGCGAGATCGCGCGCACTAAGTCGGAGCAGATTCGTGCTGAGTTTCTGGTGCAGGCTGCACAGAGCCAGGTCATTCAGGATATCGAGCAAAGCTACGCGCAGTTCGCTTCCGCGAGAGACCGCCTGCGCCTGTACGAGGATACCTACCTCAGCGCTGCTAAGGAGTCTCTTGAAATCGAGGACTTTTCCTTCCACAAGGGAGGGGCCTCGGTCCTTGAATTCCTTGACGCGGAGCGCACCTACCGCGCAACGGAGCTTGCTTACCACCAGCAACTTGCTGCCTATCTCAACGCGCTCGCGCAGTTGCAATCAGCGGCAGGGCTCGATTTAAGCCACTGACCGGGAAAGTCAGTTGCGTTAGTGGCGAGCCCATCGGGACGCATGACGAATTATCCGGAGGTTATACAGGGAATGAAAGTGAAGAGCCGGGCCTCGAATGCCGAGGATGATAGTACGACTCCAGATACCCTTGGCTTTGTTGGCGTCATACTCGCCATAGCCGGAATGTCCGACCTGCCGCTGGGTGCGCGAATACCTTTTCTCCTGGCCAGTTCCGTCAGCATTACCAAATCGTTTGTTCAACGAAATGATTGGCCCGTCTGGATCCGTTGGTGGTTGTCAATCGCTGCCAACAGTCTCTTCGTCCTCGCAGCTTGGTCTTTCATCCAGAATGCCTTCCCCGCAAAATAGCGCGCATTCTCAAAATGCCAGGAAGATCTCTGAACCCCGTGAACGACTGGAGTGCGCCAAGCGACTTGACCTTGAATAGTATCTACCGCCCCTCGCCCGACGCACAGTCCGTGCACTTACACGATCTCCCGATTCAGTTCGGTCTGCCACATTTCCGGATTGGCGTCAGTGTCGGGCCCAACCTTGTAAACCTCCCAGATCTCTGGCGTCACGCGCAAGCCCATGCGCTCAATTTCAGACATGAACTCGTGCCATCCGTTCGCAAGCTCTGCATACGAGCCGTGATAGATCGTGCGGACCATCTTCATGGCAGGCCATTCGCCTGGTTCGACCCTGCCATTGGCTTTGATTGAGGTTGCAATCGGAAAGCAAACTTCAAAGTCAAAATACTCACCCGGCCTTTGCAGATGATGGGTAAACCACGGCCCCACAGGCGCGATCTGCTGCCGCTTGAGTTCTTCCGTGAGTTCTTGCAGGAGTTGGCCCATCTTCGACTGAATCTCGCGAGTGGGAATCTTGGCGTATATCTTTGCGGTCAGCATTGGTTCGCTGGTAACAATGACAGGCTTTTCAATTGTCCGGCTTGGCATAACTTCACTCATTGCTCTGCTCCTACTTCGGGTTGTCGCTTGATCGTCGCTAAGCGAGTTGCGATTCCAGGCGGACGTAGCTGGCTTCCATTCCCTTGTCCATGCCAGAAGACAGCATCTGCTTGCGGGTTTCTGCGTCGGGTAGAGTCATGCGCATCGTCATCAGAGTGCCGGTGCCGTCCGGCTCGAACGCAGTTTCCACATGATTGTCCGGAGTCTGGAATGGCAGAAACATGCGTTCGACATGAACGATGCGACGGCCCGGTTCAAGCGTGACAAACTCACCGGTGATGTGGAAACCAGGATTGGATGGATGAGCCCATTCATAACGGAAATGGCCTCCCGGGCGAGCTTCGCAAATGCAAAGCGGCATCGTCCAACCTTCTGGGCCCAGCATCCATCGCTGAATGATGGCGGGTTCTGTATGAGCGCGGTAGACGGCTTCGGGCGAAGCGTTGAAGCGGCGCGTAACGACGATATGAGTGTCACCTTCCGTGCGAAGCGACAAAGGCTTGTTTACTGTGGTGTTCATTTTGAACCTCCTGATTTCCTTTGTTTCGGAGCTGAGTCTGAGCTCTGGTTCATCTCCGCGAGAACCTGGTCAAGTCGGTCGTAGTTGGCGGCCAGAGCCCGGCGAAGGGTGTTGAGATATTGGTCGATGTTGTCGAGAGCAGGTTTTGCCAGCCGTCGGGGACGCCGGGTGCCGTCGACGCGCTGTTCGATGAGACCAGCGACCTCCAGCACCTTAAGGTGGCGAGAGACGGCGGGCTGAGTCATCCGGAAAGGCTTTGCAAGTTCGAGCACGGTGGCTTCGCCGAGGGCAAGCCGCGCGAGGATCGCACGTCGTGTCGGGTCGGCAAGTGCGGCAAAACTGGAGTCAAGTAAATTCATAACTGAGTCGTTATATAACTTACTAATTATGGATGTACGACCTGCTCCTGTCAAGCAACCGTTTAGCTCAGCCTTCATTAAAAAGAAAGAGAGGGCTCCAGTTCCGCAGCCTCCAACCCGTCACATTTCCGCTATTCATCACATCTCCAGGGACGTTCGCCACGACCCCGATCTAAAATCGCGGTGCCGGAGGCTTCCCCCGATGAAGTTCATCCTGATTCTCATTTCGGTTACGTTATCGAGTCACACACTTGGGATCCAGCGGCCACGAACTCCGTGTCGGCAAAATCAGCCGCAACAGCCATCTCACAAAGAAGCCCCGGAGCAGGCCGCGCCCCACCAACTGGATTCAGCCAGAGCCTGCGCCTTGAGGAGCAACAATCGCAACGGCGGCTAGGTCGCCCCTCTCGATTTCGGAGAACCCTGAAATAGCAAGGCGCGCCGAATAGATCAGCTGCACATATATATAGATGAGACCTGTAAGCAGCGGAGCATCTCCATTTAGATATACTCACGCTTCATCTCTTTGACCTGTAAGACACCAGCGAAAGCGCGACATCCACACTACAACTTATCAACTTCATTACGGGCAAAACATGTCCGTGCGTCAGCCGATAGACCCGAGCACAGCCGACACCTGCCTGTGCGCAAGAAAGAGAGGCGGCTGCGCAGGTGAAGCCGCGTTTCGGAAGCGGTCGATGTAACGCCAGGCAGTCTGCCGGCACTATTAGGGGCACATCGGCCGACATCAACGGACACCGAAAAACCGGGAGGGAATCAACATGGCTGCCCAAGACATGAAATCTGACGTATTTAAATTTGTTGCCCTGCGGCCCCCATCGGCGCCAACGGCGGATTCGGCGACGGTCAATTTCATCCGCGATAGTCGCAACGCAGTCGAGACGCCAGTTGGACGCTTTGTCGCACAATTCAATCCCGAAAACGCAGCTACCTTCCCTGACAAACTCAAGACGTTTATCGCACAGCAGAAGTACAGCCTCAACTACCCCCAGGATGCGGCCGACAACACATTCGACCAGACGACGACCGCCGCGAATGGCGTACCAGCCGGATCGATTACAGCTGCAAGTTTGAAGGCAGCCATCGAAGGTGCAACCGGCCAACCCTTGGCCACATTGGTGACCTCACCCGCGGCAGTCGACAGGCAGAATCGGCTCTGGGATAACTACTACGCCTTCTATCTTCTCAGCGGCATGCAGGGGCAGGACCTCGGTTCATTGACATCCAATCTTCGCTCCCTTCATTTGCTCGCACTTTTAAATGCTGGAACGGCAGTCCCCGGCCAGGCAACGCTACAAGCGATCCTTTCCGCCACGCCTATCGTCGACAAGATCTTCACATCTCTTCCCAAACCAGCCGCTCCTGCCCCCAAGCCCGATTCCACGCCGCTGTCGGACGAGACTAAAAAGTCTTTCCAGACCCTCTGGAACAACCTGGTCAATTCTCATAACGCACTTCTCGACACCCGCACTCTTGCCCTGACGGCGACCTCCAGGAAATCCACCGCCAAGGTCAAACCCCTGCCTGCAACAGAAGCGGCCGTGCGAAAAGAGTTGGCGAAGGCCCCCAAGAATGCACCTTCCGCAACAAGGACCACCGTCAACCTCCACATGGCGGTAGACAAGGCAGCTTTCGGTGCTTTGTCGTTACAGACGCGTGAAGTACTCGCAGCCGCGCGCATCACGCCCGACACTTTCAGCCGGGCGGACGCACTCTCAAAAATTAACGCCGGAATCACATCCTTGTATTCCCAGTTGTCTTCGATTTCCGACCCGCGGGTTCTCGATTACATGCCGGCTGGCGCAGTCAACCTTCCGGGCGTGCAGCCACTGATCGAACGATTGAGCAGACTCACATTCCGACCAAATTACCTCCCGCCTTTCCGCCTTCCAAACGACAATGTCCGAGCGGAAATTCGGCCTCTGGGAATCGGAGATCTCAAGGTCGTGAAGCAGAAGCTCGTCAGCTATCAGACAGGCGAAGTAGCTCACATCGAAAATGTGCTGCGCGGCGAGTCAAAGGAGCGCAGGTACCGGGTACTTGATCGTACTGAACAAACCACAGACGTCACCACCGAGACAATTCAAGAGGAATCGAAAGACACCCAGACCACTGAGCGCTTCGAATTGAAGAAAGAGAGCGAAAGCACCATTCAGCAACAAATGAGCGTTCAGGCTGGCGTCACTGTTTCAGGGTCATACGGCATGGTGACCTTCGGTGCTCACGGTGATTTTGCCTACAGCACTTCATCGCAGGACTCAAACAAAACGTCATCCAATTTCGCCCGCGAAGTCGTAGACAAAGCGGTCACCCGAATTCAGAAGAGTGTGCGTCAGGAACAGATCACGAAGCAGTTGCATGAAGTTGAGGAACTGGACACGCACGGTCTGAACAACGTTGGCCAGCCGGATAATCTAACCGGCGTTTACCGTTGGGTCGACAAATACTATGAGGCGCAAATCTATAACTACGGCAAGCGAATGATGTTCGAGTTCATCGTGCCCGAGCCGGCTGCTTTCTACGGTTATGCCCAAACGCACCAGCCGAAACAGGTCATCGCCCCTCCCGTTGAGCTTCCTCCGAACCTGACGCATAAGAACATTACGGAATTCAACTATCAGGGCTTTATTCGCGACTATCAGATTCAGGGATGCACGCCGCCGCCGCCGCAGAGCAAGGTTGTCTGCGCGACGCTATCTTCTGACGCCAAGATCGACGACGGCACTCCTCTATCAAAATCCTCCAAAGATCTAGTCGTCCCCGATGGATACTACTGTGACTCGCTCGCAGTCAGCCTCTCGTTTGTGCATGCGGCTTACCCTCAGTTTCGTCTTTCCGTTGGCGTTGACAACTACTGGTATAGCTACTGGACTACCGGAGCAGGCCGCGAAAAGATCGATTATGCCGGCGGCTCCACGGGAACATTCGATGGCATCATCCCGGTTTCGATTGACATCTACGACGTCAACTCCTATTTCGTGAACGTAGTGGCTTCCTGCCTCCGCACCGACGACTCATATGAGCTGTGGCAGATTCATACCTTTGAAAAGATCCTGGCCTCCTATCAGGCTCTGAAAGCCACGTACGATCAGCAGGTGGCGCAGCAACAAACGCAGCAGGGCGTTGTTATCCACGGCCAGAATCCCGGCATCAACAGGCAAATCGAAAAGGGAGAGCTGAAGAAATCCTGTGTGAAGTTGTTGATGGACACGTGGCAATTTGGAAGCTTCAACGCGATGAAGCAGGCAAACGACAACACTCCTCCCGACTTTGAAATCCATCAGGCAGTCTCAGAGGGCAAAACCTCTCAGTTCTTCGAACAGGCTTTCGAATGGGAAAACATCACATACCTCTTCTATCCATATTTCTGGGGCAGGCAGTCCCAATGGATAACGAAGCTGAATAGCTATGACGAGGACCCGCTGTTCACACAATTCATTCAGGCCGGAGCGGCCCGAGTCGTTGTACCAGTTCACCCGGCCTATAACGACGCCGTGATGTACTTCCTCGAGAACAATGGAGCGATCTGGAATGGCGGATCTCCGCCGCGCCTCAATGATCCCATGTACATCTCACTGGCAGATGAACTTCGAGGTCAGACGGACGATCTCGCAAACGCAGTGGCTGAGGGTGATCCGTGGCAGGTCATCTTGCCCACCACGCTGGTCTATTTGCAGAAGGACTCCACGCTCCCGACGTTCCCATGACCTGCAGCAGGACACAGCCGCAGCTCTCGCAAAAAAGGTGAGTCTTCACATCGATGGATGCCAAACTCATACGCGTCTCAGCGAAGGGAGCGGTACGGCTCGCCGTCCCCAATCTGAACGTCGATCGCCGCCCGCTGCCATCGAGTGTCCCTCTCGACCTCACTGACCCGTCGAAGGTGGTCGTACTAGACAAGGACAAGCCCTTCCGAAGGCCGACTGATCCGCAACTGTATCAGCTCCAGATCGAGGTGACTGCAGCAGAGCTTGCTGCCCATCCCAGTCTTTCGGCAGTCGTCACGGGGCTGGATCCACTCTTCGTCCTGCTTGATTCCTCTGGCCGCCCAGTCTCCTCTACGACGTTGGATCTTGCAGCCGAATTCGCGAAGTCCACGAAAACCACACCGAACGTTCTGATCTTCCTTATCGAGGCCGAGACGTTCTCCGTGTCCCCCCTGATTCCAGATTCCATTCCGGACTTCAAGGTGGACTTCCGGGAAAACGGACAGAGCCTCAGCAGCACATCACTGCCCCTCTTTGCAAGCGACCTCATACTCATGGGAGACAACGAATCCGCAGTGAGGCTTTACATTGCGGATATCGATGACAATCAACCCACTCTGTCTGAAGTAAAAGCCGCGGCCAGTTCGGCTGGCGTTCCGGTTGTCACCGTCCCGGGTGCGGTGTGCAACGGTGATACGTGGATTCAGGATCAATTTCAGTTCGCAATCACCTTCGACGATACAAACACGCTTCAGAACGTGGCAGTTCACCTGCCTCGCATGCGAAGCAATTCGCAGATCGTCAGTTCTTCCGACAATCTCGGCGGATTCGTCGACAACCATTTCCCCTCACAGAACGTCGGTGTCTTCAAAGATTTCTGGAACAGCCAAATACCCGTGCCTGGCGTGACAAGCTCAGGGCCAGTCACGCTTCAGCTGAAAGTAAAGGATTCAAATGCAGTTCTCAATCAGCTGATGCCAGTTACGAGAGTATGGGCTCAGATCGCGAATGCGATTCGCCAGATGAAGGGCAGTGCAACACCGCCGACGTTACCCGTCCCTTTCTTCACGAAACGATCGCAATTGGTCACTCAACTCAATGTACTGAAATCGACTCCCGCAAATTCTCCTGAGCAGAAGCGCGACAAGGATCTATTGACCGCTGCACTCGATCTGAAGCTCCTCGACATCAACAAAAACACTCCGTTGGTTTCAGCTGCGGTGCGGCTCACCATCACAGGTCAGACGATCGATGTCGCCGAGAAAGATCTCAATGATCTCTTCGATCGCCTCTCCGACATTCACAGCAGCACCAACTACGGAGGCAATATCGAGGTCAGCCCGCCGACATCAGGAGCTCCGTTTGGAAAGGTGATAACAGGAGATATCGCAAGTAAGGATCTGCAGAAGACCCTGGATCGGATCGCTGCGCAATCGGCCGCTCAACCTTCCATATCCATCGGAACGAACTGGCTCAGCGTTGGCCACATCGACGAAATCGCCAGCTTCATCGTTCCGTCCGGATCAGCAACAGGCTCTCCTGCCGTACTTCGGGCCAGCCCAAAGCTTGCTCTGGTCTTGCTGGAAGCTGCGAAGGCGGCTCAGGACAAGGACGTTTTGGTAACGAGATTGTTCCGGGGCAAACAGTGGCGCCATGAGGAGGACCGATCGACTACCGATCCACTATTGCCCCCAACCGCTTATCAATTTTTGATTAATGGCTTCGGGAAATACGACGTGAGTGAGTTTCGGAACCCTCCCACAGTAATCCCGCTAGGCCCAAGCGCGTTCTTTGATGATCGCAAGTACCTCTTCTTCCTTTCTGGAAACTCAGCAGCCAGAGACTACGCAGCTCACATGAGCGTTACTGAAGTCCTCGAGATCTGCCGCGAGACGAATCGCACAATTGATGATGTCTTCCTTGGAGGCAACGCCAGGGGTGCCAGACTTCCCGACTATCCCCTGCTGAAGGGCTTGTCGCAAGACAGCTTCACTGACATCCTGAAACGCAGTCTTGACGCAGTAGTGGTTCAGGAGTTCTCCGGCGCCTCGCTGATACCTCTGCCTGTCCTGTTTGATCGCGTGTCGCTGTTCGTCGAGTCAAGTACGGAAGCATTTACTCCCGGACTCGTCAACCTCCAGCAACTCGGCCGCACCGTCCTGGTGCCAAGGCCCTACGGGCCACGCATGAGACTAGACGGCGCGATCTCATTATTGACCGGAATTCTCGCAGATAGCTCTACAACGGGTTTGTCCTCGTCGCTTCTTCAGACCGTGAAGAAGTCCCTCACGCAGGCGTCTTTACATCGCCGGCAGCTCGATATAACAACACACTGGACCCGGCCGACTCGGTCCTGCCTTTGCTGGGATCCCGCGGCTTTGAATCGAAAAGGCTTCTCAGATACCGTCGAGACACTTGATGTTGTAGCGGAGATCTTTCGCGACGGCTTCGACGAGTTTGTGAATCCGGAGAGGGACTACACAAAAAACGATACTTTCCTTCATCAGACTGCGCGTGATGACTTCAACGCAAACATTCCGAAGATCAAGCAACGCATCAATCAGGCGAACCCTGGCGCATTTGATTCCAAGGGCTACGTCAACGGGAATGGCTGGCGCAGAATTGTGATTCCGGAAAACACCGTTGACCTCTTCGAGGTCTATACGCAGCTTGTTCTGGAAGCAATTGGCCTGACCGTCAAATGGGTGGACTCGTGGTTTTACCACGTTCATGCCGGCGGAGTTCATTGCGCAACGAACGTCTTGAGAAGCATCAGCCCCGCGGAAGTCGCACGGCGGGCGGCGAGCTACAAAAACCAGTGAATCTCCCATCCCAAACTACCGAAGCGTCACTTTTTCGATAGTAAAAATCCCAGTACTTTGGGCACATCAATCCCAACGGGTTGAGGATATTCTCCTGATTGGGAATAATCAGAGATGCCATGTCCAAACAGCAATTCCAAACAGAAGTAAGCCAGCTACTCCAGCTGATCGTCCATTCCCTTTACTCTCACCCGGAGATATTCCTCCGCGAGCTCATCTCCAATTCCTCCGACGCACTCGACAAGCTGCGCTATCTCACTCTGACTGACGAACGGTTGAAGGCTCTCGTCGGCAACGGCATCGAGCCGCCCCGCATCGACCTTGATCTCGACGAACCCAACAAGACGCTCACCGTCTCTGACACCGGCATCGGCATGAGTCAGGAAGACCTTGTCTCGCACCTTGGCACCATCGCCCGTTCGGGCACCAAGAACTTCCTTGCCCAGCTTTCCGGAGATGCCCGCAAAGACTCCAACCTCATCGGCCAGTTCGGCGTCGGCTTTTATTCCGTCTTCATGGTCGCCGACAAAGTCGAAGTCACCTCGCGCAAGGCCGGCGAAGACAAGACATACAAGTGGACCAGCGACGGCAAAACCGGCTTCGATATTGAGGAAGTCTCGGGCACTGAAGCGCGCAGGAGCGCCGGAACCACGGTCCTGATTCACTTCAACGACGAAGGCGCGCAATACGCCAATGGCTGGCGTCTCACAGAGATCGTCAAGAAGTACTCCAACCACATCGCCTTCCCCATATTTCTCACTCACGAGAAGAGCGAGTGGAACGCCGAGAAGAAGGAATCCATAAAGACTCGCACAACCGAGCAGGTCAACGCCGCCAGCGCGATGTGGCAGCGCCCCAAGCCAGAACTCAAGGAGGAGGACTACAAGGAGTTCTATAAATCCATCACTGGCGATTGGGAAGACCCGCTCTTCTAATTTCACACCCGCGCCGAAGGCACGCTCGAGTACACCACGCTCTTCTACATTCCCGCCAAGGCACCGCTCGATCTTTATCAGGCCGACTACAAAGGCGGCGTCAAGCTCTACGTCAAACGCGTCTTCATCATGGAAGACTCGAAGGATCTGCTTCCGCAATATCTTCGCTTCGTCCGCGGTGTCATCGATTCTGAAGATCTCCCCCTCAATGTCTCGCGCGAGATCCTGCAGCAGAACAAGGTGCTCACCAGTATCAAGACCGCCAGCGTCAAGAAGATCCTTTCTGAGCTCAAGAACATCGCTGCCAGCGATCCCGAGAAATACGCGCAGTTCATCGCCGAATACAACCGTCCGCTCAAAGAAGGTTTATACGGCGACTTCGCCAATCGGGAAACGCTGCTCGACCTCGTTCGTTTCAAATCCACGAAGGTCGAAGGGATCACCTCGCTCGCCGAGGCCAGGGGCCGCATGCGGCCCGCGCAAAAGGGACTCTACTACATCACCGGTGCCTCGGAATCCATGCTTCGCAACTCTCCACTGCTTGAGATCTACAAAAAAAAGGACATCGAGGTCCTGATTCTCGACGACGATATCGATGAGATTGTTTTCTCAAACGTAGCCAAGTATGGCGACACAGATCTGAAAGCCGTCAACAAGACAGCCACCTCTGAAGACCTGAAGGACGACACCACGACCGAAAAGGCTGAGGAGCTCAAGCCCTTGCTCGAAAAGATAAAAGCTACACTGGGCGATACGGTCAAGGAAGTGCGCGCCTCCTCGCGACTCGCCGACAGTCCCTCCGTCATCGTCTCTGACGAAGATGAGCCTTCAGCGCGAATGCGCCAGATGATGCAGGCGATGGGCCAGAAAGGCTTTCCCGAGGTTCAACCTACACTCGAGATCAATCCCGATCACGAGATCATCAGAAAGCTGCTTGCTGATCCGGCCAGCAGTAAGGTTGAAGATGCCGCATGGCTTCTGTTCGACCAGGCTCTCCTCCTCGAGGGCGTACCGCTGAAAGACCCCACCCTCTTCGTCCAACGCCTGAATCGCGTACTCACTCAATCCATCTAGGCCCATCATCTGCACCAGCATAAGCGCCTCCCATCTGGGAGGCGCCTCTTGCATGACGCAGAAACCCTTCGACGCATGTCCTTTTCCCGTTGATGTAAGGAGAAGAAACTGCCGACGGAAGCCAAGCACACCTAAGTGCATGCATGTTGGAAGTCGGGAGGTCGGGAGCTCCAGTATTAGAGACCGGACCAGATCCGACCTTTAGTGGAAACCGATTCTCTTCAGAGTCCCACGGAAGCTCAACCTACGCCAGCACCCCGGCTCCACCTCTCAACGGCACTCCAAAAACGAGGTTTCCCTCCGTTAGAGAATGTGGAAAAGGGCATCCTAAGAGGAGGAGTCATATATATCTAAGTTATTGAAAATAATGGTAGGCACGACTGGATTCGAACCAGCGACCTCTTCCGTGTCAAAAATCCAGAAAACAGTAACCCATTGATTGTAAAGCGCACTGATGGCTCAGAAAGCGCACAAAAGCACTCATTTTTAGGCCTCAGCACCCTAATCGAACCTAAATGACAAAGAAAAGAAGAGATCAAAAAATGGTAAGGGTCTCGAGGTAAACTGCTCAATTTAAAGGAACGAGATCGAACCCTAATGGGAAGAGGTCAAAAGAAGAGATCGCAGAAATATCTGCCAGAAAAAGCAGAAACAGGATTGACGCAACTTGATGGCGAGCAGGTTCACGTAATTGAGCTCCCCAACATTTTGCTATCTCGCAGCAGGCCTGCAGGTCTCACCGCCGACAGCGTTCGAGTCCAGTTGGGGCTAAGGTAGCCTAGCGCGAGACTGACCAAGGTGACAGTTTTATCAGCCTAGGTTCGAGCCTAAACAAAACATCAAGACTAAGTCGGAATGTCCGGGAATTCCGACCACGGGCTCGATTCCCTACACATTTACCTGCATACCAATTTTCAGCTGATTCTGGATCATCAGTTATAGGGTAAAGACCCTAGGCCGGACCATTCTTCAGGTGGTTCAGAAGAACTAGTAGCCGCAGCCCGATCCTCAGATCGGCAGCGAGAACAGAGCACAACCAGGTGAGTAATTCAGAGAAGCATTGGGCCCTGAACCGGCCGGGGGAGAGCGCTCAAGAAACTGATCATTCAGCGATGAAGTTGAGCGTTAGTTGAGATCGCAAATTACCGCTTTTGCTGTTGCATGCCCATAGCAGAGCGGCGATTTTGTGGTCAGGGATGCCGACAACCTGCATAAAACATCAAGACTATGTAGGGAAACACATGTACCCAGGCCTCGGAGCATGAAAACTCAGCCCTGAC
>Ga0105238_10005695_pt1 | contig 12316 bp, 12 predicted proteins | sample KBSC34metaG_FD_81526 | JGI IMG/M metagenome (GOLD analysis project Ga0105238, IMG submission 81526) | Corn rhizosphere microbial communities from Kellogg Biological Station, Michigan, USA - KBS C3-4 metaG | ecosystem: Host-associated > Plants > Roots > Rhizosphere > Soil | place: Michigan, USA... | reverse complement strand
GCTCATCAGCCAGTTCGGCAAAATCATCCGCATCGACACCAAAACCATCCGCTCCGCCGGCCGCTCCACCTCCGGCGTCAAGCTCCTCAACCTCGACGCCGACGACAAGGTCGCCGCCGCCGTCATCATCCCCCCCGAAGACCCCAAAACCCCTTCAGGCGATCCCGGCACCACCGTGCAGTAATATGCGGTGCATCACCAAGAAGGCATTTTGAAAAGTCGACCGGACTGTCCTTCGTCGTGAAGGCGAAGGACAATCTCTTCATCTGTGAAAACGGAAACGCTGGGACGGCCTTGATGCGGAAGATCCGAATCAATCAGCGTCACAATCTGCTGAATACCGAGCGCGGCATATTCGCGCATAACCTCTATTAAATTTTCTTTCTTACGGTCATCGAGCGTCTCGAAAGCTCCATCGTGATACAAAAAGCGCGGGAATTCTTCGTCGAGATGAGCCCGCAGAACCGCCATGTCAAAGGCTACGCAGAGCAGCTTCCGATAACTGTTTCCGCGATCAGCACTTGTCGCGTTCCCAGCCTCATCAAGAATCTCAGCTTTAAATTCAAGATGTCCATTCGAATTGGGCTGGACCGTTATTAGAGCCTTTCGGTCAATGACCTGCTCAATAATGTCGTTGAACAAGCCCCGAATAGAGGCGAACCGTCCATTTGTGTCCGAGTTCTGACGATCTACGTCTTCTTCGATCTTCGACTGAAGGCTGCGGCACTCGTCACGCAGTTTGCGAATACTGGAACGCAATTCTTGCAGCCGATGCAGATATGCCTTTTGCCTCTCTAATGAGGCGATGTCTGCCCTCACGGAGACGAGATCATCAGAGATGTCCTTGTATTTTTTGAACGTGTCAGTGCTACTCAGAAAGGCTAAAGCACGGGAACGAAGTCTGCCCAGTTCAGTTAAGGATGAGTTAACTTCTTTCAATTCAGCATCAAGTTCGCCCAACTCCTCTTTGAGATATGACTTCCGTTCGAGCGTTATAGCTTTGCTGAAACTGATTAGTTGTTCGAAATCTTGTTTGAGCTGGCCAGAAAAAAGAACCCCAGCCTCATTGAACACTGAGGCTGCCTGGTCTGGATCAAAGTCGATCTCCTCATCCTCAAGAGCGAGGGTTACGCGCTTCCGAGACACCATCAGCGAATAACGCCGGCTGTTCAGTTCCCCAATTTTGACGTCATATTCGTCAACGACCTTTTTGACTTGGTCCTTATCTTGTGAACGAAAGTCGAAGGCATCAAGTAACTTCTGTTTCTTTTCGGCCTCCGTGACCTTTAGCTGGAGGATGCCTTCTACCTTACTCACGTCTTCAATCGTGCCGCCTAGTTCGCTGTTGATCGTTGCAACTGTAGCCTCTTGTTCCTCTAGTTCTTCTTCTTTCCGGTAGTGGCTTTCAATCAAACGCGAATCGAATCCGAGAATTCCGGCAAGATATGGCTTCCAATCGACATGTGCAGATGCAAACCGGGCTAACTGGAACACATCGTGGTAGTCGTCTTGCGACCGCAATAGGTATCCCAAACCTTTCCGAAACGACCAGTCCTTCAAGCCGGTAAGTCCCAGAATCCCATCCAGCATTTCCTTGGAACGGTCGAAAGGCATTTGCGCATGGTCCCACATGCTATCTGGAATATCGTTGAAATCTTGTTGCCCGAATGCATGCCTCTTAAAGCTCACTTTGCTCGACTCAGCAACGCTACGCCTCACCGTGACAAATGATCCATCGAGCAACGCCAATTCAAGAAAGAAAACAAACGATCCGAATCGGTTGAAATGTTTAAACAGGAACATCTGCGGATCACGAGTCGACAGAAGACAAAAGTCTATCAACTGGCCAAGCGTAGTTTTCCCCAAATTATGGGTGTCCTTCGCCTTATTCTCGGGCAACCTGATTTCTGCCAGAACGACATTAAGCCCGTCGCCGAACACAATAGGCTCTAGTATCTGGCCTTGATTCGAATAAAGCTTAGACAGCCGCATTGACATCCCTCAGCTCAATGGAATCCGTTTTCTGCTGGTATCTGATAAGGCCCAGAAGATACAGAAGATATAGAGCGGGCATGAATAGAACGTCGCCACCCGGAATTGTCTTTCTAATGTGTAATCGAAGCGTTCGGTATTCCTCAACTCTCTTCGCCTTAAGGCGCAACAGTACAAGAAACGCTGCATTGACCACGGTTCGATCAGGATGCGCGTGTTTAGTTGGTCGCAACATTTCCTACGCTCCCAATGTCACAGTTCCAGTACATGTAAAACAACACCGTCCGGGTGAGCCGTTTATGCTTCCTCAGGATCGGGTCGCGGTTGAAAAGCAAATCCATCAAATAGTTCATAACGTCATCAAACGACTGATAATCCGTTTTTTTGGCGACGATTTTTAATTCAAATTCATCGACCACGTCCTCGTAGACCTTCAAGAGTTGAGCGTTATCCGGGTGAGCTAAGAAGGCCTTAACCTGCGGTGTGTCAGAGAGGTATCGCCGGCGGATGACTTCGGCGTATTCGGGGGACATTCCGTTTACCTTGTTCTTTTCGTCGTAGGACACCCTAGGTGTCGGAAAATCGTCGACAACATCTTGGAATGTCTTTTGATGCTCCGCTAGCGCCTCGATCACCGACGCCAAGTCGTCTACATCCACGATCAGGGGGGCGTCTATCGGGCTGAGGGCAGCCATGGCATGTATTTGCGGGAAGCGCCTGAGGTACAACTCCAACTGCTCTGTTCCAACTAAAAACACCGACCCATCGGCCAACCCACATTTCGCTAGCAAATGTTTTCGAATGACCTCCTCGGTACCGGCGGTGAGCTTGCGATTAGAAAAGACCATGTAATGGTCGAGCTCACCGGCTTCCTTAAGCGAAATGATCTTGGGGATTTCATCTACCAGCGTACTGCTCTTCGCCTTCGGGTTGAAGAAATCCGAGTCACCATAGTGTGCATTGATCGCAATCGTATGCTTGGCCTGGATCACAGACTTCCCGACCCACGGCTCTGCCTTACTTGGATGGTTTTCTGCCGTCCCATGAAAGCGGGCGTCACGACCTCCATCCTTTCCAGCGGCAAAAGGCTGAACAGACGGGCCGAACAAAAAACTGCACACAGCTGTTATGAGGCTCTCAAACTGAGCCTCGCCAAGATCTTCGTAGGCGTATCTCAACGTGGCGCCCTCTCGTGCGGTGGGAAGCCCACACTTAGGATTTTACTGGACGGCGAAAGCCTAATAGTCTGTGCAATTCTTGGCAAGTGGCACGCGCGGCACTCCAACGCCTGCCTCTCCCTCACCCACTCCATCACCGCACAATTCACAGGCCCACCATGCGCGTGCACAGCCCGCTTCGCTATAACTAAGAGCAACCGATTGAAGTAACTGGAACCACCCAGCCGCGGTCAGCCCGAGCGACCCAACCCACAACCCTAAAAATCCTTCCAGCGGAGTCCTTCTATGCGATCCCTGCGCCTCATCTGCGGAATTCTCGCGCTGTCCGCCTTCTCCCTCGCCGCCCACGCCTCTGCCATCACCTTTACCGAGACCGTCACCGGCTCAGGCTCCTTCAACGGCTCCGCCTTCTCCAGCCAGCTCATCACCATCACCGGCTCCGGCGACACCTCGGCCATTACCAACCCCTTTGCCGGCTCGTATGACCTGGTGCTCACCGGAGGCACCCTGCAGATCGGCGCCGCCGCCCCGGTCACCTTCACCAACGGCCTCACCGCCTTCTCCTTCGCCAACGCCTTCCGCGCCGGCCTCGCCGACTCCGTCACGCAGAACACCGTCCTCTACACCTTCGCCTCCGCCCTGGGCGGCTATGACCTCTCTACCCCCATCGACGTCACCGGAACGCCCGGCATCAACAGCGGCATCCAGTTCGCGACCTCCGGCGGCACCTTCATCCTCTTGAGCGACACCGGCAACTCCACCTTCACCGCCGTCCCCGGAGCCGCCACCCCCGAACCCTCCTCACTCCTGCTCCTCGCCACCGGCCTCGCCGCCACCGCCGCCACCGCCCGCCGCAAACCCCGCCTCACCTAACCCTGCCGGGTGCCCCATTCATGCGCCAGCAAGCCGGGGTCCCCAACGAGCGGTCTTCGCTCGCTGGGGTGGCTCATCAGCACGCGCATGGGTGGGGTTGGGTTCCGTCGCGCGATAACTGTCGCGTGCCCATCCGCATGCGCTTTTCGCGTATAACCCCCACAGAACTGTCATCCCGAGCGAAGGCGTAGCCTGCCCTGAGCGAGGCCGTAGGCCGAGTCGAACGGCCAAGCACACGCCGCAGCCGAGGGACCCGCGGTTATTTTTTCGCCGTCATCCTGAGCGGAGCCGCGCAGCGGCGTAGCCGAAGGACCCCGATGCAGTTCGCACCGGCACAGCCGATCGACCCTTTCTCACCCAAGGGTCCCGCACTTGCTTTTTATTAGGTCCGGGCTTTAGCCCGGGTGGGTAGCAGCACGCACAAGCGCTACGCCTTTCCGGAGCGCTGAAGGCGCGCTCTATACCAGCCTGGGGCAACGCCCCAGGAGAAAAGCCCGCGCGAAGCGCGCTACCGCTCTGCCGACGGCCAGCATTTAGGACGCTTTGCCTCTCACTGGCTTGAGACTCGCCTCACTCAACCGCCGACTCGCTGCTACTGCGCCTTCACCATCTCCGCGCTTACGTGGACAGCGCCGCCGGACACATTCATCGTCCGCTTCCAGTCCGCGTAGCCGGACTTCTTCACCACAATCTCGTGCTTGCCCGGAGCCAGCGTCAGCGTCGAAGGCGTGCTCCCCACAAACGCCCCATCCACCTCGATATCGCAGTTGGGAACGCTCGCATCGACAGCGATAGAAATAGCTTGGGTAGCAAAGGGTGCCACAGCAGCCGCAGGTGCCGCAGAAGCTGGAGCAGCGCGGAGTTCCGCTGAGTGTTGTCCCCAATGTGCCAGAATCGCCTCACAGGCGTCCTGCACCGAGCCGCCTACAGACAGCGTCGATTTGCTGAAGATCGAATCTCCGGTCTTCTGAACGAAAACGGCAATCTTATCCTTATGCGCAAGGATGCTTTTGCCGCCCTCGTGGTCCAGCTCAACGACGTAATTCGATGCGTCGAGCCGATTATTGATCGTCACCTGCGGGCAGCGCTGGCCAAATGTCTTGATGATCTCTGCCGTCTGCGGCTGCGCGCCACCGGATGACGACCCTGCGAATGCACCATTCGCTCCACCGGCGCTGCCGTGCATAGACCACGAATTGCTGTCTGTTACATAGACACGGGGCCCATCGGCGCTGGCCGGCGCAGCAGCAGCTTGATCCCCGGCAATATGCGCATCATCGCTCAGCCGGGTTTTTTGTGCAGTGGCAGGAGAGATAAGAAGGAGTGAAACGGCAAGGAACAGCGCGAGCGTACTCTTCATGGGCTCATACACCTGAATTTCGTAGATTGTGGTCTCGACCACCCTACGCGCACTCCCGCCCCCGCACAACAAAAATCCTGTCAAGAGGCGCACGTCATGCAATACCGCCCAACCCCCTCATTCCGCGCCGATTATTTCCCCGCGCCAAGTGGCATTTTAGTTTTGCCCCACTGGCTACAATAGAGATAGCGAACCTGAAAAGTCCGGCGGTCATCGCCGGTCTTTTTTTATTTGGAGGCGGCCACAATCTGCACCATTTCCGCGACATGCTTTTACAACTCGCTTTAATTCAACGAGATGCGGGATGACATAGGGGGGACCTCTCAGCCCTTCACTCGCTCCACCTGCTCCTCGCGGATGTCCGTGTACTCCTCCGTATAAGGCTTCTTGCCGAACATGGTCCAGAAGTAGTTGAGCGTGTACCGACCAGCCATCGTCAGCATGCCCTCCTTCTTCAGCCGCCGCGCAGAAGAGTACATCTTCAGATCGAACGTAAACAGCACGTCACCAACTTTCGCCACGCGCCGCGCGATGTCCGTGTCCTCACCATAGAACGAGATCGACGTGTCAAACCCACCGATCTCCTCCAGCGCCGTCCGCCGCAGCACGAAGTTGCCGCCCTGCACCATCCCGCCCGCGCGCAGGATGTAGCGGTTGATCACATACACCATCCACGCGACGGAGTAGAAGACCCAGACGCTCATCCTCTGCGACGGCGTCAGATCGTAGTAGATGAACGGCCCGGAGTACGCCGCCAGCTTCGAGTCCTGCTCAAACGCCTTCATCACCTTCGCGACCCAGCCCGGCGTCAGCCGCGAATCCGAATCCACGTTCGCGATCAGCTCGCCCGTGCTGGCCGCAAAGCCCGCCTGCCGCGCGAACGTCAGCCCCTTCCGCATCTCATCCACCACGCGAACGCCTGGATAGCTCAGCGCGACCTCGCGCGTGCGGTCCGTGCTCGCGTTGTTCACCACGATGATCTCGGCCGGCTCGGCCAGATCGCGGGTCTGTTTGAGGATGGCTTCGAGGCAGTCCGGCAGGTAGGCTTCCTCGTTGTAGGCAGGTACCACGAAGCTCAGGCGCATATAGCCCCGACGCTAGCCGCCGATTGTTACAGCAAGCTCACAGCAATGTTGCAAAACGTGCGTGTATCAGACTCAGCACCCCGCGAGTCTGCAAGCGCTAGCGCCCGCTCTCTGGCATCGCCGCCCCCGCCTTGATCCACTGCTCGACGACCGCGATGTCCGCGTCCTTCATCCTGGGTTGCTTGGGCGGCATCGGGCGCGGGTCGTTCGCTGGCCCCTCGTGCCGCATCAGCCTCACCAGCGTGCTGTTCCCCGGATCACCGGCCACGACGACGCGCCCGTGGCGGCCGCCCTTCATCATGCTGGCGCGAGTGTCCATCGCGAGGCCGCCCTTGTGGTTGTAGTTGAAGTGGCACTTGCCGCAGTTGGTCATCAGGATCGGCCGCACGCGCTCTACGTAGAACGCAGGTGTTGCCGGATCGGGCGCCGCGCTCACGCCGCGCAAGCCGAGGCCGCAGACAAGAGAGATCGCGGCAACGCCTGCTACCACTACAACGAACACTAAGCGACGCACGCGCTCCCCCAGCTCTCATTTTATTGGACGTAAGAGGAACAAACAGTTTCACCGCATGAACAACTACAACGATTCTGGGAGGCGCAACTGTTGTCGCTTCCGTTATGGAATCAGCCTCGTCACTTACACTGGTACTATGCAGCCGATAGGCTGAAAATGCTCTGGCGCTCTGCGCCTCCAAAGAAGAACCGATGCACCGCAACACCTTTGCTGCGCTTGCCGCATTGCTTTGCCTATTTCTTGGGCCGCAGCTTCACGCTGCCCACACCACGCGTCCATCGCGCCCGGCGCCGCGCTTTGCCACCAGCGAGCCGAGAGTGCGCGGATCGCGGATTCGCGCGCAGCGCAAGACGACGGCGGCCGCATCACGACGCAAGACGGCGCAAACGGTAGCCGCAAAGCACACTCGGTCTCGCGGTACAGCGGCGCAGGCACGAACGGTCTCCACCCTGCGCCGCGGCACAAGACATGGGCGCGCTGCACACGACAGCTTCGTTGCCCGCTCCGCACAGGCTGCTGTAGAACGCAGCACGAAGCACGTGGATGCGCCGCAACATCCATCCCTGAACGATCCTGAGATCCAGTCGCGACTGCATGAACTGGATGCCAGCTCACCCATTCCGCAGCTGCTGCCGCCACCACGCACGTTGGCACTCTATGACGAGCGCGGTCGCCTGATTGTGCCTGCGCCGTTGCGCGGCTCACACGAGATCCTGCTGCACCAGAATGAGATGGCCGATCACGATGGCCTGGCCCGTGTGCAGGATGATGAAGATCTGGACCACCTGCGCAGCGCGCGTCTGCTGGTACCGCTGCCGGTTGGCGACACGTTGCTCGTGGACCAGCGGCTGCCTGAGGACCGGCGCTACTCGCGTCCGTGGACTGCACTCTTCCTGAGCGCGATGGCTCGCGATTACTACGCCAAGTTCCACGCGCCATTGCAGGTGGACTCAGCCGTGCGCACAGTTGCCGTGCAGAAGCATCTGGTGCGCACGAACGGCAACGCCGCGCCTGCGGAAGGCGATACAGCATCGCCGCACCTCACCGGCCAGGCTGTGGACGTGGCCAAGCGCGGCCTGACCATGGCGCAGATTGCCTGGATGCGGTTATACCTGCAGCCTCTGATCGAGGCGGGACAGATCGATGTCGAAGAAGAGTTCCGCCAGGCCTGCTTCCACATCAGCGTCTACAAGAGCTATCTGCCTTCGCTGCCGCCGCGCATTAGTGTTGCGGCAACGGTGGGCCCGCAAACCAGCACCGAGCGCTGAAGCCCGAGGATCTTTGCAGGGCGATAAGGTGTTTGTGTAAAAATGCGCTCAAGAATGCCCGCCTCGACGCTTGACCCAACACACACCTCGATCGCTATCCAGCGGGCGGCATTAATCTACAACCCCGCCTCCGGTCAGCAGCCGCAAAAGCGTGCTGCGCGCATTGCGCAGGCGGTAGCGGTGCTAGAGGCTGCCGGTGTTGCTGTAGAGACGATTGCTACAACGTCGCCGGAGAGCGCCGCTGTCCAGGCGCAGCAGGCAGTGCGCGACGGTTGTGACACCATCCTCGCATGCGGCGGCGACGGCACAGCGCACGAGGTGTTGCAAGGGCTGGTCGGCAGGCGTGACGTTGCCCTCGGCGTTATTCCAATGGGCACGGCCAATGCGTTGGCTGCCGATCTCGGAATCCCCTCGGCCGCGGGAAAGGCTGCGAAGGCCCTGCTCAATGCCGTGCCGGTGCGCGTTCCCGTGGGCCGGGTGTTCTATCGCGACGCACATGGCGCGGAGCGCTCGCGCTACTTTATCGTCGCGGCCGGTGTAGGAGTAGATGCCCACTTCTTCTCGCGCCTGGACTCCAAGCTCAAACAACGCTTCGGCTATGCGGCTTATCTGATGGAAGCGCTGCGGCTCTGGGCCACCCATGACTTCCCGATGTTCCGCGCGTCCGTGCAAGAGGTAGACGGCGCTACGCGCAGCGTGGAGGCCTCGCAGCTGCTCGCTGTACGCATCTCGAACTTCGGCGGCCTGGTGCAGGATCTGGTTCCCGGCGCTGCGTTGAGCAATCGGAGCCTGCGGGTCATTGCTATCAAGACGCAGAGTCGCCTGCGCTACCTGCAGTTCATGGTGGCGGTCTGGTTCCGGCAGCACGGATATGACGACACGATTGAACGCATCAAGACATCAGCGGTGACTTATGAGGAGCTGCCGGACACAAACGTGACTACCTTTGTCGAAGCAGATGGGGAGTTACTGGGTACGCTTCCTGCTCGCTGTGAGGTCGTACCCGATGCGCTGACGATCCTTGTGCCGTCTGTTATCGCGGCCCGCTTCGCGCCTAAAGTTAAAGGCAAATGAACGAGGTTGCTGCCTCGCTCTGGTTCATAGTTTCTTAAGGTTCGCTCGGCTAGGCTTGCTTTGCCTTGAAATCGAAAATTTGCCTGCACCGAAGATGCAGGCTAACAGGAGAAGTCAGATGATCCAGAAATTCACTAATAGGAAAGCAACGGTTCTGCTGGCTGCGCTGCTGCCAATCGCAGCTGCATCGCCGGTGTTTGCGCAGGACGGCGGCCCATACAAAATCCTCAACACGACCAAGGTTGGCGGCGACGGAGGTTTTGATTACCTCACCGCCGACCCGGCCAATCGCGCACTGTATGTTGCGCGTTCAGGGCCGGCTGGCCACGTCGTTGTCTATAACCTCGACACGCTTGCGCAGGTAGGGGACATCGCAGGCGTGAGTGCGCATGGGGCAGCTGTAGACGATGCGACCGGCCACGGATTCGCAACCTCAAAGCCGATCACCATGTTCGATGCCAAGACGTTTGCTGTGATCAAGAAGATCGACACAGCGGGTAATCCGGATGGTTACATCAACGATCCCTCCACGCACCGCTTCTATGTGCTCTCGCATACGGCTCCGAACGTGACCGTGATCGACGATAAGGACGGCACGGTTCTCGGCACAATTGACCTGGGTGGCGCGCCGGAGCAGGCACAACTGGACGGCAAGGGCAAGATGTTCATCGATCTTGAGGACAAGGACGCCATCGCCATGGTCGACACTGCCGGTATGAAGATGATCGGCAAGTATGACGTCTCATCGCAGGGCGGCGGCTGCGCCGGCCTCTCGATGGACACAAAGAACGGCATCCTCTTTGCGGCCTGCCGTGACAAGAACAACGTGATCATTCTGTCAGCGGCCGATGGACACATCATCACCACGCTGCCTATCGGCGTGGGTTGCGATGGCGCGACCTTCAACCCGGCGACGATGGAGTCCTTCAGCTCGCAGGGCGATGGCACGCTGACGGTCATCAAGGAGAATTCTCCGACGAGCTTTGTCGTGGAACAGACGGTGAAGACACCGACGCGCGCCAAGACTATTACGCTCGATCCCAAGACCGGCCATCTGTACCTAATGACCGCCGAGTATGGTGCACCTGCTGCGCCGCCAGCGCCACCTGCGGGGGGCGCTGCTCCTGCACAGGGTGGCCCAGGCGGTTTCCGTGGGCGTGCGCCGATGGTGCCCGGATCCTTTTCCATCGTGGTTGTCGGCAAATAATAGCTGCAACCATAGTTCAATCAGCACCCCGAACGAAGGTGTCAACTGAGTAATGGCACCTTCGTTCGCGCGTTTAAGCGCGCTGCGGACTAGACTTGCTTCTGAGATGGAAACGCTGGCAGCCCTGACCACCGAAGCGCGCAATCCGAATACGGAACAGATCGATGAACTCTCCACGCTGGAGATGTTGACTGTCTTCAACCGTGAGGACGCCAGCATTGCCGCGGCAGTAGCTACGCAGCTTCCGGCGATCGCGCGGGCGGTTGATGCAATTGCAGAGCGCTTCACGCAGGGTGGCCGTCTGTTCTACATCGGCGCGGGCACCAGCGGCCGTTTGGGCGTGCTCGATGCCTCTGAGTGCCCCCCGACATTCTCAGTCCCACCCACACTGGTGCAGGGCATCATTGCAGGCGGCGACCGCGCGCTGCGTAACTCCTCCGAGGGCACAGAAGATCTGCAGGAGCAGGGCGAGAAGGACCTGATCGCCGCCGGCTTCGGCGCGAAAAACAGTACTGATCCATCGCTGCCTACGCCGGATGTATTAGTTGGTATCGCTGCGAGCGGGCGCACACCATATGTGCTGGGTGCGCTGCTGCATGCACGCTCCGTCAATGCGCTCCGGATCGGGCTGGCGTGTGTCGCGGCCTCGCCGATTTCAAAGATCACCGACATCATGATTGAGCCGGTCACGGGGCCGGAAGCCATCACCGGCTCTACGCGTATGAAGGCGGGCACGGCCACCAAGATGGTGCTGAACATGATCTCAACCGGCGTGATGGTACGCGCGGGGCACGTCTACGGCAACCTGATGGTGAATGTCACTCCGTCGAATGACAAACTCATCGATCGGGCGCAGCGCATCATCATGGAGCTGACGGGTTGTGATCGCCCGGCGGCGACGCGCTTGATGATTGAGGCAGGTAACGTAAAGACCGCGATTGCCATGCAAAAGCTGTCGCTCTCGCGGGCCGACGCTGAGGCACGGCTGGCCTCTTACGGCGGCAACCTGGGCAAGGCGCTGCGGGGCTAAGCGCGCGCGGGCCACCTTTTCGTCAGCATTAACAAATCGCAATAATGCCCGTCTTCTGCAAATCGCATAGAGTGGATGGGATGGGTCTTTTCCGCAAGAAGCTGAAGCAGGAGCACAAGGTGATGCTGCAGCATGAGCGCGCCGCGGGCACACTGCAGCCGGAGTATCACCGCGCGACGCCGGAGTGTCCTGAGCCAGAGCGCTGGAGCATGATCGACTCCATGACCGCCGAGGTGGAGGTGCTGGAGTTTCTCGCCACTCTGGTGACGACGACGAAGCCGAAGCTGGTGGTGGAAACGGGATCTTTTCTGGGTGTCTCCACGGAGTGGATCGCGAAAGGCCTGGAGCGCAATGGCATTGGCAAAGTAATCAGCTGTGAGTTTGATCCGGTGGTGTATGAAAAGGCGAAGGCGCGGCTGGAGGCCTCTCCATGGCGTAAGTGGATGGAGCTGCGCAATGAGTCCAGCCTGGAGATGAAGGTAGCGGGCACGATCGACCTGCTGTTTTCGGATTCGGACATGCCGATCCGCGAAGCTGAGGTGAAGCGGTTCCTACCGCAGATGAACCCGCATGGATTGATCCTGATGCACGACGCAAGCTCGCACCTGAAGATAGTGCGCGACGCCGCGAAGAAGATGGAGGCAGAAGGGCTGATTTCGATTGTGCTGCTGCCGACGCCGCGTGGGCTGGTGCTGGCGCAGCCGCGACAAGGACGTATTTAGAGACTGGAGAGAT
>Ga0105238_10005694_pt1 | contig 12316 bp, 9 predicted proteins | sample KBSC34metaG_FD_81526 | JGI IMG/M metagenome (GOLD analysis project Ga0105238, IMG submission 81526) | Corn rhizosphere microbial communities from Kellogg Biological Station, Michigan, USA - KBS C3-4 metaG | ecosystem: Host-associated > Plants > Roots > Rhizosphere > Soil | place: Michigan, USA... | reverse complement strand
GGTGCCGAGCAACGCGGCGCTGCGGTGGCCGTCGGCCAGCAAGGCGTGGGCGGTGATGTCGGCAAGGTGCAGCACCGGAACGCCGACGGCCGCCTCGACCGCAGGCGCCACCCGATGCATCGTGTTGGCGCAGATCAACAGGCCTTCGGCCCCGGCGCGTTCCAGCCGGCGCGCGGCATCTGCGAGGATGCGGCCGGCTGCATCCCAGTCATCGGCGTGTTGCAGGCGCGCGATCTCGGCGAACTCGACACTCCAAAGCAACAACCTGGCCGAATGCAGGCCGCCCAGGCGTGCGGCAACCAGCTCGTTGATGCGCTGGTAATAGTGCGTGGTGGATTCCCAGCTCATGCCACCGATCAGCCCGATGGTTTTCATGCCGTGCAATGCCCAATGGATTGAAGCGGGAATTCTCGCACGAGGGAAAGCAGGGCTCAGCGTCGACCACGGCGCAGCGGCCTCCGCGCCGCGCGATCTTGCGCTGCGAGCTCGGCGAAGAAGCACGGGCCGCGAGCGTTGACCCCAAGCGGCTGTCGGAAAAAGTCGACTCTGACCCCGGTTTTACGCCGCGATCCGCTCGATTCGCGCGACCTTCTTGCCCAGGGCGCGGTGGGCTTCTTCGAGGTCGTGGTCGGCCTGCAGGCCCAGCCAGAAACGCTCGCTGGTGCCGAGGGCGGCGGCGAGTCGCACGGCGGTGTCGGCACTGACGCCGCGCTTGCCCAGCACGATTTCGTTGATGCGCCGTGGCGGCACGCCGGCGGCGCGGGCGAGGGCGTTCTGGCTGATGCCGAGAGGTGCGAGGAATTCCTCAAGCAACACTTCGCCGGGATGGATGTTGGGCAAGGTTTTCATGTCGTCCTCGATATTCAGTGGTAGTCGACGATCACCACGTCGAGCGCATCTCCTTCCTTCCAATGGAAACAGATGCGCCATTGATTGTTGATGCGTATGCCGTGCTGGCCTTTGCGGTCGCCTTTCAAGGCTTCGAGCCGGTTTGCGGGCGGAACCCTCGGATCGTCGAGCGTCGTGGCGTTGTTGAGCATGCGCAGCTTGCGGCGCGCAGCGTGTTGGATGTCCGTCGGCAGCCGCCGTGACGGCGTGCCTTGCCAGATCTTCTCGGCTTCCTTGTCGGCGAACGTTCGGATCACGTGACCGACTGTAACGCAATGCGTCATGTAACGCAAGACGTTATAGGCAAAACCCAGGCAGGCGTCAGAAACGACTTTCTGAACTATCGCCGGAGCCGGCTCCGATCGCGGTTTTTGCTGCTATGTTCGTCGCGGTCCGGGTGAGTCAAGGGGTGTCGCAATGAAACGTCCGATCCGCCATCGGTTGCCGCTTCTGCTTGCACTGTTGTTCTGCGCGGCCTGTGCCGGTGCCGCCGACAGTCCGCCCCCGAAGTATCCGTCGCTGCCGAGCGAAACGCCGGCGCACTTCACGCCCGACTATTCCAGCTTCGGCTACGTGATCCGCGACGTGATGATCCCGATGCGCGACGGCGTGAAGTTGCACACGGTGATCCTGCTTCCCAGGGGCGCGCACGATGCGCCGATGCTGCTCACGCGCACGCCTTACGACGCGCGCAGCATGGTGACGGAAACCGAGCACGATCAGCTAAGCGGTAACATGGCCACGGCGCTGCAGAGCCATGACGGTTTCGACAACGCGGTGCCGGTGATCGTCGACGGCGGATATATCCGTGTCATCCAGGACGTGCGCGGCAAGTACGGTTCCGAGGGTGATTTCGTGATGAACCGTCCCCTGCGCGGACCGCTCAACCACACGCCTGTGGATGAAGCCACCGACACCTGGGACACCATCGACTGGCTGGTCAAGCACGTGCCGGAAAGCAACGGCAAGGTCGGCGATCTCGGTATTTCCTACGACGGCTACGAGGCGCTGATTGCGATGATCAACCCGCACCCCGCGCTGAAAGTGGTGGTGCCGATGAATCCGATGGTCGACGGCTGGATGGGCGACGACTGGTTCCACAACGGCGCGTTCCGCCAGCAGAACCTGCCGTACGTGTACGACCAGGTGGCGACCCGCAACAACAGCGCGGCGTGGTGGAGCAACTACTACGACGATTACGACCTGTACATGCACTACGGTTCGGCCGGCGCCATGGGCAAGGCGTACGCGATGGGGCAGCTCGGTTTCTGGAACAAGCTGACGGCGCACCCGGCCTACGACAGTTTCTGGAGCGGGCAGGCGCTGGACAGGATTCTCGGCAAGCTGCCCCTGCAGGTACCGGTGATGCTGGTCGACAGCCTGTGGGACCAGGAGGATATCTACGGCGCGATGGCCGTGTACAAGGCCATCAAGCCCAAGGACAGCCACGGCGACATGGTGTATCTGGTGATCGGGCCGTGGCATCACGGCCAGGAGGTCGAACCCGGCAGCTATCTCGGCGCCATCCACTTCGGCAGCGAAACCGGCACGTATTTCATGCAGCACATCCTGGCGCCGTTCCTTGCGCACTATCTGAAGAGCGACGCGCCGGCCAATCCGGTCGCGCCGGTGACGGCTTTCCGCACCGGCAGCAACCAATGGGAACACCTGACGGCATGGCCGCAAGGCTGCGCCACGGGGTGCGGCATCAAGCCCACGCCGTTCTACCTGCACGCCGGTGGCAAGGCAGGTTTCACGGCGCCCACCGCGGCCGAGGCGAAGGACACGAGTTACGTATCCGACCCCGCCAAGCCGGTGCCCTACCGCGTGCGCCCGGTGCTGCCCGTGGGTTACAGCGGCGACATGACGTGGCCGCGCTGGCTGGTGGATGACCAACGCGAGTTTTCGGGACGGACGGACGTGGCGACGTTCGAGTCGCCGGTGCTCGACCACGCCGTCACCATCGCCGGCCAGCCGCGTGTGCACCTGGTCGCCGCCACCAGCGGCACCGATTCGGACTGGGTGGTCAAGCTGATCGATGTCTATCCGGACCAGGTTGCCGCCGAACCGGATTCGGGATTGCAGCGCCTGGGCGGGTATCAGCTCGGGATTGCGATGGATATCTTCCGGGGCCGGTACCGGACCAGTTTCTCGACGCCGCACGCGCTGGTTCCGAACCAGCCATTGCTGTACAGCTTCGAGCTGCCCACGGCCAACCACGTGTTCCGCGCCGGCCACCGCATCATGGTGCAAGTGCAGTCGAGCTGGTTTCCGCTGTACGACCGCAACCCGCAGACCTACGTGAAGAACATCTTCTTCGCACAGCCCGCCGACTACGTGAAGGCGACCCAAAGCATCTACCACGCGCCGGGCCGGGCGAGCTACATCGAGTTGCCCGTGGTGCAGACGCGATGATCTGGATGAGGCCGTAGGTTGGACTGACCGGCTTTATCGGGAAGCCCAACGTCGTTTCGCGACCACGCGTTGGGCTTCGCTGTGCTTGACCCGACCGACCTTGCTGCCGCATCAGTCGGGAAAATTCGACTCTGACCCCGGTTTTCGCGACACGGTTCCAGGTTATGCCGGCAGGCTTACCACCGGCACGAAGCCACCGAAGATCATGCGCTTGCCGTCGAATGGCATGTTGCTGGCATCCTCCATGCGCGGGTCTTTCATGAACTTCTCCATGCCGGCATCACGGGTGGCCTTGTCGGGCCACTCCACCCAGGAGAACACCACGGACTCGTCTTGCTTTGCCTGCACGGCACGGCGGAAATCGGTGAGCTTCCCTTCAGGCACGTTGTCGCCCCAGCATTCCAGCACCCGCGTGGCACCGAACTCCAGAAAAATGGTGTCAAAGGTTTGAGCGTGCCTGATGAACTGCTCGCGGTTGGCGTTGGGTACGGCGATCACGAAACCATCGATATAGGACATGGTTTTCTCCTCGGCACGGCAGCCGATATGGCCGCCTGCTTGTGAAGCGACGAACGAGCGTACGCGGAATCGACATGACGAAAGAACGGGTCAGGATCACTTACCTTGGTTGTTCGCTAAGTGAACCTGACCCCGTTCTTCTCTTTTTCCCGCAAGCTCCACCAGCGCGTGCCCAGTCACAGTGCGACGCAACTGCTTCAGCGCGGGCGATTTCGGATTGCCGCCGGCATGCAGGCAGACATCGACGTGTGGCAACGGCGGCAGTCCGTCCTTGCGGTCCAGTCGCTTCAGACGGGGCGGGATGCCTGCACTGGTGCGCAAGGTGATGCCGAGGCCGGCGGCGACGCCCGGAGCGGGTTGCGCTTGGCGGGCGCATACCAGCCGAACAGGATCGGAATCGTCTTGCGCGATCATGCGGCGCGCGCTTGCATCCGCACGCCCCGAAAACCGGTATTCTGGGCGCCGATGGCGGATGCCACCGGAAGCCGTGGTCCAAACCGCCACAATTCGCAGGGGATCTTCGAGGGAGAATCAAGATGCGACACCTGATTTGCGGTTTCGTCATTTCTGCCTTGTTGTTTCTCACTCCGCAACTCGCCGGCGCCACAGCGACCTACACATGGCAGCCGCTGACGGCGGGCTCGAACGACGCCGGCGGCGAGTTTCTCATCAGCAGTGGGAAGCTGGTGGCGACGGGTCCCCTGCAATACGACATGTCCACCGGCAGTTACGATCCCGGCGTGGACTACGGCAGTCCATTCTCGCTGCTTGACTTGACCATCCAGGGAAACCCCTATGGCTTCCACCTGGGGCCGAACCTGAGCGGGAACCTCGGCGCTGTATCCATCTCGATGGACATGACGCCCATGGGCAATGGCATCGGCAGCCTTTTGGCCGGGTCGTTGTACGCAAATGATGCGGAAATGGATTTCTACATGACATCCAGCAACGGCATCTGGTCGTTCCTGGATGCGCATTCTGATTTTCCTGGCTGTTTCAGTGACCCGTGGTGCAGCGGGGCAACGGGCCAGTGGGTACTGACCGCCGTGCCCGAACCACGGGATCTGGGGATCGTTGTTCTTGGGCTGGGTGTCCTCGCAACGGTGCTGCTCGCAAGGCGACGCGCCCGATTGAGTCGAACGTGCTGCTGACCCGGTGGCGGTGACGCGAGTTTCAAGTCACCGTCAGCGGCCTCGTCGCGCCGTCTTTTTTCCCGCGAGCTCCGCCGAGAAAAGGGGAATGGGGATTACCAGGACAACTCGCCCGGACGGTGGTCCAGGTCGTCCGGATTGCGTTGCGCGTCGAGTCTGACCAAGGCTTGCGGTTCATCACGTAGCCGAGCTTGTTGACGATGTGGAAGCCCGGCTGCGCGTACCAGTTTGCGTCGCGGTCATCGCCTGAATCGACGATGGTTCAAACACAATTGGGCGGCTGGTTGCGGGCATCACCGAATTGGAACAGGTCGCCGGAAGGCCGGCCGGGTAGATGAAAGTTGTCGTCAGCCACGCCTTCGTCCGCATACGATGTGACGGAGCATCCCACCGCTTCGAACACATCATGCGGGCAGCCACAGCATTCCCACATTGGAGCATCAGCGCGTGAGCGAAACCTTGTTGCGGGGGCCGCTGGCGCGACGCTTCCGTCCGTTGCTGTGGCTGGCGGTGTGCTTCCTCGCCATTGCGTTCGTCACCCGCTTGATCCTGTTGCTGATGACGGGCTCCGGCGTGCCGCCGAATCCGCTGGATTGGTTGTACGCATTCGGCGTCGGGCTCGGCTACGACCTGGTCACGTTCGTCTACTTCGCGTGGCCACTGGTGTTGTTCCTGTGGCTGGTGCCGACGTGCCCCGGACGCCTGCCCGGCTGGCAACGTTGGCTGCTGTACGTGTTGCTGCTGCTGGGCGTGCTCATCATCTGTGCAGGCCTGTTGCGCTGGCAGTTCCATGCCAACTTCAAGACGGGCTGGCCGGTGCTGCTTCCGTTCCTGTTCGCGCTGCCGCTGGCCGCATTCACCTACACCTCGCGTGCCGGGCAGTGGATCCTGTGGGCGTTCTGCCTGCTGCTGCTGTTCGGGTTGCTGTTCGTGGGCGCGTCGGAACTGACGTTCTGGAACGAGTTCGGTTCGCGCTTCAACTTCATCGCGGTGGATTACCTGATCTACACGCGCGAGGTGATCGGCAACATCCGGGAGTCGTACCCGGTCGCGCGTTGGCTGACGATGCTGGCGGTCGCCGCCATCGTGATCGTCGCGCTCACGCGGCGCGGCCTGCGCACGCGCGACGACGACAGCCGCTTCGGCCAGCGCTCGCTCGTCGTGCTGGGTTGGCTGGTACTCACGGTGGTCACCGCGTTCACCGTCAACTCAGGGCTAAAGGATCGCCGGCAGAACACCTACGTCAATTCGCTGGCCGGCAACGGCATCTACGAATTCGTCGCGGCGTTCCGCGCCGGCAGCCTCGATGTCCATCGTTTCTATCGCACGCTGCCCGATGAGCAGGCGTATGCGATCGTGCGCAAGATGCTGAAGACGCCGAACGCGACCTGGGTCAGCGATGATCCGCACGACCTCACCCGTGAAATCCACGCGGTCGGCCCGGAACAACACCTCAACGTGGTGCTGATCACCGTCGAAAGCCTGTCCGCGGGTTACCTCGGGGTGTTCGGCAACCCGAAAGGCCTCACGCCCAACCTCGACCGGCTGGCCGGCCAGAGCCTGTTCTTCGACAACCTGTACGCCAACGGCACGCGCACCGTGCGCGGACTGGAGGCCGTGACGCTGTCGATACCGCCGACGCCGGGCGACTCGCTGATCAAGGAGAAGCACAACGAAAACCTGTTCTCGCTGGCGGACATCTTCAACCAGCGCGGCTACGTGTCGGAGTTCGTCTACGGCGGCTACGGCTACTTCGACAACATGAATTACTTCTTCGCGCACAACGGCTACAAGGATGTCGACCGCCGCGACATTCCCGCGGGCGCGACCATCCACGGCGAAAACGTCTGGGGCGTGGCCGACGAGGACTTGTACACGCTGGCGATCGGCCAGATGGACAAGATCCATGGCGAGGACAAACCGTTCTTCCTGCACATCATGACCACGTCGAACCACCGGCCCTACACCTGGCCGAAGGGGCGGGTGGACGACATGCCGCAAGGCAAGCGCGACGGCGCCGCCAAGTACACCGACTGGGCCATCGGCGATTTCATCCGGCGCGTGCAGGACAAACCGTATTTCAAGGACACCGTGTTCGTGATCACCGCGGACCACTGCGCCGACAGTGCCGGCAAGTCGCGCATCCCGATCGACCGCTACCACATCCCGCTGCTGATCTACTCGCCCGCGCACATCGAGCCGCGGCGCGTCGACCGCATGACCGCGCAGATCGACATTCCGCCGACCCTGCTCGGCCTGCTGGACTTCAGCTACCGCAGCCGCTTCTTCGGCCATGACGTGCTGGACCTGCCGCCCGATCGCGACCGCGCATTCCCGTCGACCTACCAGAACCTCGGCTACCTGCGCGGCGGCCGCCTGAGTATCCTCTCGCCCGGCCACAAGGTGGAACAGGTCAAGCCGGACCGCGCCACAGGCGGTGCCGTGCCGTACCCGCAGATGGACCCGGCCGAACTGGACCAGGCCATCGCCGCTTACCAGGTCGCCTACGACGAATTCCACAGCGGCCGCATGCGCTGGCGCGAAAGTGATGCGACGCTGGTGCAGGCGTCACCGGCTGCGGCGAGTTCTGCTGCGATCGCGGATACCAAAGCCGCTAATCCGTGAATTTCGCGGCAGATCAGGCCACCTTTCCAATGCGTATGAGCGTTGAAAAAAGGAGACGGAGGTAATCAAGTTTCCGCAACGGCGCGATGGTCAGGCCGGGCGCGTTCCGCGGCAACTCGGATACCTGGGGCATCCCCAGAACGCATAGCGGGAGTGGCGGTTGGTGCGCTTGACCATTGAAGCGCCGCAGCTCGGGCAATCCGGGGTGGTCGCGTCAGCCAGGTTCAGCTTTGGCTTCGTGGGCACGACGGTCGAAGCCGATGCGGTGTTCTGCACGCCCTGAATGAGGGCCAATGGCGCTTCATCATGAACCAGTTCCAAGGGTTTGCCTCGCGCGGAGCGATGCGCGTCCGACGTGAAGTCTCCGACCGTCACGATCTTGACGGCGTCCGCGCCGCGGTGGGCAGGTGGCCCGTACATTTCCCCCGCGACTTTCACATCCACGCGCTGACTCGCCATTGCTTGCATTGAATCAGCGTGACCTTTCCGGCTTTGCCAAGGCGTAAGTCGACGGAGTAACTCGAATTGCTTCCAGTTCATCGCGCGCAGGCTGGCGGGTCCCGTTTGTGTTTCCAGCAAACGATCTCGCTGGCGTCGGCCGATAAATGAGGCGAAAGCAGCGGCCCAGCAAATGCCTAGCAGCGTCCAGGCAAGGATCGACATCGCGCCACCGTTCGCCGCCTTGCCGATCGGCGCAAGAAACGCGTTGCTCGATGAAGACACATGCCCACTGATTCCGTAGCGCACGCCCACGCAAGTAACGATCCCCAAAACGATGCCAACCGGCCACGGTGCCGATGCGATCAACTCAAACCCGCCCTGTCTGCGTCGCGCCATTCTCGTTTCCCCTGTTGAACCACCAATATCCGAAACTTCAAGCACAAATGATGCCGACACCTTGGTCTATCTGCTTGATCGCCGTTTGTCTTGTCCTGGTTGCATGATTGGGGGAGAACGATGAGCGAAGTCGAGGCCGGTGTCGAAGGCAGGGCGTGGACGCGGCGCGAAGTCGAGCTCGGTGAATGTCCATCTGCACATGCTGCGGATGCAGCTCATGGGCCAGACGCCGAACAAGGCCGAACACAACCGGCAGTTGCAGACCATGCTTCCCGCTCGTTCGAAGGCCTCGATCGATACAAGCACTGCAACATCAGTGCCGTGCTGGTCGAGTTGGGCGTCCCGCCGCTCGCTGGGTACAGGCCGCCGTTCAACTGCCAGCAGCAGCTGCTGGTTCCAGTTGTTTCGGAGGCCATCGGGCGAGACGCTCTTTGGACGAAGCCACGCTTCGTCTGCGTTGAACGGCGGGGCGAGAATCGACAACATCCGCAAGATCCGTTCGCGGGTTTCGGCAACGGTGTATACCTCGCCGGACGCCTCGCGTTGTGCGTTCTCCTCGACAGCCGTTGTCCCGCTTCAATGAGACCAGCCCAACGGGCCGCGCTCGACCGGACTCAGTTCAACGATTTCAGGTGTTGCAGCTTGGCGGCGTAGATGGCGCGCCATTGCGGGGTGGTGCTGTTCTCTTTCGCCAGTTCCAGTTGCTTGCGTGCCAGTCGCATGTCGCCGAGATGCGACGCGGCGACGGCCAGTTGGAAATGCGATGCAGCATCGTAGGGTCGCTCCGACAGCGCCTTTTCGAACAGCCGTGCCGCTTCCGCGAACCGGCCCGCTTGCATCGCCTCCATGCCCCGATCGTAGAAGTAGAACGGCGAATGGCGCTGGATCTGCGCCAGTCGTTGCGCCAGTACCTGCGCTTCCGCGCCGCGGCTTTCCAGCGTGAGTACCCGCATCAGGTTGGAGATCGCCGAAACGTTGTCGGGATCGCGTTGCAACGCGTAACGCATCGCGCGCTCGGCCGGTGCCCGCTGGTTCCGCTCGAGGTAGATGACGCCGAGCGTGTTGGCGGCGTTCGCGAATCCGGGATCGGCTTCGAGCGCCGCGCGGGCAAACCAGTAGGCGCGATCGAGGTCGCCGTCGACCATGACCTCGGCCGCGCGGTTGTTCATGTACATCGCGATGATGGTTCGCTCCGGAATCGGCCGCGACACGGCGCTCGCCATCTGCCGTGGCGGCAGGAAGTCCACGATCATGGGCGTTTCGTCGTCACGGTAGAACGGAAAGCTCGACCTGCGCGGGCCGAGCACCAGGTTCACGTGCTGGCTGAGGATGGCGAATCCGGCATCGCGCGACCAGGTGTCGAAGTCATGGACCTCCTGGTAGGTCACGTGGGTGTCGAGTTGCTTGGCCAGGGCCGCCGCCATGATCACTAGCGAGAGGCAGTTGCCTTCGCGCGCCTCGAACGTTTGCGACGCGGTGCGGGTGATGGCCGAGTCGTAATCGATCAGGAGTTTGCCGTTGAGGGCATTGAGCAGGGCTTGCCGCGCATCGCCGTGGCGGGTCTGCGGAATGATTTCATCCGCAATGAAGCGCCGCATCGAGGCGTCGACGGCAAAAATCGATCCGTGGTCTACCGGCTCGGCGGGTGGCTTGAACAGTGCGTCGCGGAAGAGTGGCGTGACGTCACCGCGACTGGCGGTGGGTACGTGCGCGCAACCCGCCAACGAAGTTGCGAACAGGATTGCACCGACCCGCAGCACCCGGATGAAGGTTTTCACCTTCGCCTCCGCAGCGGGCCTGTATCCGCTTGGCGGTCATTCGATGGCCTGCTGCACGGTCATCTTACACTGGCGGGACCGAGGCCGGATTCAAAACAAAGCCAGCCAGGGGAGCGGGGTAACCAAGGCAGAATGTTGGCCTTCATCCCGTTGGTGCCAATCGGCGAGTCGCCATGAACAAACGCCTGATCGTGGTGCAGTTTTGTCCTGCTCGCATCCATCGGCGGCGCTGCGCGGGCGGCCGATGCGCTGCTGCGCGAGCAATACATCGCCCGCGCGTTCGCGGGGAGGGAGCTGAAACAAGGGTCAGGGTCGACTTTCCAGCAGTCGTGGAAGCGGGGCAGGGTCGCTTCCCGGTGTGGGCTTATACAGAAGTGCAACACTGGTCGTGTCAGACTCGCCACGCAGCAGGTTGCAAGCGAGGTGGAACATGAAACGTATCGCCGGATCCGACCGGAGCACCATCGCCCTGTTTGCATCGCTCGCGCTGTGGCTGGGCAGCATCGCGCCGCTGACTGCCGCCGCGGTCACGCCCGTCGAATCCCCTGTATCGGTGACGTTCGTCAACCCGCAGCAATTCACCGAAAACCGCCTGTACGGCGCGCAGGACCGGTTCAACCGGATCGATTACCTGGCACAGCTGAAGGCTTACCTGATCAAGCAGGGGCAAGCCATGCTCGAGCCGGGTCAAAGCCTGCACGTCGACATCACCGACATCCAACTTGCCGGTGCGTATGAACCCTGGCGCGGCCCGCGATGGAGTTACGTGCGCATCATGCGCGACGCCTACCCACCGCGGATCGATCTGAACTTCAGGTTGGTGGGCCAGGACGGCAATGTGCTGCGCGAGGGCAAACGGGTGTTGCGCAACCTGAACTATTTGCAAGATGTGAGCCTGCCTGCCGCGACGGGGGAGTCGCTGTATTACGACAAGGCGTTGCTGCGTCGCTGGCTGGGTCGCGGTCCGGACAAACTCTGAAACGCGGGTATTCCGCAGCGAGTAAAAAGCGTGTCAGGGACACACCAGACCCGCGCACGGGGCGAGTGATGGGCGCTGGCTGATTGCAGTTTCTGCTGCAGGCATTTTCACTACCCGGCATCTCAGGCCGACAGCCCCACGTCTCCTTCGAGCACGATTTGCCGCATTTGCGGTTTTTCGCCCGCGCGCCACAAAGCCGTTTCGAAACGCACGCGATAGCGCAGCGGCCCGCCGTCCGCGCGGTCACTGCGACGGATCGGCGGCGGGATGCAGACGAACTCGGTCGTCATCTTTTCCGCATCCACGTGGACGGTGGCGTAGCCGTGCCCGCCCATGTCGACGAACGTGAGATGCGGGGCCATCTCCGGATTGCTTGCAGCGTGCGCCTTTTCCAGGTCGCCACTGCGTGCGTATTCCAGCGCGGAACGCACGCCGTGGTTCAACAGCAGGTTCATGGTGGGCTCGGGCGGCGCGCCGTCGCGGTCGGCCATGAACAGCGGACGCAACGGATCGTCCTTGCGCCCGTGCTCGTAGGCTTCCTGCATGCCGAGCGACGAGATGGACCCGCCGACGAAGGTGACGCCTACAGGCTGGAATGTGGCGGGCGGCAGCGCCTTCGCCGCGTAGCCCGCCCAGAAGCTGTGGCGATCGCCGGAGACGATGGCGAAGCCGGTGATGCCGGCGTCGCGCACGGCATCGAAGATCTCGCCGCGCTCGTGATAGATGCCGCCCCAGTCGCCATTGGACAGGACGGCATAGCCATCAATCCATTTGCCCATTTTGGCGGGCATGTTCTGCGGATCCACGCGCCAGTCGGGCGTGCCCAGCGAATTGCCCCAGATCTTCCACGTCGCGTCCGCGGCGCACAGGCGTTCCAGGAACCACGCCTTCTGCTTCGCGCCGAGCATGGATTGCGGCGGCTCGCCGGCGCGGAAGTTGGCGATGGACTTGTCGCCGAAGGAAAGCTTCGCCGGCGGATGGCCGCCGGCAAAGTCGCGGCCGCTGTCGAGCTGCATGGACAATGCTTCGGGAAAGAAGGGGAATGACACGCCCTCGAACAGCGGCTTGAGCTCATCGCGATTCGAAGGATCCGGCCCGCGGAAGCTGTGCTGGTCGGTGAGGAT
>Ga0105238_10005693_pt1 | contig 12318 bp, 13 predicted proteins | sample KBSC34metaG_FD_81526 | JGI IMG/M metagenome (GOLD analysis project Ga0105238, IMG submission 81526) | Corn rhizosphere microbial communities from Kellogg Biological Station, Michigan, USA - KBS C3-4 metaG | ecosystem: Host-associated > Plants > Roots > Rhizosphere > Soil | place: Michigan, USA... | reverse complement strand
TCGACGAGCTGCGTCAGGACGCCAGCTACGCGGCGCGAGTGCTGCGCTCGAACCCGACGTTCACCATCGTCGCCGTTCTCACTCTGGGACTCGGCGTCGCCGTGAACGCGACGATGTTCAGCGTCGTCAACGCGGTGGCGTTGCAGCCGCTTCCGTTCGCCAACGCGGATCGGCTGGTCCGCGTGCTTTCGACGAAGGACGGCGCACCGCTCTCCGGTCCGTCGTGGGTCGATCTCCGCGACATCGCGCAAACGAGCCGCAGCTTCGAGCGCCTCGCCGCTTACGACGAGTGGAGAAAGAACGTCTCGGGCCTCGGGAGCTCCACGATGCCTGAACAGCGGATCGTCGGGCTGGTGTCGAAGGAGTACTTCGAGACGCTTGGCGTGCGGCCTATTCGAGGCCGCCTGTTCACCGACGATGAGACCCGCGAGGGGAACAACTATGTCGCGGCGATCGGCGAGCGCCTCTGGCGCGATCGGTTCGGCGCCGCGGAGAACGTTCTCGGTAGGACCATCCGCATCAACGACGAGCCATACACGATCGTCGCCGTAATGCCGGATGTGATTCCGGCATGGATGGAGCTACGACAGACCGGCATCTCGATCTGGACCCCTTTCGCCAAGACGACGGCGACCTCTCTCGAGCAAATCCGCGGCGGCGACGCCAACCAACCCAACATCGGGCGTCTTCGCCCCGGGGTGAGCCTCGAACAAGCGCGCGCCGACGTCGCGGGCATGGCGCACCGGCTGGCCGCGGAGCACGTCGCCGATCGGGGCTACGGTGCGACGGTCGCTCCGCTCGCCGACGCCAGGAGCGGTCCGCTGGCGCGCGTGCTCGTCATCCTCGTGTGCGCGGTCGCGTTCGTCCTGATGATCGCGTGCGCGAATCTCGCGAACCTGTTGTTGGCGCGCAACGCGGTCCGCCAACGCGAGCTCACGTTGCGCGCGGCGCTCGGAGCGTCGCGCGGGCGCATCGCGCGGCAGCTCCTCGTCGAGACGATGGTGCTGTCGCTCTTCGGCGGGCTCGTTGGTCTCGCGCTCTCGTTCGCGGGGTGCGCCGTCGTCATCCGATGGCACCCCGATGGCTGGCCGCAGCTAGCGGGCGTCGGCATCGATGCGCGCGTATTCGCCTTTGCGGCGATCGTCTCGTTGCTCGCTGGTGTCGCGTTCGGCGCCGGCCCAGCGATCGCAACGTCGCGCGTCGATCTCGCGACCCGTTTGCGCAGCGGAGGCCGATCCGTTGCGGGAGATCGCAGCGGAGGGCGCGCGCGTTCGGCGCTCGTCGTCACACAGGCTGCTCTCGCTCTCGTGCTCGTCGCGTCCACCGCTATCCTCGTACAGAGCGTCTCCCATCTCGAGCACCAGGACCTGGGCTTTCGATTGGACCACGCGCTCAAGGCGCACATCTATCTGCCGCCCGTCCGGTACCGTGATGCCAACGAGCTGACACGCTTCTCCGACAACCTCGGGGCAGCGCTGCGCGCGACGCCGGGCGTGCGCATGGCATCGGTGACGACAGGATACCCGCCAACGGGCGCGCGGTGGGTGCAGCCCGTCTCGATCGACGGCGTAACCAACCCCGTCAGCGAGCCGACGGCATACCTTGGCATTTCGGACGAATGGTTCCTCCGAACGCTCGGCGTTCCGATCCTGCACGGGCGCGATCTCTCGGCCGCCGACGCCGGAGACGCTCCGCCGGTGGCGATCGTGAACGAGACGTTCGAGCGGCGGTTCTTTCCTGGCGCAACCGCCGTGGGGCGTCAGGTGCGGCTCGGCCAGGGCCAACGCAATAACGAGCCGCCGCGCGCGATCACGATCGTCGGCGTGTTTCGCGACGTGAAGAACGATGGGCTGAGCAAGGCGCCGCAACCGCAGGTCGTCGGTTTGAATCGGCAGTTGCCGGAGTTCAACATCGAGTTCAAGGATATTCTCCTGCGCACGGCGGGCGATCCGCTAACGACGGTGCGTGACGTGCAAGAAAGCCTTCACAAGCTCGACCCCGAGATGCCACTCGCGGAGGTCGCGACGCTCCAGGACGTCGTGTCGAGCGCGACGGGGGGACTCACCTACACCGCTGGATTGCTTGGCGCGTTCGCGTTGCTCGGTGCGTTGCTGGCGGCCGTGGGGATCTATGGCGTGATTGCCTATCGCGTCACGCAGCGGCGAAATGAGTTCGGAGTGCGGATGGCCGTCGGTGCCACACCCGGCGCGATCCTCGCGCTCGTCCTTCGAGACGGGGTGCGGCTCGGCGCGCTGGGCGCCGCGATCGGCTGCATCGGTTCGATCGCCGCGGGTCGCGTCATCGGTCGCGAGGCTTTTGGCGTCTCGCCCGTCGACCCACTGACGCTCGGCGGCACGGCGGCGATTCTCGTACTGGTCGCGGCCATCGCGAGCTTCATCCCCGCCCTCCGCGCCGCGCGAATGGATCCTGTACGGATCCTGAAAGGATGATGCCCGGCGCCATTCGATGCGCCGTTGGCTGTTTTCAGGCCTTTGGTCGCATCACCCGCGAACCCATCGTTGCAACGGGTCTGTCGTCACGGGAAACCAGCGAATGAAACGCTTCCTCTGCGCGCTGTTGCCGATGCTCGCGTCGGCACAGCGATCGACACCGCCGGTCGTTCAGCAGCTCGACGCGCGTCGGGCCCGTTCGACCACGACCGCGCTCCTGACGACGGCCGGCAAGGACACCTTTTGCCTCGAGCAGTACAGTCGCAACGGCAACGTGATCACGGGCACGTGGGTGGTGCTGCATCCGCCTGGCGTGTACGTCAGACTACGTGATCACGCTTGGCAATGATGGCCTGCCGGCCCGATACACGATGAAGTACAGCGTACCGAGCGAAGCGACCCCGCAGCGGCTGGATTCACTCTCGGTCGTGTACGGGCGCGACTCGGCGCGTCTCGAGTTCTTCTTGCGCGATTCGTCGTTCACGCGGCGCATCCCGATACACGAAGGGTTCCCGATGCTCGGTCAATCCTTCGTTGGCATCGAGCTCGCGCTTGAGCGGCTGCGGGGAATGCATGTGGACTCTTCGACCATCGCGCTGCATCCACCGTCAGATCCGGCCGGCCACATGTCACTCGCGCCGGTTCGGTTCTACGCTGGCGATTCCGCCAACGTCGATGGGGCGCGTGTGCACGTCGCGCCGGACGGAAGCATCCTCGGTCTGCGCTGGGGCTCTCGGGAACTGCGTCGCGTCGCGCCATTCGACATGGCGAGTCTCGTAAGTGGATTCGTCAAAGCCTTCGCGCGGCGCGCTCCCAGCGATTACCAGGGCCACTAAGGTTGGTAACCGCTCGCCCGCAAAAAAAAGTTCGCGTCCGTGAACAACAGGATCTCGCGCACCGCGGCTTGCTTGTTCGCCGCCTTGTCGTAATACGCCTTCGAGATTTTGTAACCCATCCAGTAACCGAGATCGGCTGGGACACCGGGCGCCGTGCGGTCACCTTGCCCGAGCCAGTCGTCGGTCCTCGAGCTGTCCATCTGTGTCCTGAACTTTGCCCACAGCTCTGTCTCGTGCGCGTCCCCGTAGGCATATGCGGGATTGTTGATGCGTTTGCCGGAGATCAGCTCGGAGAGGAAGTCCGCACTCCCTTCGTCGAGCGCGTCGATCAGGAGGGTATGGGGGCCGGTGCGCCTGCCCTGAAGCGTGTGTATCAGCTCGTGCGCGACGATGTGCGGCAGATCGTCTACCTGTCCGATCACCGCGCGATGCCACGCGTCGAGCTCGTCGACCGGCGTGGACGCGTCGCGCGCATTCATCTCCGTCCCAATCAGCATCGCGCGCTTCCCCGTCGTGCCGCCAGAGCTCAGGCGGCCGATCAAGAAATACACGTCGGCGAATTGGGCATCGGGATAAAGGGCCGACATTCGCCGAAAGGCCGCGCGTACGGAGTCTTTGACCGCCCGCGCTGTGTCCACCGCGAGCGTGTTTCGTCGAATCGCGTCGTAGTAGCGCCGGCGCGCGAGATAGGTGAGCGCCAGATTTCGCGCCGCGTTGGCGAGAATGGCCGGCATCACCACCGTGTCGAATCCAGCGCGCTCCGGCGTGCCGGGTGACGCCCCCATCGCACCGACTGCGCGGTCGCGAGTCCATCCCTTGACCTCGAGTATCCTGCCGAGCGCGTCCTGGCTGATCAGTCGATTGACGATCCAGTCGAACATTCCCGGCGAAGGATTCTCGAGATAGTCGCGACGGATCGCGGCGATAAGCGTGGCCGTGTCCTTCCCGGCCGCGTGATCGATGGCACGCCAAAAGTTCGAAATGTCGCGGGTGATGAGGTGCGCGGAATCGGGATTCGACGTCTGCCCGCGTGCCGGAAGCGCGAGCATGAACAAGAGAGCGGAGACGGCCGTCAGCGGCTTGCACATGCGAACAGGGTGAGGAGGCCTGCACCATTCGTTGCTCAGGCACTCTACGGTGTTCGCCACCGAGTGCCGAGGTAAAAGGCTGCCGATGTCAGCCGGAAGCCCGCCAAAGCGGAGATTCCCCCCCCCGCGCCGCCCGAATGGATCCTGTACAGATGGTGAAAGGATGATGCACGGCGCCATTTGATGCGCCATTGGCTGTTTTCAGGTCTTCGGTGCCCTCGTGCACCAACGCATAGTTGCGATGGGTCTGTCGTGAACAGACCCACTCTTGCGAGGAGCGTTCATGCGGGTACTGCGGTTCAGTGTCGGCTTCATTCTACTTGGTGCGTCGACGATGCCGGCGCAGGCGCCGATGGCGAATACCGGCGGCGGTCGGCCGACAGTGTCGCCGGACGGCAAGTTCATCGCGTTCAGCGCGTTGCGAAATGGCGAGTGGGAGATCTACGTCGTCCGTCCGGACGGATCGGATCGCGTTCAACTCACCTCGACCCACGAGAAGAATTTCGTCAACCTCGGCCCGCCGACCTGGATCGGCAACCGTGTCTTCGTGTGGCAACGCATCGACGACAGCACCCGCGCGTTTCTCGTAACGCCGGTGCCACAGACCGGGCCGGCTCCGGTGCCGGTGCCATCGCTGCCGCGTGACGCGGTCCAGGTGCGCCCTTCCCCGGATGGCCGCTGGATCGTGTTCCTCCACGGCGATCGTCAGCATCCGAGGATCGCGATCTCCAAGCTCGACGGGAGCGACCTTCGCGACCTGACGACCGGCACGCCGCCGGCCGGCTACCCCGACTGGTCGGCCGACTCCAAGTCGGTCGTGTTCACCGTCGCGGACAGCACGTCGGCCTGGCAGCTCGCTGCCGTCAACATTGACGGGACCGGCTTTCACGTGATCACCCATTTCGATCAGGCCGAGGGCCGGCCGCAGTGGGCGAACTGGTCGCATGACGGTGCGCGGATCGTGATGCAGTCGGGCCACTACAATCCGACCAAGATCGAGGAGAGCACCGCTCACCTGTGGGTGGTCGATCCGGCAACCGGGCGCGCAACCAAGCTCGCGCCACACGCCGCGGCCTCGCTCGACGAGACGCCGTCGTGGTTTCCCGACGGCAAGCGCATCGCGTTTCAGAGCAATCGCACCGGCGTCATGGAAGTTTGGATAATGAACGCGGATGGCACCGGTGCGCGTCAGGTGACGTCCGTGACGCCATAACTCTTCCCCCTCTTTCCTACGCTTCGCTTGGAGTCGCGCAAACGTATCGCCGGATTGAGAAGCCGCCATCCGACAGGCTCATTTCCAAAATTGCCTGTCGATGATCCTCCCGGTATCGACGTCGATGTCCGCGTCATAGCCACCATAGCTGTGTGCGGAAAGTCTGCCCTCGATCAGTTTGGCGTTCACGTATTTGTCATCGTTACCAGGGAGCTCAGCGCGCCAAACGATCGAGCCATCCGGCCGCACTCGCGCCAAGTTCTGAAAGCCGCCGTAGGGGTGATCCGGGCGATAGTAGTGATAGAGCGCGAGCCCGTCGTCGGCGAATCGGAGCGCGATTGCCCATTCGGCCGGCCGCCCGTCCGGTTGGCCGCGCCAGCACAACGCGTGATCGGCGTCCTCTATTAACAGGTCATCACCTGCGACACGGTAATTCATCCTCTTCCCCTCCCTCCCTTCACGATGTACGCCGGACTGGACGATCACCACAACGTGGCGAGGCCCCAATGAAGAAGACAGCTGTACTGGTTGCGACCGTTCTGCTGACCGTCGCGGCGCCGCTGCCCGCGCAACGATTCACCCAGGCGGGCACAATCCGCCTGACGGCACCCGTCCTGCTCGATACCATCGGTCTATTTCAGGCCCGCTTCGCGCGCGTCGGCGACGACGTCTTCATCGCCGGGCAGCCTACGGAGAAAGGCCTGCGCACCGTGCACGATCGAGGGGTGACGACCGTCGTGAACCTTCGCTCGCCGCAGGAAATGGCGCGCATTCCGTTCGACGAAGCCAAGGTGGTCGAGAAGCTCGGGATGAAGTACGTGTACATCCCGATGCGCGGCACTCCGGATTTCCCGTACTCACCGGCGGCGCTGGACACGTTCGCGAAAGTGATGAAGTCCGCCAACGGAAAAGTTCTCTTGCATTGTACCATCGCCTGGCGCGCGAGCCACCTCTGGGCAGCGTATCTGATCCGTGAGCGCGGCATTCCTGTGAAAGACGCGTTGGACAACGCGCGCGCCATCAACCTGATGGACGATATGCGCATGGAGGACCAGCCGATCGAGCATTTTCTCGGCCGGCCGGTGCCGGGAATTGGTCACCCCGGCGGCAAGTGAGCTCCGGAGACGAACGCTACGAGGTCGGTGACACGCTGACGTTCGGCGACGTCCGGATCGACCTGGCCGCACACACGGCACAGCGAGCGGACAATCGCGTGAGCCTTACGCCGAAAGCCTTCGAGCTTCTACTCGCTCTTGCTCGGCGCAAAGGGAACGTCGCGAGCCGTGCCGAGCTCCTGCGAGAGGTTTGGGGCTATGATCCGCTGGTCCAGTCGCGAACCGTGGACTCGCACATCGCGCAGCTCCGCCGCAAGCTCGACGACCCCGCGGCGCCAAGATACTTTCTGACAGTCCGGAAGGCGGGATACCTGCTCGTTCGCCCACGCCTGACTTGAGGCCATCTTGGTGTCGCGATCATTGACGCGTGAATACCAGCGTTTGGCGACTCCACCGGATTCCGTCGACCGCCGTTTGCGAACGCGACAGGGTGCGTCCGCTCGCATCGAGCGTCCAGCGTTCCTCGATCTCGAGCGTTCGATCCGGCCGTCGCTCAACCCGTCGCAGTACGAGGGTATCGCCAACCCACCCACGAACGCTCATGCGCGCGAGCGTGTCGGCCGGCTGAGTACCGGGCGCCTGATTCGGCAGATACGTGGAGCGCATCTGAACAGGCGGCCTCCCGGCGTCGACGACGTCGGTGGCGACGATGAGCGTATCGCCGCGGGTCAACACGTTGAGCGTGAGCCCGACCAACTGCGCATCGTGCTTGGCGAACTTCGTGGTGTCCATCTTCCAGGTGCCGGTGAAGTCCGGGCGGGACGCGGTTGACTGCGCCCCGACAGACGAGCGTGACGCGCTTGTGACAACGAGGGTCGCGCACAGCGCGACGCACCAATTTCGAGTGGACATTCCGCCTCCCGGTATGAGCAAGAGTTCGACGTCTGCTGACGCTACATCGAGGCGTACCAGTTTGTCATCGGGGTTTTCGTGCCGGATGTGTCGACGATTTGTAAGAGGATGCGCGTGAACGGTTTCATCGTCGCTTCGGTCTAAGTTTGTAACCAGTATCGACGAGAATGCTCATGCCCACCCGACATGCGATGGTGATGGTTTTGGCCGGCCTATTCGGATCGTGGTCTCCCGCTCGCGTGCAGCTCACGACGGCCACCGCGCCGGCGACGAAGGCGGCGGTTGGGCCGTTCGACATGGCCATCGTGAAACGGGCCGCTGCGTTGCTGCCCTCTGCGCAGCGTTGGAATCGCGTCGACACGGGGAACTGCCCGCGTAGCGGCACCACCTACAGTGTCAGGTGTGCCCTGCGGCGCGCGGTCGTCGAAGCTGCTGGGCTATCGTGGACGGCCGGTGCGGTCGCGGTGCGTTCGCGACCATCAGCAGCCCGCGTCAATTGCTCGATAAACGTTTCGCCTGACCACTCCGGCGGATCATGCGGCACGTTATGGGATGAGGTGCCTGTTCTTATCCTCTCTCGCGCCAAACGCGTCACCAGCGGCGCATGGCGTAAGGACGCGCAACCAACGGAAGTGTGGGCCGGTACCATGGCCGACGCGGAATATCCCGTGAACTACGAGAGCCGCCACGGCGTCACGATGGTGTCCGGGCGACGATCATCCGATCCGCTCATCGACTTCAACAACGACTCGACGACCACGTTTGACGATGTGCGGAGCTACTTCCGCGCGCTGGAAGCCCGCGTGCTTCAGGAGGGCGCGGGAGACCTGGACCGCGGGGCGGACCAAGTCGAGATCGAGGTCTACGAGGCCGGCAACGGCATCATCAGGACCTACAACGGATGGTTCGCAGTCTCCGGCTTGAGTGTGCGCGGTTCGACCATCCGTTTTCAGATCGACACAACGAAACAAATTGCGCCGAACGCACTCGACCGCGAGATCCTAGTACGGGCTGCAAAGATCATCTCCACGGACTCTGCGTGGAACCGTGCTGATGATCGAGAGTGCCCGGCAGCTGCCACCAAATGGAGCATCTATTGCGCTGTCGAACAGGCCCAGATCGACGTGGCAGGCGCGTTTCATCATCGCCGACCAGCGGGCGAACTGATACGTGAGATCGTGGACGAGCGCACCAAGACGCGGAACTACAGGCACCGGATGATGGACTACAACAACGACCCAACGACCACGCTCGCCGACGTGCACAGCCTGTTCGCCGAGGCAATTGCGAGGATCCAGCCGTAATTCCGCGCCCCCGCGCCGCAGGATCGTGCCGAGGATCTGTAAGAGGAGGCGACCTCACGATGGCGGACGTTTGGCTGCCGGGTCACGTCGGCCGCGTTGGATGATCGTGCCGATCGTCGCGTGGAGCGCATTCCGGCCGCGCGTCGCAGACGCCATCCCGGAGTCCACATCCACGCCTGGCTTGAGCGCCGTTTTGGTCTCGTAGCACGTCGACGTCTCCTCAGTCCACGGAGATGGCACGTACGTCGAGTCGGTCTCATCGCCACCGTCCCACGATTCGCCAACTTCGCAACGCACGAGTCCCCGCTGATAAACCGTTGTCTGCCCATCCGGCCCATCGGCCAGCGAAGACGGATCCATTGGCCAACTCGAGCGATTCCAGAAGAGAAGCGGCACGCTCGCGCTGTCGAGCGTCGAATCGACCGTCGCGATGACGCGACAGGCGGCGACGTCCTTCTCCGTCGAATCGCCGTTCAAGGGGAAGACGGTCGTGTCGGCGGTGGCGACGCGTGCGAGCGGGACCTTGTGCCAGCCAGCGGCGATCGAGTCACAGATAGCGCGCACCTGCGTCGTGATGGCGACCGTCATCGCCAGACTATCTACAGGCGCCTGTCCTCGCGCCGGCGCGCGTGGCGAAGCTGACTGTCGTTATGTTGGCGGAAAACGGATGCACGTTGGCTGACGTTCGCGTTGCAGGGCACACGCACGACAACAATGCTTTCGCCCACATTGCCGGCGCGCCGCCGCTGGCATCATCATTCCACAATTCTGACAGAGGCTCGCAAATGAAGAAGACGCAAGTACTTTTCGCGATCGTCCTGCTGACCGTAGCGACGCCCGTCGCACGAGCCGCCGCACCAAGCGTCCCCGCGACCTCGCCGTCTAACGGTGCCGCCATCCCCAAGCCGTGTGGCTGTCCCGGTGGTGCCACTGACGGGACTAGTGCGTGGTACGGCCAGGGCGTCTGAGGTCTTCCGCCACTGCGGCAGGTTCGGGAATCGTCTTTCACGAGCCCGCCGCAGCGACGGCCTAGAAACCGTCGCGGGCCGCGGTTCACCTCTGCGCTATCGCGAAATCCGGTAGACGCATCAACGCGACGCACACTACATTCCCGTCCTTCCTCACGTACCCCGATGCAGACGCCGTTTGTCTCGTCGCGACGGAAGTGGCAGCCGCCCGCGCTCGGCAGAAGTTCGGCACCCGCAACCCTACGTTCGCCGCTGCAGTTGTTGTCTGTGCGAGTGCGTCGGAGCTGCAAGAACCGGCGCTCGCACGCCCACCGCCACTGCGCCAATTCCCAGCACCGCGTTTACGCGATCGCAGGTACTAGGCGCGGAGCAAACACCGGATCGATGCGCCGCGCGTCGAGCACAGGGTCCCCATGCCCCATACCATCATCGCTCGTTTGTATGAGCACATCGAACCTCTCAACCGCGGCAAGCGATATGAGGATCCTCTCGACAGCGCGCTCCGCGGCGCATTGCTCGGGCAGGTCACCGGTGGCGGGTCACAAGTCGGGGCATCCGGCGAGATCGAGTACGTCGACATCGAGATCCGCGTCGACAATCTCGATGACGCGCTTGCCGCGATCGTGGAGACGCTGCAGCGCTCAGGTGCGCCCGTTGGATCCGAGCTCATCGGACCGAATGGCGTGCTTCGGCAATTCGGCGCCCAGCAATCAGTGGCCGTGTACCTCGACGGTGTAACGCTGGCGGCCCAGGTATACCGTGCGTTCGATCCTCAGGATCTGGTAGATCGCCTTAGGGCAGCAGTGGGTCCCAAAAGCTTTCACGGATATTGGCAGGGGTCCGTCGAGATTGCGCTGTATTTCTTTGGCGAAGACGCAGAAGAGATCTTCCGACGCCTGGAGCCCATCCTGACAAACGAGCCAATCGGCCAGAACGCACGGCTGGTCGTACGTCCCGCGAAAGATCCCTCACGCCATCGCACCACGCGTCTACCGCGCCAGTAATTCGGGTTCGGTGTCCGCCCGTCTGAGCAGTACCAACCCGACGGCGGCGAAAAGCAGTAGCAGCGAGCGCCGGGTCGCCGGATCGAGGCGGGCGTCGTCGAGCGGCGACGCCCCGATCTCCCAGTTCAAACGGCCCATCGGGTTCGGGTATGCCGCGGAGACCGGCGCGCCAATCGAGACCGTTTGTACGACCGCCTGCTCGTCACCGTGGGCGCGCGAAGCGCGACGATGAGAAAACGTAGGTACTGGCCGGTCCCGGCACCTCCAAAAAAAACCGCCATGCTTCGTCTCACGATATTGCTCGCCAGCGCCGTCGCCGCGTCACCTGTCGCCGCGCAACGGTCCGATATCATGCCGACCAAGGCGCCCACCCACCCGGATTTCTCCGGGACGTGGATCATGGACGTCTCGTCGCTCAACGCGCAGACTGCGTCCATGGTCAGCCCGAGCACCTTGCTCATCACGCAGGTTGGTAGCCTGCTGACTCTTCGGACGACGTCGACGACGTCCACGGAGGAGCAGAGCGAGACCGTCCCCTATCAACTTGACGCAGTTCGCACGGACACGCTCATGCAGGCGGGTGTGGCCACGGAACGGACGTTCTCAGCGAGTTGGGACGGCTCGGTGCTCGTGGCCGACTTGAGGCTCGTGTCGAGAGGCAAGACCGTTCGCGTCGTCGCGAGCACTCGATCGACCCCGGCGGTACGCTGCTGACGCACGCGACGCATGTCGATTTCGGTAACGGCCAGGAGGGCCAATCGACGGAGGTTTTCAGGAAGGCGCCGGGCCGCCCGGAGGATTAATCGCCGCGGGAGCGCCGGCTCCGACACGGATTCAACCAAGCAGGCCCCGGAGGACACCGCGCAATGCACCGGCGATGGCATCCTGCTGCGCAATTCCTTGCGATTTCATACCAAGAGCCCCCTGCCCCGCGCGCTCCCTTGCCTCTCCATGTGTCGTCGTAGGTACGTTCACCGTTCACATATGCCTTCTCTGCAACAGTAGTTCCGCGACGACGATTGGCGTCACGCATGTGCACGGCAACCCGAACATCAGCCAACTTGCACTCGTTTTCTGCCAACGTCTCGACCTATCCCCCTCGTAGTGTTGACCCGCGTTCCAGTAACCGCGAGCTACATCCCCATGCGTCGTCTTTTCATTCTCCATGCTCTGATTGCGGGACACTGCCTACTCGCCCAGGGCAAGCCGGTGTTGTTTCATCATGTGCGGCTCTTCGACGGCACGACCGTCGTCCCCGTCGCCGATGTCCTGATAAAAGACGGCAAGATCGTCGCCGTGGATTCTAGCCTCTCGGTGCCCAATGCCCGCGTTGTCGACGGCGCCGGCAAGACGCTGCTTCCGGGGTTCATCGACGCGCACGTCCACGTGCACAGCCGCGAGTCGTTGGAACAGGCATTGGCGTTCGGAGTGACCACGGAGCTCGACATGATGATGCCGCCGCGGCTCGAGTTGCGCAGCACGAACGTG
>Ga0105238_10005692_pt1 | contig 12319 bp, 5 predicted proteins | sample KBSC34metaG_FD_81526 | JGI IMG/M metagenome (GOLD analysis project Ga0105238, IMG submission 81526) | Corn rhizosphere microbial communities from Kellogg Biological Station, Michigan, USA - KBS C3-4 metaG | ecosystem: Host-associated > Plants > Roots > Rhizosphere > Soil | place: Michigan, USA... | reverse complement strand
TCGCCGATGCGCGGGAAAATATGCTAAGCACATGAGCTCATGTGAAGCGTGCGGGCGAGTTGATTATGCGTTTCTCAGTGACCCCGGCCTTTGTCGTAAGTGTCGCCGAAATTCGCTTCGCAGAATTCGGGGGAAGTCGCTTCCCAAGAATATCGTATGTGGCGTATGTGGGTTGACTAAGGCGTGCCCCTCCAAGTCAGAAATGATCTGTTACGCGTGTTACAAGAAACGACTGAATGGCGACGTAAAGTGTACGGTCGCCGGATGTTCGAAAGTAATCGTGAATAAAAAATGGCAACTCTGCTGGCGTCACAACACCGATCGCCTCAGCCCGAAACTCCTGAGTGACTACATCAAAGGCTATTCCTCTCCCTTTCCGCAAAACGTCCGCTATTTTTTGTCTTTAACAGCGAAATTGAAAGTGAGTGAAGCCGATAGCGTCTTAAAAACAATGCGGACCAAGGACCTGAAACGCTATCGCGCGCTTGGTAGGTACCTCAAGATTTACGAACTTCCTGAAATCCTGACGTGGCGGGCAATTCATGAAGCTTTGCCGAAACGGAATGAACCTGGTCGACTGAGATGCCAGTTGGTCCGCTCAGGCTTGTTGGAACTTGGCAATACATTTTTCCAAGCGGGGCTCCTGCCAAGCTGGGAATCTTACTTGAATGAGCGGCGACTGGACCGATATCTAAAGTCAACGCCTGCGATATTCGTTGAGCATGTAGCTGCTTTCGAGAGGTGGGCTGCGCAGGGGATGCTCAATCCCAAACACGAGATTAGTCTGCATGAATCACAGCCTCTCGCCATTACGACTAAATCTATACTCGAAACAGTTTACGCGGTAGTCGTATTTCTCGACTGGTGCGTCAAGCGAAACATCTGCTCACTAACCAACATTAACCACAGCATAGTAGCAACTTACAAGGAAACTCTCTTCTGGCAACAGGAGTGCAAAGCGTGCCGGAAGCGAATCCCATTTGATACCACGAGTGAAACGTGCAGCAACAAGGAATGCCAGGCAACCAATTCCTATGTGAAGATTCGAAGGTTGGCGCGCGGATCAGTCAATCGCTTCATGACGAATCTTTGTACGTTCTTCAATTGGGCTCAGCTACATGATGTGGTGCAGGAGCACCCCTTCGCTTCTGACACTGGCAAGGCCTCTGCAGGCACTTTCACGGTGATGAACGAACGGGGCGAGATGGTTGAGATCGCAGATTCCATTAGGCGGTACGATGATGATGTCGTCGAACGCCTCTGCCAGTATATGGTTTCGCCCGATGCCGACCCGGAAGAGGCGGTGGTTTTGTATTTAATTATCTTTCATCTTCTTACTGTGACTGAACTATGCAACGCAAAAATACCGTCATTAGCGACCGAGACACCACTAGGCGATCGTGACCGCGCAAAAGACTTCGAGTATCTGCTGCTGCCCGTTCGCGAACAGAGCCGAGGGCGCCGCGCACCGAGGCGTGATGGACCAATAATAAAGTATCCGAAACAAGCAGCGCACTGGCTTCGCCCGTTGTTGGCGCGGTATTTCGAAAAACGAAGCAGGGGCCGTCACTCTGAATACCTATTCGTGGGGCAATTTCGTCCGTCACGGAACACTACGCCAGTGGATCCGAGACACATCTACGAGCTTGTGTATCAGGCATCACTCCGCGTATTGAATGGGACGATTAACCCGCGTGACCTGCGTGGAACGGTCGCCGCGATTAGAGCGGACATGTCAAAGCGCCGTGGAGCGATCCTCACAAAGCTTGGGTACACCAATCGCCGCGCTACTCGGTTCAACTATCTGGAAACTTTTCTGCTGGTGCCTAAGACGCCATCAACCAAATAGCGCCAGCCCCCAGCGGGGGCGTAGCGAAGTGAGCGGTGCGAGGTGCGCCGAGCGCGCGAGCGAAGCGGGGCGCAAGGGGGGGAATTAATAAAATAGCGGGCGTCTTGATAACAGCGATTCCGTTTGGGAGCGCCGCCAAGGCGCTGTAGTTGGGAAAACGGAATCTTCTGTTATCAGATGACCGTCCGAGTTGAGGTGTTTTATGCCGAAGCCTTCTCTTTTTTAGGACAAATCACAGATGCTTTTCCTTCGGCTCCGAGAAGTTTCCGTATGCGGCAACTACGTTTCAATGGTGACCCAAATTCTCTGTTGAGATCATCCTCAAGGAGGCATTATCCAGGCCGGCTTTATTGACAAAGAAGCGTTTGGCATCATGGTACTTTAGAGCTGCGAGTCAACGGACTTGAGCCTCGCCCGCCGAGTCGGATAGACTCCCTACTCTCTTTGCTCTAGCTAATACCAACAACGCTCGCATCGATGATCGCGTTTTAGAACCAAAACTAAGGCCGCAGGTCGAGACTTCTAACGGTAGAATTATAGTGACATTCAACTCCAGGATCAGTATCTGGGTGATGGTGATGATCCTGCCCTTGGGAGGTTAAAGATTTCAGAAGAAAACAACAAAGCGCTTACTTCTCTCGAAGAGGGCATGCTGCCTGATTTCATCACGGGAAGGCCAATCAAAGAAACTCCGAAGGAGCTTGTCCGTCAAGAAGTTGCGCGGCTCTTGTTGTTCGAGTATGGAATCTCTCCTCAGGATATGCAGACGGACTTCCCCATACAGGTCGAGCGGAGGCGCAGACGGATCGATATTGCAATTTTCGAGGCTGGACAGGAGCACACCATTGAGCACTTAAGACGTGCTGTGCTTTGTCGCCCTCAACCAAAAACTGGTGCGCGTTCCGTCATTAAGCTTCGTGATCACGAACAGGCAAGCAAAGACCTTGATGAACTTAAAGATATTATGGCGGCCGCAGAGGGTTGCCTGTGGGGATTGTGGACGAATGGCGTTGAGAGATTCTTCTTAAAGAAAATACCGAAACGTTTTGAGGTTAGCTTTGAGCCGTCCGGCGACTGGCCAATGGCGGATGAATCTCTCGGTACGCCGGATGTACTTTCGGAAACCTATTTACGCAGAGCATCAGAAGAATCTCTACGACGCGCCTTCCAACGCTGCCACAACTTCATCCATGGTAATGAGGGCATGCCAAAGGATGCGGCCTTTTGGCAGTTTCTATATTTGATCTTCGCTAAGATGTACGACGAAAGGCATAACAACGGTCGTCGTCAATTTTGGGCAGGCCCGAGAGAACCTTTCGACACCGAAGGTCGGAAGAGAGTACGTGAAAGAATACTTCCGTTGTTCGAAGCCGTAAAAAAGGAATACAAGAACATTTTCAGGGGGAGCGAAGAGATCACGCTCTCAGATCGAGCCCTCGCATATATGGTTTCAGAATTAGCGCGATACGACCTTACGCGTACCGAGGTAGATGTTAAAGGCGCTGCCTATCAGGAAATCGTAGGGGCGAATCTTCGTGGAGATCGAGGTCAATACTTCACGCCACGACGCGTTGTCAATTTGGCGGTCGCGATCCTGGACCCAAAACCAAATGAGCGCGTATTTGATCCCGCTTGCGGAACCGGAGGTTTCTTAGTTGCAACCATTGCTCATCAATTCAAGCGCTTTCGATCGGAGTTAAGCGAAACCCGTACTAACGGAACCAACGCCACGTTCGAGGCAGCGCGCGAGAAGTTACGTATTTACGCCAGTCAGAAAATATTTGGCGCGGATTTCGATCCATTCTTAGTACGTGCAAGCACTATGAATCTTCTCATGGCTGCTAATACCGAAGGCAATGTCTACCATATGGATTCTCTTGCGTTTCCGCGCAGTCACCTTGAGGGTAACGAGCTTGCCAAAAAGAAAGTCCCCTTCGGTAGCGTCGATGTACTCATGACCAATCCGCCGTTTGGCTCCGAAATCCCAATTACTGACCCCGCGATATTAGGAGGTCACGAACTCGCACGACGCTACAAACGAAACGAGGAAGGAGTGCTTCTGCCTAACTCAGGACGGCAAAATGCCGTAGCTCCTGAGGTTCTCTTCATCGAGCGCTCTATCAAATGGCTCCGCGAGGGAGGAAGAATGGGCATTGTATTGCCGAATGGAATCTTGGGGAATCCAGGTGACGAACACATTCGACGATGGATACTGCGGCATTGTTGGGTACTGGCTTCCGTAGAAATTCCCGTTGAAGCTTTTATCGTGGAGGCAAACGTCGGGATTCTGACGAGTTTGCTCTTTCTGAAGAAGAAGACGTCTGAAGAAATTAATATGGAAGATCTTGGAAGGGCTGTCGATTATTCTGTTTTCATGGCTGTTGCTGAAAAGGCTGGTGTGGATCGTCGGGGGAACGTCCTCTATAAGCGCACGCCCGACGGGAACGACGTTGTAAAAGAACGCGAAGTTGAAGAAAAAGTGTTGCTAGGTGGGAAAGAAATTAAACGTACACGCAAAGTCCGCGAACTTGTTGTGGACGACGACTTTCCCGCAATAGCCGATGCCTATCAAGAATTCCGATCAAAGAATCCAGAGCCTGGCAGATGATCACCCGCATCGAGACTTACAAATACCGTTGCTTTGACAAGCTTGATGTGTCGTTCGAAGACTTTCATGTGGTTGTCGGTGCAAACGGTTCTGGAAAGACAACATTGCTTGACGTTCCATCTTTGTTGAGCGAGATGCTGGAAACCCGTCGAGTTGATACACCGTTTTTCGAGAAAACGCGAACGCACCTACGGCCAAGAGCTGACGCCGCAGCGGACATTATCTTCAATCGGCGTGGTGAATATTTTGGCATTGTCGTGGAGGCCAAGATTCCTGAGGAAATTACTTCTGCGCTCGTCGAGAAGCTTTCCTCAAGAAGGTCTGGAAGGGGAACAAAGGAGTTGTCGGAGTCTTCCGAGACTTGGCCGCGAATCCTGCGGTATGAACTTCAATGCGAAAAATTTAATGACAATATTCAGATTTCGCAGGAGCATTTACTCTTGTTTCCTAACGATGAGGGACGAAGGCCACCACATGGGGCAGGTTTTGTAGGTGAATTACCAAATACTGCTCGATACACGATTTCGAGTCTGCGGCGGAATCGAGGCGAACCCGCGATATTTTATCCAGAAGCAAAATCACGCAGATCTAAATTTGAATTCAGCTTCGAGCCCTCAGAGTTGGCGCTATCAAACGTTCCCTCAGACCAAGATCAATTTGCGGCCGCTTTGTGGTTTCGACGTTTTCTCACTCAACAGATTTGCTTCTATCAACCTAGTCTCAATGCTATGCGTAACGCATCCTCACCCAGAGGTCGTACAAAGCAGCTTGCTCCTGACGGCTCAACTCTTCCATGGCTGATTAAGAGTTTGAAGGCGAGTGAAAACAAGCGAGGATTCCAACGCTGGCTGCGGCTTGTTCGTCTTGCTTTGCCATCCATCAAAGATATCGTACCTGTTGTGCGCAAAGACGATCGCGCAGCGTACTTCAAAGTGATTTATGAGAGTGGGAATTCCGTTCCCTCTTCAAGCATTTCTGATGGCACGTTGAGCATTCTGGCATTTACGATTTTGCCGTATCTAGAGTCTCTCCCTGGTCTTCTCATGATCGAGGAGCCAGAGAATGGCATTCACCCGAAAGCCATCCAGGCGGTTACTGAAACTCTCTCATCAATAGGGAACACTCAAGTCTGGCTTTCGTCCCACTCTCCTATTGTGTTGGCTAACGTGAAACTCGAAAGCGTTCTTTGTCTTCATCAAACTCCTAGCGGGGCATCGAAAGCTATCCACGGCGATAAACACCCGGGCTTATCAGAGTGGCAGGGAGAGGTCGATTTAGGAACTCTATTTGCCGCCGGCGTACTCTCATGAGAGATGTGATATTCCTTATTGCCGATCTTGAATGCGAGGCGACCTTACGCGGATTTTTTTCGCGAGACCAATTTCACCGCTCTTTAAGTTGCGGACGGTTTTCTTTTGATTTGAAGGAGGATCTGTTGCGCGACACCGCTGGGAAGGATCCGGGTGTTTGGAAGAACGCGCACCAACTTTTGCGGACGAAGCGTCTGACTCATGAAAGGGCGATGATAATTCTCGACAACGCCTGGGACGGCTCGCCAGATGTAGAGGCAATTGAACGTGACATCTCAAACAACATGATTGCTTCAGGCTGGCCGCGCGATCGCTTTGAGGTTGTGGTAATCGATCCGGAGCTTGAGTGTTGGATTTGGCAGGATAACTCGCACGTTGACGAAGCTTTTGGACACGAGCGCCCGCCTTCACTTCGTGTCAGACTCAGAGAAGCGAGTCTTTGGCCAGAAGGTCAATCAAAACCTCCAGACCCGAAACGCGCCGTGGAAATGACTAACAGTTGGTATCGCTTTGGCGCTCCGTCTGCTGTGTTCAACGAGATAGCATCAAGAGTAAGTATTAGAGGCTGCACAGATCCTGCCTTTCTAAAAATGCGTGGAGCCTTGCAACGCTGGTTTCCTCGGTGATGAAAATAAAGACAGTGCGAAGTTCGTGGTGGGAGGGATATGGCTATCGGCTTGATTGTCAGCCGTATTTGGCTGGAGCACTAGAAACAAAACTGATACTTGAGCGTCTACCGATACGAAAGGACAAACTTGAAACCGTAACCATGAATGGGTTGGCCGGAATCGTTAACCCAGGACGGACCAAGAGGCTTTGGGTTGACGATCCGCATTTCGGAATTCCCTTTCTTTCTGGAACAGACATACTCAAGGCAGATCTTACGAGATTGCCTTTTATTTCAAAGAGGTCGGTGATTGAAAATCCGCAATTGATTATACGTAGTAGGTGGACGCTGATAACTAGGTCGGGAAACATCGGAAAGCTTGCATATGCACGTGCCGAGATGGACCAACTTGCTTGTACGGAAGATGTCCTTCGAATCATTCCCGATGACATGATCATACCTTCGGGATATCTCTACGCCTATCTGAGTAGTACGTTTGGAATTCCATTAGTGGTGTCCGGCACTTATGGCGCCATAATTCAACACATTGAACCTGAGCACATCGCCCAGTTACCAGTGCCGCGCCTCGCCCCAAATGTCGAAAATCGAATCCATGTTCTAGTCGAGCAGGCGGCCTTAAAACGGACGGAAGCAAATGTAGCTAAACGGTTCGCGATAAGCGGCTTTCAGCAGCAATCCGGGCTTCCTAATCCCAAGACAGATTCAAAATACCCTCAGCCTTTTGTAAGCGCTGTAAACGTTTACGATTTGACCGATCGGATGGATGCGTCCTATCACAGTCCTCCTAACATCGATGCTCGACTCGCCCTCTCTAATGCAGGAGCTGAAGTTGGAACAAAGCGGTTGGGGGAAGTTGCCAAGGTCTTCATCCCAGGTATCTTCAAGCGACAATATGCTGATGATCCAGAATTTGGATACCCTTACGTCACGGGTGCGGATGTGTTCACCATCACTCCTAGTTCTAATCAATATTTGTTGAAGTCCGTAGCAGAAGAAAACGAACTTGTCTTAACTAACGGCATGATTCTGATTCACGAAGCGGGTCAATTGTATGGACTGATTGGCCATTCTGTGATGGTAGGCGAATACTTGGATGGGTTTGCTTGTACAAACAATATGGTCAGAGTAGTCCCGTACGATCAGGACGATTGGGGGTTCATTTTTGCCTTGTTGTCGAGCGAATTTGGAATACGGCTACTAAAACGAGAGGGTGCAGGATCTTCTATTCCTCATCTTGACGAAGGCCGAATCCAACGACTCGAAATTCCGTGGCCTAAACCATCTGTCCGAACTTCGATTTCAAAGATTGCTGTGGAGAGCATTAACTTATTGGATGAGGCGAACAGGCTAGAGGCGCAGGCGCAGGCGCTGTTGATTTCGGAAATTGAGAGGCTGTCATAATGGCTAAGGTTATACCGATTGGACAACCTGCCAATGAGCCTGAAAGACAAGCAATCGCTTATCTGCGCGATCATCTACCGGAGCGCTTCACAGTGCTTCACAACTTTGAACTCAGGCAACAAGGAGCATGGTTCGAGATTGATTTAGCCATTATTGCTCCTCAGTGCGTTTATGTAGTCGACATTAAGTCAACGTCTGGCGAGATTCATGTGGATGGTAACAAGTGGCATCCGGAAGGTCGACAGCCATTTATCTCACCCCTACCTAAACTCCGAAGCAACGCAAAAGTATTAAAGACACTCATCGCTAATACTCCGGAGCGACAAAAGCTCTATGTCGATGCGGTGGTTATACTAACGGCACCAGATGCTCATTTGAACGATCCTGTTAATAGAGACGCTCCGAACGTTTGTGCGCTTCACGGTTCAGAGAGGTTTTTCGAAGACAGCACGAGGATACCGTTTAAGGGAGCTGTTAACACTCTGCCGCACGAAGGTGCAATACGCCAGGCAATACAAGGCAAGTCCAGACCTCGCGCTGGATATCCCACATTCGGTAGTTGGAAGTGTGAAGAGCGATTGTCGGGAAATGACAACTTCACAGAATATCGTGCGTTCAATCGGCTTGCAGGAACAGCCGCCGGTTATGTTTTGCTTCGCGCGTATAAAGCCGATCCATATCTTCCCAATGACGAGCGGCAGGCCCAAGCAAAGCGCATTAGTAATGCGTTTCGCGCATTGAATACTCTTCCTAGCCATCCAGCGATTCCAGCAGTTCGCGATTTTTTTTCAACAGAAGGTGAGGAGCTGTTCATTCTGGTCACTCAGGACGCTCCAGGACAACCTCTGAGCCTGCATATTAAGAGACCTAATCTCGCGTTAACGTTTGACCAAAAAGCCAGAGTGGTGCGCGACTTATTGAGTGCGCTAGATCATATTCACACGCACGGGGTTGTTCATCGTGCTATTTGTCCATCAACCATAATATTAGGGTCGGACGCGCAAGCTCGTCTCATCGACTTCGACTTTGCACGCACTTCAGGTGAGAGATCCTTCACGGTAGGTAAAGAGGCGGTCGATGCTGTTGAGGAACGTTATTTGGCTCCGGAGGTTTACGCTGATCCATCCAACACCAGTCCACTTTCCGACATATATTCCGCTGGCCTTGTAATCTATGAATTATTTACTTCGGAAGCAGCTTTCAAGGATCTAAGTGAAGCAATCGAGCAAAGCACGGTCTTTGTCCAAAAACCTTCCCAATACGGCATTAATTTGCCGAGTGGTTTCGATGAATGGCTGCAAGGTCTCTGCGCGTTCAAACCGGAACATCGCCCCAACGCGCGAGAAGCATTAAAACAGTTCGATGAACTTTTCATCCCTGAACACGAGATTGAACCAGACACTACACCACAGCCATCATCCATCGATTACACAAAACTTCCGACGGGATTCGTATTACGCGGGAAATACAGCGTCGAGCAGCCGCTTGGAAAACCAGGAGGTTTTGGCGTTGTCTACAAAGTAATTGATACCCTCGGGGATCTTGCCCGCGTGATCAAGATCTTCAAACTGAATGTCGATGATCGAATGCGTCAGGAGTATCAGACACTCCTTCGAATTCCCCCGCACCCAAACGTCGTTAAAGTGATCGATGGCGATTATTTGGATGGTGGCGGTCCGCCCTACCTAGTGTTCGAATATCTGGAAGGAACTGATGTAAAGGAACTCATAGAAAGACGCGCGCTTTCACTCAATGATATAGCCCGGTTGGGACGAGAGGTCGCGGAAGGTCTTGTACATCTACATAGGAACAATGGCTACCATCTAGATATCAAACCAGCGAATCTAATTTGGACCGATCAAGGAGTGAAAATTATTGATTTCAATGTGGCCATTCTGGCCGGGTTACCGTTTGATACGTACGGGGGAACTAAGAAATACCTTCCACCCGATTTTGATCTTGTTGCAGAACAAACAGATCAGCTTCGTATAGACCGAGATGTGTATGCGCTGGGCATCACGCTTTTCCAAGCCATTACTGGCAATTATCCGTGGCCTAACAGCACTGTTCCCCTTCCGGGGCAGCCAGCACGAGATCTGAGGCAGTTTCGCGGTTGCGAGGATCTATCTCAAAAATTAGTGGAAGTGTTATCGAAAGCGATAGCGCCTCGTCGAAGTGAGCGTTTTCCATCGGCAGGGTCTTTCCTGAAAGAATGGGAATCAATTCGCGAGTTCCGTGCACCGAAGGCAGTCGACGTAGCAGCGGCTACGACGACGAGCTTCACGATTTTGGGTGGCGACTCACATCCTAAACCCAATACAAATCCTTTCGTAAACTACCTTCTAACTCTTTACAGCCAGAGTCAAATTAGCAACGCAGGAACTCGCGGCTTAGATAAACAAGCCGAACAGCTTTACGTGGAAACAGCCATGGATCGAGTGTTAGCACCAGCCGTGCTCGACGGTCGGTTTCGATTGGTCATTATCAGTGGGAATGCTGGCGACGGAAAGACGGCATTTCTGCAGACGATCGAAAACGATGCGAGGAACCGAGATGAGGAAGTGATCCCATTATCTAGTGGCAACGGATCGGTGTTTACGCACGGCGGCCGGCGTTTTGTTAGTAACTATGATGGAAGTCAGGACGAAGGAGATAAAGCGAACGATTCTGTTCTCTTGGATTTCTTTGGCCCATTCGAAGGCAACGATAGCCAAGGTTGGCCTAATCAGGAGACTCGTTTAATAGCTATTAATGAAGGAAGGCTCGTCGACTTTCTCGAAACCAACAGTGAGCATTTCCAGCGTCTGCGCGAAATTGTACGGCAAGGGTTGGAGACGAACAATCCCAGAGAGGGAGTCATCGTAATCAATCTAAACCTTCGCAGCGTAATATCGAAGACCGCCGGTATGCAAACGTCCATCTTGGAGCGTCTGACAAAGCGCCTCACGAGTTCTGGATTCTGGTCCGCATGTCAGAATTGCGATCTTCGCGACAAATGCTACGCGCACCATAACGCCCGCACTTTTCAAGATCCCGTGGGCGGTCGACAGGTTATGGAACGGTTATCTACGCTTTACACGTTCACACACCTTCGCGGGAAGATGCACGTAACTTTGCGTGACCTGCGGTCTGCGTTAGCGTTTATGTTAGTTGGAACCAAGGATTGCGATGAGATTCACGCGCTGTACGAAGCCGGTGATCGAACTGAGATTGCGAGAGGGTTCTATTTTAACAGCTGGATGGGAGGTGGGAAGAATCCTGAGGATCGTTTGCTGAGGCTTCTTCAAGGTGTTGATGTTGGTATGGTCAGCGATCCAAAACTTGACCGGGCTTTTGATTTCCGATCACCAAACACACCCAACTGGTTACTCGACTTTGAACATCGAGGCCAATACGACAAAGAGATTCTCCGACGGGCTTACCTGAATCTACCTTCCGATCCCTCCGGACCGAATAGCGAGAGACTTCGAAAACACCGAGATTACGTCGCAATGTTAAGAAGACTTCACTTCTTCGAATGTAGAGATCAATCTTGGCGGAATCTGCTTCCGTACAAATCAGGACAGAAGATGTTAGCCCTAATTCGCGGAGAAGAAGACCAAAAAATCGCCGCTCAGCACTTGATTAGAGCTATAAGTCGTGGCGAAGGATTGTTCGATCCGAATAGGCTTCAGGGCAAGCTAGCCTTGCAGGTTCGCCAAGTAGATGCCGGCACTGTAAGGAGCTATCGCGTTTTCGATGGACAACATTTCTCGCTCAATCAGCGACAGACGACCCTGTCTCCATATATAGAGACTTTCCCCAGCGGTTTGGTGCTGCGCTACTCAGACGCGACAGGTATCCAAGCAGAACTTGATATCGGGCTAGACGTCTTTGAAATGCTGGAGCGCCTTAATGAGGGATATCGACCCACGGTCGAAGAGATACAAGGCTACTATTTGAGCCTAATTGTGTTCAAGAATGTTCTCGGCGCGGCTCCGTACCAGGAGGTATTACTTACCACAACAGGGCACGAGTTTTATGCGATCGAACGAGAGTCAGACGGCCGGTTGCAAATGCGTCTAGCGGAGGCAAGCTCAGGAAATGGCATTGCAAAAAAAGGATAAGGAATTTCGACTTTCGAAGATTAGTTACCTGGACTTTAAGGTTATTGAAATGGACAGGGTTCTTACGAATCTGTTTGCGCGAATTCAACATGGCGGTTATTCGAGCCGTCTGCGCCAAGGGCGTGAAAACAGCATTGAATCCTTTACTGAACATTTCGTTTCGCAACCCGATCAATTTAGGGGTTTCTCCAGGCATCCAGACGTGCTTAAGCGTTGGGTCGAAACACATCTAATGGACTTGGTCAATCGGGGCAAGCCAAATCAGGCCGTTGCGGCGCCGCGCCCTCTTCATGGCTATACCTATCGATTCCGCAATCCTTACCATTGCCGCGACTATGGAGTCTCACAACATATCTACGAGATGCTTTATCACGCACGAGGGGATAGGGGTCTCGCGGCTTTGCAGAAGCTGAAATT
>Ga0105238_10005690_pt1 | contig 12321 bp, 10 predicted proteins | sample KBSC34metaG_FD_81526 | JGI IMG/M metagenome (GOLD analysis project Ga0105238, IMG submission 81526) | Corn rhizosphere microbial communities from Kellogg Biological Station, Michigan, USA - KBS C3-4 metaG | ecosystem: Host-associated > Plants > Roots > Rhizosphere > Soil | place: Michigan, USA... | reverse complement strand
TCATGGCGGTAGCCGCCCGCCTCTGGCTCGAACGGCGCCCACTCGGTCGCCACGGTCAACCCCAGCTCGCGCACCATCCCGTCCAGCACGTGATCGTGCTGATAGGCGACGTGGTCCGGCGCCACCTGCAGCGGGACGTGGCGGTTGCCCAGATGGTAGGCGGCGCGCGCCAGCAGATGGGCGTCGGTCGTGCGCGCCACCGAAAGGGTCTCCGGCGCGGCCCGCACGACGACGACCGGGCTCGCGTCGTGGTCGCCGATCAACCGGTCGCCGTCTCGCAGCACGGTGCCCCGGGGCAGGTGAAGTCCCACGTCGCGCCCGTCGTCCAGACGCGCCAGCTGCCGGCTGCGCCGCCGATCCTCGAAGCCGAGGCTCAGCGTGCCCGCGACGGCGCCGGATGCCGGAGCAAAGCGCGTCAGCCGCAGCATCACCGCGGTCCGTATCCCCGTCTGTTCTTGTTCGCTCAAAACAGAAAGTACCTCTGCGCCAGCGGCAGCACGGTGGCCGGCTCGCACACCAGCAGTTGCCCGTCCGCGCGCACCTCGTACGTCTGGGGATCGACCTCCATGACCGGCAAGGCATCGTTGAACAACAGGTCGGTCTTCTTCACGCCGCGCGTTCCTCGCACCGCCACCAGGTGGCGCCGCAAACCCAGCTTCTCGCCCACCCCGCCCAGCAACGCGGCCGCTGAGAGAAAAGTCACGTTCGTGGCCGCCAGCGCGCCGCCCAGCGCGCCGAACATGGGCCGGTAGTGGACCGGCTGGGGAGTGGGGATCGAAGCGTTCGGATCGCCCATCGGCGCCGCGGCGATCAGCCCGCCCTTGATGATGACGGCGGGCTTCGCGCCGAAGAAGGCCGGCTTCCACAGCACGATGTCGGCCAGCTTGCCCACCGCCAGGCTGCCCACCTCGTGCGAGACACCGTGGGTGATGGCGGGGTTGATGGTGTACTTCGCGATGTAGCGCTTGGCGCGCAGGTTGTCGGCCCGCCCGTCCCCGGGCAAGGCGCCCCGTTGCTGCTTCATCTTGTGCGCGGTCTGCCAGGTGCGGGTGATGACCTCACCGACGCGGCCCATCGCCTGCGAGTCGCTGGACATCATGCTGATGGCCCCCAGGTCGTGCAGGATGTCCTCGGCGGCGATGGTCTCACGACGGATGCGCGACTCGGCGAACGCGACGTCCTCGGGGATGCCGGCGTCCAGATGGTGACACACCATCAGCATGTCCAGGTGCTCGTCGACGGTGTTCACGGTGTAGGGCCGCGTCGGGTTCGTCGACGACGGCAGCACGTGCGGCACGCCGACCGCCTTGATGATGTCGGGGGCGTGGCCGCCGCCGGCCCCCTCGGTGTGGTACGTGTGAATCGACCGTCCTTTGAAGGCCGCCAGGGTGTCCTCGACGAAGCCCGACTCGTTCAGCGTGTCGGTGTGGATGGCCACCTGCACGTCGTGCGTCTCGGCCACCGACAGGCAGCAGTCGATGGCCGCCGGCGTGGTGCCCCAGTCCTCGTGCAGCTTCAGGCCGATGCACCCCGCCTCGATCTGCTCGTCCAGGGCGTCGGGGCGGCTGGCGTTCCCCTTGCCCAGGAAGCCCAGGTTCATGGGGATGCCCTCGGCCGCTTGCAACATGCGCGACACGTTCCAGGTCCCCGGGGTGCAGGTGGTGGCGTTCGTGCCCGCGGCCGGCCCGGTGCCGCCGCCGATCATCGTGGTCACCCCCGACATCAGCGCGTCCTCGCACTGCTGGGGCGAGATGAAGTGGATGTGCGTGTCGATTCCGCCCGCGGTGGCGATGCACCCTTCGCCGGCGATGATCTCCGTGCCGGGGCCGATGACGATGTTCACGCCCGGCTGCACGTCGGGGTTGCCGGCCTTGCCGATGCCGGTGATACGCCCGGCGTTGATGCCGATGTCGGCCTTCACGATGCCGGTGACGTCCAGGATCAGCGCGTTCGTGATCACCAGATCGGCCACGCCGGCCCCGGCGCGCTGGCTCTGCCCCATACCGTCGCGGATGACCTTGCCGCCGCCGAACTTCACCTCCTCGCCGTAGATCGTGTGGTCGCGCTCGACCTCGATGACCAGATCGGTGTCGCCCAGGCGGACGCGGTCGCCGGTGGTGGGGCCGTACATCTCGGCGTAGGCGTGGCGGTCGATGGTGCGGCTCATGGCGTGACGCCTTTCGTGGTGGTCTTGGTCGCGCTCGCCGGGGCGTCCAGCTTCCCCATCACCTCGCCGCGGAAGCCCTGTACGATCCTGTCGCCGCCGAAGGCGACCAGCTCGACGGTGCGGGTCTGCCCCGGCTCGAAGCGCACGGCCGTGCCGGCGGCGATGTCCAGCCGGAAGCCGCGCGCCTGGGTCCGATCGAAGGACAGGGCCGGGTTCGTCTCCGCGAAGTGGTAGTGCGAGCCGACCTGGATGGGCCGATCGCCCGTGTTCGCCACCTCGAGGCGCAGGGTAGGCCGGCCTTCGTTCAGGGTCAGGGTGCCGGCGGCCGGCTGGACGGCGCCGATGCCGATGACCTTCTTGGGCGGGATGGGCTGATGGACCGTCACCAGCTTGGTGCCGTCGGGGAACGTCGCCTCGACCTGCACGTCGGGGATCAGCTCGGGGATGCCGTCCATCACGTCGTCGGCCGTCAGCAGCCGGGTGCCCGCTGACATCAGCTCGGCGACCGTGCGCCCGTCGCGCGCGCCCTCGAGGATGGCCGCCGAGATGTACGCGACCGCCTCGGGATAGTTCAGCTTCAGGCCGCGCGCCTTGCGCCGCTCGGCCAGCAATGCCGCCGTGAACAGCAGCAGCTTGTCTTTCTCTCGTGGGGTCAACTCCATGGCGTTGGTCCTCGTAGGTCTAGCGTTGCCTTCAGGTGGCCCAGATGCGGGGCGGGGTGGCGGCCCGCTGCAGCAGGACCGGGCGGATGATGGTCCACAGCTCTTGCAAGTAATGGCGGGCGCGCTCGGTGCTGGCGCCCAGGTAGCGTCCCACCAGCGCGCCCCCGTCCGAGACCACGGTGACGCCGGCCCGGTCGGAAGACGGCAGCCGTTCGGCCGCCGCGCGCAGCTGGGGCAGCAGGCGTGTCACCTCGGGCGGCGCAGGCGCCGCGACGAACAGGGCGTGCACGCGCGCGCCGCCCAGGCCCCAGGCCGCCTGCTGCACCGGATCGGCGGCGTCGAAGCGTCCGCGCTCGATGACCACCGGCCGCGCGAGGCCCGACGGCTCTTCTCGCCACAGCTCGAAGCGCTGGCGGCAGCGCCCCGCCGCGAACGTCTCGCCGCGCGCGGGCAGGCCGAAGCAGAGGGCGTCGACGCTCACGAAGCGGGCCCCGGGGGCGAGCCGCACCTCGGTGCCGAGCTCGGCGGCGCAGCCATCGTGGAGGATCAGCTCTTGCGGCAACCACTCGAGCGTCGCGCCGTCGGCGACCCGCAGGCGCTGCGTCTGCGACGCGACCGGGCCGCGGGTGCGATACACCTTCGTGGCGGCGGGCGTCGTGATCAGCGCGTGCGCCTCCCGCTCGACCGACACGTCGATGGTCAGCTGGTCCCCGCCCACCAGCCCTCCTGGTGGATGCAGCAGGTACACGTGCGGGACGGCGCGCCCCTCGGGGTGGAATGGCCGCTGTACCACCAGCGGCCCCTCATGGGCGCGCGTCGCCAGCGCCGTGCCGCCGGCCCCGTCGGGCGCAAAGCCCAGCGTCAGGGTGGCCCGCCAGCCGGGACGATCGGCGCTACGACTCGCTTCGCTTTGCTTCCGTTCGCTCGACGAAGGAGACGGGCCGCTCCCAGATGATGAGCACGGTGCATCCTTCGTCGCTGACGACGTCGTGCCGGGTATCGGGCGTGTTGATGACGAGCGTGCCGGCGCCATAGGTTCCCCGCTCGTCACGCTGGGAACCGGATAGGACGAAGATGTGCTCATGGCCGCCGTGGCGATGATAGGGGACGCGGGCGCCTGGTGCGTAGCGAAGGATGGAGGCGATGGGGCCGTTTCCGTCGCTGCCCCCGTAGAGCCGGTGCTCATCCACTCCGGGACGAAGCTCGGACCAGGTGAAGTCGGGACGGCGCGATTGGGCCAGCAGATCGGGCAGGACCCATTGGGACGGCGGTGCGGTCGTGCTCACGCGACCTCCGGGGCGAGGCGTTGGCGTGAGGGGAGCGAGGACCTGTGCGGAAGCAACATGAAGTCATCATAGCCGGCCCCCGTCCCGGGGCGAGGTTTCAGGCATGGCCCGCCATGTGACGGCCGATGACCCGGATGTCGGCCTCGGCGGCGGGGGCCTCGTGCACGATCTTGCCCTCGCTGATGACCATCACCCGATCGGCAAGCTGGAAGATCTCGTCGAGGTCGGCGCTGATCAGCAGCACCGCCGTGCCCCGGTTCCGCGCGTCCATGATGCGCCCGCGGATCTCGGCCACCGCCGCGAAGTCGAGCCCGAAGCAGGGGTTGGCCGCCACCAGCAGCTGCACGTCGTCGTGAAGCTCGCGCGCCAGCACCGCCCGCTGCACGTTGCCGCCCGACAAACTACCGATGGGCGCATCGGGGCCAGACGTCCGGATGCCGTACTCGGTGATCATCTTCCGCGCGTGCTTGCGCAGGGCCCGCCGGCTGACCAGGGCCCGGATGCGCGCGAAGGGATGGCGATCGAAGTTGCGGAAGCCGATGTTCTCCGCCACCGACATGCCGGCCACGCAGGCGTTCTTCAGCGGCTCCTCGGGCAGGCAGCGGACCTTCTGGTTGCGCATCTCGTGCCGCTTGGCGCGGAACAGCACGCCCCCCACGTGGACCTCGCCGGTGCGGGCCAGCCGCTGGCCCGCCAGCACCTCGACCAGCTCTTCCTGGCCGTTGCCCGAGACGCCGGCGATGCCGACGATCTCGCCGCCGCGCACGTCCAGCGACAGATTGCAGACGGCGGGCGCGCCCAGATCGTCGTCGGCGTGCAGACCCTTGATCTGCAACACGGTGCCCTTCGTCTCCACCTCGACGCGCGTGCGATCGCTCTTGGGCGGCTCGTCGCCCACCATCAGCCGCGCCATCTCGTCGGTGGACAGCTCGCCCACCCGGCCCTGGCCCACCAGGCGGCCGCGGCGCAGGATCGTCACCTCGTCGGCGAACTTCGTCACCTCGCGGAACTTGTGGCTGATCATCAGCACCGTCAGCTTGCCGGCGCGGGTCATGGTCTGCAGCAGGCCCAGCACCTCGTCGGCCTCGTCGGGCGTCAGCACCGACGTAGGCTCGTCAAGGATCGTCAGGGCGTTGCCGAGGTAGAGCTGCTTCAGGATCTCCAGCTTCTGCTTCTCGCCCGCCGCCAGCATCCGCACCGGCTTGTTGGGGTCCAGGCGGAACGGCATCGTCTCCATGAACGCCGAGACATCGCGCCGCTCCTTCGCCCAGTCGAAGAAGAAGGGATGCTGGCGCCGCGACAGCACCAGGTTCTCGGCCACTGTCATGTTGTCGACCAGCGTGAAGTGCTGGTACACCATGCCGATGCCCAGCGCGGCCGCGTCGCGCGGGTTCTTGATCTTCGCCTCGGCGCCGCGCACCAGCACCCGCCCCGCGTCGGCGCGGTAGTAGCCCATGATGCACTTCACCAGCGTGCTCTTGCCGGCGCCGTTCTCGCCCAGCAGGGCATGGAACGAGCCCACGGGCAGGTTGATCGAAACGTCCTCCAGCACGGCGATGCCATTGAAGATCTTGGTGACGCCGATGGCCTCGACGATGGGCGGCCCCGCCGGCGAGGCCGCTGGCGCAGTCACCAGCGGCATGCCCACCACCGGGGTGGGCGCGTTGTCGGTGTCGGTCAGCGCGACGCTCATGGCAGGGCCTCGATCAAGCGGCTGGAGTTCGATACCGAGCCGAAGACGCCGTTCTGCATCTTCACCATCTTCAGGGCGGCGTTGTGGTTGCCCACGTCGGTGGCGGCGCAGCAGTCCTCGACCAGCAGGCACTCGTAGCCGCGGTCGTTCGCCTCGCGCATGGTGGTGTGCACGCAGACGTCGGTGGTGATCCCGGTCAGGATGATGTTCGCGATCCCGCGCTGGCGCAGGATGAGATCGAAGTCGGTGGCGCAGAAGGTGCCTTTGCCAGGCTTGTCGATGATCGTCTCGCCAGGGAGGGGATAGAGCTCGGGGATGATGTCCCAGCCCTTCTCGCCCCGCACCAGGATGCGACCCTGCGGACCCTGGTCGCCGATGCCCACCCCGGGATTGCCCGGGGTCTGGCGCGAGCGCCAGCGCTTGTTCGCGGGCAGGTCGGCCAGATCGGGACGATGGCCCTCGCGGGTGTGGAAGATGGGATAGCCCCCGGCGCGCATGCGGCCGAGCAACCGTTTGATGGGCTCGATGCAGGCGCGGGTCAGGGAGATGTCGTAGCCCAGCAGGTCGATGTAGCCGCCCTTGCCGCAGAAGTCGGTCTGCATGTCGATGACGACCAGCGCGGTGTTCTCGCGGCGCAGGTCGCCGTTCCATGGCCAGGCGTAGGGCTCGGCGGGGACGAAGGTACCTTTGCTCATGGCGATGTCCTTCCTGGATGCAGCAGGCGTTTCGTCTTCGGACAGAGAGTCATGACCGGCCTCAGCGCGCCACCCGGAGCTCGGCGGGTTGGCCGGCCAGCGCGCGGTCGGACGAGCTGGTGGCGACGATGATGATCAAGGTCAGCACGTACGGGGCGGCGTTGAACAGGTAGTAGCCGGAGGTCACGCCGACCGACTGCAGCGCCGGCCCCAGCGCGCTGGCGCCGCCGAACAGCAGCGAGGCCAGCAGGCAGCGGACGGGATCCCAGCGCGCGAAGATCACCAGCGCCACGGCCATCAGGCCCTGGCCGCTCGACAGGCCCTCGCCCCAGCCGCCCGGGTAATAGAGCGACAGGAACGAGCCGCCCACGCCGCCCAGGAAGCCGCCCGCCACGGTGGCGATCAGGCGGACCCGGTTCACGTCGTAGCCCATGGCGCGCGCCGAGTCGGCGCTCTCGCCCACCGTGCGCAGCACCAGACCCCAGCGGGTGCGCTTCAACAGCACCACCACGGCGGCGGTCGCCACCAGGCCCAGCACGAACAGCGCGTTGATCTGCAGCGCCGAGCGTAGCGCCGGCGAATCGCTCCACCAGCCGAGCGACAGCGCCGGCAGGTGGGGGGTGGTGGCGTCGATCAGCGGCTTGCCGATGAAGAACGCCAGACCGACGCCGAACAGCATCATGGCGATGCCGACGGCCACGTCGTTCACGCGGGGGCGCGCGCACAGCATGGCGTGCACGGCGCCCAGGACGGCTCCCACCAGGCCCGCGGCGAGGATGCCCAGCCAGGGCGAGTGGGTCAGGTAGGCGACGCCGTACCCGCTCATGGCGCCCATCACCAGCGTGCCCTCGAGGCCCAGGTTCACGCGCCCGCTCTTCTCGGTCAGGCACTCCCCCAGGCTGACGAACAGGAACGGGGTGCTGATGCGGATGGCGCCGCCCAGCACCGCCAGCGCGACGCCGGTCGTCCCGGCGCTCACGTCGGCACCGCCGTGTTCCCGGTGGGGGCCGAGGCGGCCGGGACAGCCTTCTTGCGCTTCGCGCCCGTGCGGGCGTTCAACGTCTCGGAGAGCAAGATCGAGATGAACAGGATGCCCTGCAACACGTTCACGGTGGCGTCGGGCAGATCGAACCCGCGTTGTAGCAGGCCGCCGCTGGCGCTGATGCCGCCGATGATGATCGAGACGGGGATGACGGCCAGCGGATTCTGCCGGGCGATGAACGCCACCAGCACGCCCGTGTAGCCGTACCCGGTGATCAGCGAGGCGTTCGCCGTGCCGTGGATGGCGGCCACCTCGATCGAGCCTGCCAGCCCGGCGCAGATGCCGGCCAGAAAGGTCACGATCACGATCAGCCGCGCCACCGGCAGCCCGTTCAGCAGCGCCGCGCGCACGTTGCCGCCGATCATGCGCGCCGAGAAGCCGAACAGCGTGCGGTTCATCAGGAACCATCCCAGCAGGCAGGCGCCGAGGCCCCAGGCCAGCCCCCAGTGCACATCCAGCCCGGGGAAGTTGCCGATCATGTTCTCGTCCCCGATGGGCGCGGTGGACGGCTTGTTCAGGCTGGCCGGATCCTTCAGCGGACCCTCGACGAAGTGATTCAGCAGCGCGATGGCGATGTAGTTCAGCAGCAACGTGGCGATGGTCTCGTTCACGCCGCGGTAGGCCCGCAGCACGCCCGCCAGCGCGATCCAGACGCCGCCCGTCAGGCTGCCGGCGACCAGCATCCAGGTCGCCACGGTCAGCGGGCTGTGCCCGTGATTCTTGGCGGCCAGGCCCGCCACCGCCGCCACCAACCCGCCCAGCACCATCGCGCCTTCGCCACCCAGCACCACCAGTCCCAGCCGCCCCGGCAGGGCGGTGGCCAGCGCCGTCAGCATGAACGGCGCCGCCCTCAGCAAGGTGTTCTGGAACGAGAACCAGGTCCCGAACGAGCCCCGGAACATCTGGCCATAGATGGCGAGCGGGTTCCGCCCGATGATCGCCATGAACAGCCCGAACACCAGCACCGTCCCCGCGAACGCCGCCACCGGCGCCCGCACCGCTTCCCAGGCCCGCCTCAGCCCGGCGCCGAGATCGGGCTTCTCGGTCGCCAGGGCCGCCCCGCCGAATGTACTAGCCACGCTCATCGCTCATTTGCCTTGCTAGCCATCAGCGCTCACTTCTTTCCGACGACCCCCTCGACCAGGTAGTCCATGCTCTCGAGCGCGATGTCGGTCTGCTTGTGCTCGACACCGGCCGGGATGACCTCCTTGCCGGTGTTGTCCTTCAGCGGGCCCTTGTAGATCACCATCGTGCCGGCCATGAACTTCGCCTTCGCCGCGTCCGCCTTCTTGATCGTCGCCGGCGAAACGGCCTTGCCGTAGGGGGACATCTTCACGAAGCCTTCCTTCAGGCCGCCGCGCAGCAGGTGAGGGTAGGGCTTGCCGGCCTGGATCCAGCCCAGGTAGTCCGCGTAGACCTTGCTCCAGTTCCACTCGGCGCCCGTCAGGTAACCCTTGGGGGCCAGCGCCGCCTGGCTGGCGTGATAGCCGGTGACCATGACGCCGCGGCGCTCGGCCAGCTCGGCGATGACCTTCGGCGAATCGACGTGATAGGTCAGCGCATCGATGCCCTGATCGATCAGGCTGTTCGCCGCCTCGGCTTCCTTCACCGGCATCGACCAGTCACCGGTGAAGATGACGGTGACGGTGGCCTTCGGGTTCACCGACCGCGCGCCCAGCGTGTACGAGTTGATGTTGCGCAGCACCTGCGGGATCGGCTTCGCGGCGATGAAGCCCAGCTTGTTGCTCTTGGTGGTCAGGCCGGCCACGATGCCCGAGACGTACTGCGCCTCGTCGATGTAGCCGAAGTAGCTGCCGACGTTCTTCGGGTGCTTGCCCTCGGTGTAGAGGCCGCCGCAGTGCAGGAACGTCACGTTCGGGTACTTCACCGCCATCTTCAGGATGTGCGGGTCGAAGTAGCCGAAGGAGGTGGGGAACAGCAGCTTGGCGCCGTCGAGGTTGATCATCGACTCCATCGTCTTCTGCACGGCCGCCGTCTCGGGGACCATCTCTTCCTCGCGGACCTTGATGCCAGGCATCTTCGCCAGCGTGGCGGCCGCCTGAGCGTGCGCCTGGTTGTAGCCGAAGTCGGTCTTGGGACCGACGTAGATGAAGCCGACGGTCAGCGGGTCGGCGGCGTGGGCGGTCGACGAGGCGAACGCGGCGGGGAGGACGAGGGCGATGGCACCGAACAGGAACGAACGACGGGAAGCGGAGGCGGAAGGGAATGTAATCATTGGAACCTTCTAGAATGGGCCGGGTTTCGGGGAGTTTTCCGCCAGCGCAATTCCTCGTAACTTTCCCGGATTCGACGTCCCCTCGTGCCCCGGACGCTTGTGCAGCGCGGACCCGTTCGGCATCCTGGCGCGAATGACGACGACAGCGCCCGCGCCTCGGCGAACCGACCTCGGACCTGCGGACGCGTTGCTGGATGGCGGCCTGGATCTGGGGACGCTGGCGCGACGCTACGCCGCCGGAGCGACCACCCCGACGGCGGTCGTGAAGGCGGTGCTGGCCCGCATCCGCCACCGCGGCAGCGACGGGGTCTGGATCTCCGTGGGTTCGGAAGAGGCACTGCTGGCGCAGACCGCCGCGCTGGAGGCGCGTCACGCGGCCGGCGAGCGGTTGCCGCTTTATGGCGTGCCCTTCGGCGTGAAGGACAACATCGACGTGGCCGGGTTCGCCACCACCGCCGCCTGTCCTGCGTTCGCGTATCAGCCGCCGGTCTCCGCGCCGGCGGTGCAGAAGCTGGTCGCCGCGGGCGCGATCGTGATCGGGAAGACGAACCTGGATCAGTTCGCGACCGGCCTGGTGGGGGTGCGTTCGCCTTACGGGATTCCCAGCAACGCGTTCGATCGGACGCTGGTGTCTGGGGGCTCCAGTTCGGGATCGGCGCTGGCGGTCGCGCTGGGACAGGTCAGCTTCACCCTGGGGACCGACACCGCCGGTTCGGGGCGCGTGCCGGCCGCGTTCAACAACGTGGTGGGGCTGAAACCGAGCCCGGGCGTGCTCACCACCGCCGGCGTGGTGCCGGCCTGCCGCTCGCTCGATTGCGTGTCGGTCTTCGCGGCGACCTGCGAGGACGCGGCGACCGTCGCCGAGCTGGCGCGCGGGTTTCACGCCGCCGATCCGTATTCCCGCGCCACCGCCGGCACGGTTCGCTTCGCGCCGCAGGCGCCCCGGGCGGTGTTCCGCTTCGGCGTGTTGCGGCCGGGCGATCGGGAATTCCAGGGTGACGTGGCGATGGCCGACGGCTATTCGCGCGCCATCGAGGCCCTGGTCGCCGACGGAGGCACCGCCGTCGAGTTCGACCTGGCGCCCTTCCTCGAAGCGGGGGTGATGCTGTACGAGGGGCCGTTCGTGGCGCAGCGGCTCGAGGCGGCAGGCCATCTGCTGACCACTCAGCCCGATGCCCTGTTGCCGCCCATCCGCGCCATCATGGAGGGAGCCACGGCGCGCAAGGCGGATGCCGCCTTCGCGGCGGAGGCGCGCCTCCTCTTGTTGCGGCGGCAGGTGGCGACCTTGTGGCCGGCGCTCGACTTCCTGCTGTTGCCGACGGCGCCCACCATCCCGTCGATCGAGGCGGTGGAGCGCGAGCCCATCCGCCTGAACAGCGCCCTCGGCCGCTACACCACCTTCGTGAACCTCCTGGAGCTGGCGGCCATCGCGGTCCCCTCCGGCTGGCGCGCCGACGGGTTGCCCGCCGGCGTCACGTTCATGGGACCCTGGGGCAGCGATGCGATGCTGGCCGGCTACGCGACGCGCCTGCACCGGGCCACCGCCTCTCGCGTCGGGGCCACGCAGCTACCTGTGCCGCCCCCGCTGGCGCCGCTGGCTGACCCGTCGCCGTCCTCTCCGGCGATCTCCATCGTCGTGGTGGGCGCCCACCTCTCGGGCGAGCCATTGAACCACCAGTTGACCTCGGCCGGAGGGACGCTGCTGCGGGCCTGCCGGACCGCGGCCGAGTATCGGTTGTATTCGTTGCCAGGTACCGTACCGCCGAAGCCGGGGTTGGTGCGGGTCACCGACGGCAGCGGCGTCGCCGTCGAGGTCGAGGTGTGGAGCCTTCCCCCGGCCGCCTTCGGCGCGTTCGTGGCCGCCATCCCCGCGCCGCTCGGCATCGGGAAGCTTCGCCTCGACGACGGAGAGATGGTGAGCGGGTTCCTGTGCGAGCCGTACGCGACGGAGGGAGCGGAGGATATTTCCTCGTTCGGCGGCTGGCGGGCGTTCAGGCGCTCGCGATCCTGACCCTCGTCCCCGTCCCCGTCCTCGTCCTCGTTCTCGTCCTCGTCCTCGTCCTCGTTCTCGTCCGGCCAGACGGAGACGAGGACGAAGACGAGTACGAGGACGAGGACGAAGACGGGGGAGGCGGGGAGGCGTGGGGATCCGGGCGCGGCGCAGCAACCATCCCAGCTGCGAATTAACGCAAGACTTACGCCCGCGAAACATGTTGTTCATGTCGGCTGGGTAATGTCCGTTACCAGTCGACGACGACTCGCTGAATACGTGATCCCAGCGCGTCGTTCCACCTCCGGCGAGGACACTTTTGACGTGTGTCCACCCGGTCTGCCTGCACCGTGATCACGAGACTAGGACGAGCATGCTGGACAAAGGGAAGAGCCTCACGATGATTCGCCGGTACGCGCTTTCAAGCTTGTTGTTGTTGGGTGCTTCCACGTTCGGCGCCTGCGAGAAAGAAGAAGCGAAGCCGGCGATGGCTCCGGCCGCTCCGGCCGCCCCCGCGGCTCCGGCCGCTCCGGCCGCTCCGGCGGCGGAC
>Ga0105238_10005689_pt1 | contig 12322 bp, 9 predicted proteins | sample KBSC34metaG_FD_81526 | JGI IMG/M metagenome (GOLD analysis project Ga0105238, IMG submission 81526) | Corn rhizosphere microbial communities from Kellogg Biological Station, Michigan, USA - KBS C3-4 metaG | ecosystem: Host-associated > Plants > Roots > Rhizosphere > Soil | place: Michigan, USA... | reverse complement strand
CTCGCTATGACCAGGAAGTACTCCTCGCAGCGCATCATTGGGAGCCGCGCTGGATCAGTATTCAGGATTTGCGCAAAGGGCCGCCGCCGGACAACGGCCTCGAAGTGATTTACGCCTCGGGATCGATCAACGACCGCATGCTGGGGCACGGTGAGCCGATCAAGGTGCGCGAAGGGCAACGCGTGCTCTTTCGCCTGCTCAATGCGAGCGCGACCGAGAACGTCACGCTGGCGCTCTCGGGCCATCGCTTCAACGTGGTGGCGCTCGATGGCAATCCGGTGCCGTCGCGGCGCGCTCTCGATGCGGTCTTCCTCGCGCCGGCCGAACGCGTCGACGCCGTTGTCGAGATGAACCGCCCCGGCGTGTGGGTTCTCGGCAGCGTGAAGGACGATGACCGCAAGATCGGCCTCGGCACGGTGGTCGAATACGCCAATGCGCACGGGGAGCCGCAATGGATCGCGCCGCCGAACGTCGCCTGGGACTACACGCTGTATGGTGTCGAGAAGCCGGTCCCCGCGCCGGACCATCGCCTCGAGCTCCTGTTCGAGAAGATTCCTGGCGGCCGCGGCGGCTACAATCGCTGGACGCTCAATGGCAAGTCATGGCCCAATACCCGGCAGCTGCTCACCACCGAGGTCGGCAAGCGCTATCGTCTCGTCATGACCAACAAGAGCGGCGACAATCATCCGGTGCACTTGCACCGTCACACCTTCGAGGTCACCAGGGTCGGCGACAAGCCGACGGCCGGAGTATTGAAAGACACGATCAACATGACACGCTTCTCGAGCGTCGAGATCGACTTCGTGGCGGACGATCCTGGGCCCTCGTTGCTGCATTGCCATCATCAGGACCACCAGGATGAAGGATTCATGGGGCTGGTGACGTATCTCTGAACAGGAAGCAGACATGCCTGATGCGATGGTCAACGTTCGCTACATGGTCGACGACGTCGAAGCAGCAATCGCCTGGTACACGCGGCATCTTGGCTTCGAACTGATTTCCAGGGCGGCGCCGGCCTTTGCCGACGTCAAGCGCGGGTCGCTGCGCTTGCTGTTGAGCGGCCCGAAGAGCTCGGCCGGGCGCGCGATGGCGGACGGCGAGCAGCCCAAGCCGGGCGGCTGGAATCGCATTCATTTTGTGGTGGATGATCTTGCCGCGGAGGTCGCGCGGCTGCGCGCGGCGGGCGTGACATTCCGAAACGAGATGGTCAGTGGACCTGGCGGGTCGCAGATTCTCTTGCAGGATTCGTCCGGCAACCTGATCGAACTGTTTCAAGCGCGGGGCAATGATCACGCGCTGCGATGAGCCGACGATTGATTTTCGAACGACGCAACCGACCGGAGAGGAGCACCTATGAGAATTGCAATCGCGGTGACGGCCTTGCTTGCCGTTGGTGGGATCGCATTTGCGCAGCACCAACACCAGCATCAACCGGGCTCCGCACCCTACGCGGGTCTGCAGCAGCGCGCCGTGAAGGCGCTGAGCGACCAGCAGCTCGCGGACCTGCTGGCCGGTCGCGGCATGGGTCTGGCGCTCGCCGCCGAGCTAAATGGCTATCCTGGGCCCATTCATGTGCTCGAGCTTGCGGACCAGCTACAGCTCACCGATGCACAGCGTCGACGCATGCATGAGCTGACCGACCAGATGAAGACAGAGGCCGTACCAGTCGGCGCCAAGTTGATCGAGCACGAGCGCTTGCTCGATCGGGCCTTCGTCAGCCGGACGATTACGCCCGCAAGCTTGTCAACACTCACAGCGCTGATCGGCGAGACGCAGGGCGAGCTTCGCGCTATCCATCTCAAGTATCATTTGACGACGGCCGATCTTCTGACGCCGGATCAACGCAATCACTACGCGGAGCTACGCGGATACAACTAGGGCCTCCAAGCGCGTCTTGCACCGGCAGACTGTCCAGCGCCAGAGATCGGCCACTGCGGCGCTGATGCCCGTCTGAACTCATGAGCCGCACGAGTCTCTGTCGGTCGTCCGCTGCAGGTCATTCGCGACCCAGTAGGCCCGAATTGCCGGCGGAGCGCCTTCCGCTTGCGTATCGAATGCAGACGCACGGAAAGCATGGAGGCTTATGAGTCCAGGCCCTGGCGCGATCCACGCCGATCGCCGAGGGCCTCCGGGTTGAGCAGGCGGATCGGCCTCCCCTTCAGGTACATCGAGACGTTTTCGATCGTGTCGGCATAGAATGCGGCCAGCAGCTCGGTGACGGTGTAGCCCATGTGCGGCGTCAGGATGCAGTTGTCGAGCCGCCGCAGCGCGTGATCGTCCGGCAGCGGCTCGTGGTCGAACACGTCGAGCGCCGCGCCGGCGATCTGCTTTCTCTCCAGTGCGTCGACGAGGGCGTTCTCGTTGACGATCGGTCCGCGCGCCGTGTTGATGAGAAATGCCGACGGCTTCATCAGCGCGAGCTCAGCGGAACCGACCAGATCGATCGTCCGCTCGCTCAGCATCACGTTGACGCTGAGAAAATCGCTGTCGCGGAACAGCGCTTCTTTCGTGACGCGCCGTGCCCCATGGGCCGCGGCCTTCTCGTCGGTCAGGTTCTGGCTCCAGGCGATCACCTCCATACCGAAGGCTTTCGCGACCGCGCACATGCCCTGCGCCACGCGCCCGAGCCCGAGCAGGCCGAGCGTGCGGCCGTGCAGCGCGATGCCGGCGCCACGCTGCCAGCCGCCGCGCCGCATGCTCGCGACGTCGTCCGGCACGCGCTTGGCGAGCGCCAGGATCAGCGCCCAGGCATGCTCGGCCGGCGCGTTCATCCCGTTGCCGAGCCCGGTGGTGTAGCAGCACAGGATGCCAAGCGCAGTCGCGGCCTCGACATCCATGGAGCGATGGTGCCGCGCCCCGGTCGCTGCGATCAGGCGCAGCCGCGGGAGGCGCTCGAGCAGCGTGCGCGGGAAGGCCATCCGCTCGCGCAAGGTGCAGAGGATCTCGAAATCCTTCAACGCCGTCGCCGCTTCCCCCTCGTCGAGATGGCGGTCGAAGACCGTGATGTCGCACTCACGCGCGAGGAGGCTCCAGTCGACGACCGATGTGGCGGAACGCGTGTAGTCGTCGAGGATCGCAAGTCGTCTCATGCTGGTGCTCTTGCAGGTGCTCTTGAATGTGCTCTTGAATGTGCTCTTGGACCCGCGGCGGAGGGGGACGAGCCGGCATGGACTGGGCCGGCGCCGCGCGCAAGCGACCGCTCGGCGATTCCGGGCACCGTCTCCGTTTGCTTTGTTTCCGCTTGGGTCCGGCGCTACCCTCACACTCGCGTGAGAACGAGTCGGCCGCGGATTGACTGGAGGAGACTGACGAATTATGATAATCGTCAGTCGTCAAATATGGCAAGACGGTCCATGAGTGCCCCCACGGCTGCCCCGGCAGCAACGCCAGGCAAGGCGAGACCCGACGATACCCGCGCCCGCATCATCGAGACCGCGGAAGCGCTGTTTCGCCGGCTCGGCTATGCCAAGACCGCCGTCGCCGACATCGCGGCCGAGCTCGACATGTCGCCGGCCAATGTCTACCGCTTCTTTGCCTCCAAGAACGCGATCGTCGAAGCGATCTGCCAGCGCTGCCTGAGCGAGCTGGATGAGCGGATGTGGGCGGCCGCCCGATCGCGCGCGTCCGCCGCAACCCGCCTGGAGCAGCTGTTCCTCGAGATCTACGCGTACCACAAGGACAACCTGATCAGCGAGAAGCGCGTCCACGACATCGTTCTGGTCGCGATGGAAAACAATTGGGCGGCGATCGACGCGCACATCCAGATGATGTGCAACGTCATCGAGATGGTCGTGCGCGACGGCATCGAGAACGGCGAGTTCGAGCCGGTCGAGCCGCGCGAGACCGCCGAGCTGATCAAGCGCGCGATGCTGCACTATTGCCACCCGCTGATGGTGGCCGAGGCGCTGCGCGAACGTGACGAGGCGACCGTCGAGAAAGACGCGCGCGCCTCGGTCCGCTTCCTCATCCGCGCCATCACACCCCGCAGGTAATCGCCATGCCGGTTCCGACATGCGACTTTCTGCGACTTAATGCTGACGATTTACGTATTTCGTCAATATTCACATGATTGTCATCAGGAGAGCCACGATGCGACGGCGTGACCGCTTCTCTGCCCTGCTCCCCTCTCTTGTCCCTCTCGGCCTCGCGCTGGTGCTTGCCGGCTGCGAGGCCAACACCGCGCCGGCACCGGTGAGCGAACGCCCTGTGCAGGTGCAGCGCGTGGCGTTCGAGAACGAGACCTCGGCGCGCGAGTTCGTCGGCGTGGTGCGCGCCCGCTACGAGAGCGACCTTGGTTTCCGCGTGGCCGGCAAGATCGTGACCCGGCTGGTCAGCGCGGGCGACCGCGTCCACGACGGCGACGTCGTGGCGCGGCTCGACCCGCAGGATCTCAAGCTGCAGGTCGAAAGCGCCGACGCCGAGCTGCGCGCCGCCGAATCGAACCGCGTCCAGACCGCCGCCGACTACGAGCGCTACGAGACGCTGCGCACGCGCGGCTTCGCGTCGATCGCGGATTTCGACCGCAAGAAGCTCGCCCGGGACGAAGCTGAAGGGCGGCTCGAACGCGCGAAACGCTCGCTCGAGCTCGCCCGCAACCAGCTTGCCTATACGGACCTCAAGGCCGACGCCGACGGCGTGATCACCGCGACGCTCGCCGAGCCCGGACAGGTCGTGGCGATCGGGCAAGGCGTGGTGCGGCTCGCGCATCGTGGCGAGAAGGAAGCCGTGGTCGCGTTGCCCGAGACCTGGCTCGGCGAAGCGCGCAAGGCGCGCGCCACGGTGCGGCTCTGGCACGACCGCGACCGCAGCTTCACGGCGACCCTGCGCGAGCTCTCCCCCGCCGCCGATCCGGCGACCCGCACCTACGCGGCGCGCTTCACGATCCCCGACGCGGACGATTCGGTGGCGCTCGGCATGACCGCGACGGTCTCGCTCGCGCTCGGCTCGGACGCACCGGTCGCGCGGCTGCCGCTCTCGGCGATCCTCAACCGCGGCAACGGGCCGATCGTCTACGTGGTCGACGGCAACGGCGCGCTGGCGCAGCGCACGGTGGCGATCTCGGCCTTCACCGAGCGCTCGGCGATCGTCACCTCGGGGCTCAGTGCCGGCGACCAGGTCGTCACGCTCGGCGTGCAGAAGCTCGAAGCGGGCCTGAAGGTCCGCACCATCCAGACGCCGTGATCCCTCTCAAGGCAGCATTTCCTCAACCCGGGAGCACGCCATGAAGCGGCTCAATCTGTCGGAATGGGCGATCACGCATCGGCCCCTCGTGCTGTTCATGATCCTGCTGCTCGGCGCCGCCGGCGTGTTCTCCTACTTCAATCTCGGCCGCGCCGAGGATCCGTCCTTCACCATCAAGGTGATGGTGGTGAACGTCCAGTGGCCCGGCGCGACCGCGACCGAGATGCAGGCGCAGGTCGCCGACAAGATCGAGAAGAAGCTGCAGGAGCTGCCCTTCCTCGATCGCGTCGAGAGCTATTCGCGCCCCGGCGTCTCGTTCATCCGCGTCAACCTGACCGACAAGACGCCGCCCGCGCGCGTGAAGGAGCTCTGGTACCAGGTGCGCAAGAAGGTCGGCGACATCCGCGGCAGTCTTCCATCCGGCATCATCGGCCCGAACTTCAACGACGAGTACGGCGACGTCTACTCGGCGCTCTACATGCTGACCGCCGACGGGTTGACGCCGGCGCAGCTGAAGGATCGCGCCGAGGACATCCGCCAGCGGCTGCTGCGCGTCGCCGACGTCAATAAAGTCGACATCATCGGCGAGCGGCCGCAGCGCGTGTTCATCGAGTTCAGCCATGCCAAGCTCGCGACGCTCGGCATCACGCCGCAGCAGATCTTCGAGAGCGTGACGCGCCAGAACGCCGTCGTCGCCGGCGGCTCGGTCGACACGGCGTCCGACCAGATCAATCTGCGCGTCACCGGCGCGTTCAACGCCACCGAGGCGATCGCCGGCGTGCCGGTGCAGGTCGACGGCCGCGTTTTTCGGCTCGGCGACATCGCGACGGTGAAGCGCGGCTACGAGGATCCGGCGAGCTTCCTGGTACGCACCGGCGGCAAGCCGGCGATCGGGCTCGGCGTCTCGATGCAGGACGGCGCCAACATCGTGACGCTCGGCGACAACCTGAAGCGCGCGATGCGCGCCATCGTGTTCGAGCTGCCGGTCGGCATCGAGATCACCCAGATCGCAGACCAGCCGCAGATCGTCGAGCAGTCGGTCACGGAATTCCTCGAAAGCTTCGTCGAGGCGCTCGCGATCGTGCTCGTGGTGAGCTTCATCTCGCTCGGCTGGCGCACCGGCATCGTGGTGGCGCTCTCGGTGCCGCTCGTGCTCGCGATCGTGTTTCTCGTGATGTACGCCTCCGGCATGGACCTGCATCGCATCACGCTCGGCGCGCTGATCATCGCGCTCGGGCTGCTGGTCGATGACGCCATCATCGCGATCGAGATGATGGTGGTGAAGATGGAGCAGGGCTGGGATCGCGCCAAGGCCGCGACCTTCGCCTGGACCTCGACCGCCTTCCCGATGCTCACCGGCACGCTGGTGACCGCCGCGGGCTTCCTGCCGGTCGGCTTTGCGAAATCGAGCGCCGGCGAATATGCCGGCGGCATCTTCTGGGTGGTCGGCCTCGCGCTGATCGCCTCGTGGTTCGTGGCGGTGCTGTTCACGCCCTATCTGGGGCTGAAGCTGCTGCCGGACTTCACGAAGCACGGCGCGCACGCGCAGGCGCACGACATCTACGACACGCGCATCTATCGCGCGCTGCGCCGCGTGATCGAATTCTGCCTCACCTGGCGCAAGTCGGTCGTGGTCGTGACGGTGGCGATGTTCGTCATTTCGGTCGGCGGATTTAGGTTTGTGCAGCAGCAGTTCTTCCCGACCTCGACCCGCACCGAGCTGTTCCTCGAAATGCGCCTGCCCGAGGGCAGCGCGATCGGCGCGACCGATGCGGTCGCGCGCAAGGCCGAGGGCCTGATCGAGGGCGACAACGACGTTGCGACCTACACCACCTATGTGGGCCAGGGCGCGCCGCGCTTCTGGCTCGGGCTCAACCCGGTGCTGCCGAACCCGAACTTCGCGCAGATCGTGATCGTCACCAAGGACCTCGCGGCGCGCGAGCGCGTCAAGGCGCGGCTCGAAAAAGCCATTGCAGACGGCGACCTCCCCGCGGCCCGCACGCGCGTCGATCGCTTTGTGTTCGGTCCGCCGGTCGGCTTCCCGGTCCAGTTCCGCGTGCTCGGACCCGATCCGATGAAAGTGCGCGCGATCGCCGAGGAAGTGCGCAAGGTGATGGTCGACAATCGACAAGTGATCGACCCGCATCTCGACTGGAGCGAGGAGGTGAAGTCGATCCGCCTCGAGGTCGACCAGGACCGCGCCCGCGCGCTCGGCCTCACCCCGCAGGACGTGTCGCAGACGCTGCAGACGCTGCTCAACGGCTTCACCGTCACGCAGTATCGCGAGGGCATCGAGAATATCGACGTGGTGGCGCGCGCGGTGCCGGCCGAGCGGCTCGATCTCTCGCGCTTGCCGACGCTGACGGTTGCGACCCGCAACGGCGTGCCGGTGCCGCTGTCGCAGATCGCGCGGCTGCACTACGAATACGAGGAGCCGATCATCTGGCGGCGCAACCGCGACATCGTGCTGACCGTGCGCGGCGACGTCGTCGACGGCGTGCAGCCGCCCGACGTCAGCAACGCGATCGCGCCGAAGCTGCAGCAGATCAAGGACGCCCTGCCCTACGGCTATCGCATCGAGACCGGCGGCTCGATCGAGGAGAGCGCCAAGGCGAACGTCGCGCTCGCCGCCGTCTTCCCCGTGATGGCGGTCGTGATGCTGGCGCTGCTGATGATCCAGCTGCAGAGCTTCTCGCGTCTCGCACTGGTGTTCGTCACCGCGCCGCTTGGTCTCATCGGCGCGACCGGCGCGTTGCTGATCGCCAACAAGCCATTCGGCTTCGTGGCGCTGCTGGGTCTGATTGCGCTCGCCGGCATGATCATGCGCAACACCGTCATCCTCGTGGACCAGATCGACCACGACATCGCCGAAGGTCACACCCGCTACCAGGCGATCATCGACGCGACCGTGCGCCGCGCGCGCCCGGTGGTGCTGACCGCGCTCGCCGCGATCCTCGGCATGATCCCGCTCGCGCGCTCGATCTTCTGGGGCCCGATGGCGATCACCATCATGGGCGGCTTGCTGGTCGCGACCGTGCTCACGCTGCTGGTGGTGCCGGCGCTCTACGCGCTCTGGTTCAAGGTCCGGCGTGACGAGGCTGTCGCGGCGCCGGCCGAGCCTGTCGCGATTCCGGCCGACAAGGATCTCGCGCTGCCGATCGCCGCGGAGTAGGCGGCTAGCGCATGATCCCGAAAAGTGTGAAGCAATTTTCGGAAAAGATCATGCGCCAATTAGAGCCGCAAGCGCCGCGTCGGTGACGACGCCCTCTCCCTCTCCCCCGGGGAGAGGGCGTATCGACTCGGGTCGGTGACCGCTGCGCCAGCGCGCGGCCGCTATCCTTGGGTGTTGATTGTCTTTTGCCCGCAATCCCGCAATGATTGGTTCTCTCACCGATGTCCTCGCGGACACGCCGCTTCGGGAAACAGTTCATTGCCAGGCGCACAATCCAGCTTGCCTCCGATGCCACAGATGGTCGTGCGGCCCTTGACGCGGGCGGCGATCTTCCTCGTCGTGACCATCAACCAAGGCAGCGCCAGCCGCGACGCCGTGCGCGCGTTCTGCGGCGACCTTCCCGGGCTGCTGCGCGCGGTCGGCTTCCGCGACATCGAAGGCGACCTCTCCTGCGTGATGGGCATCGGATCCGACGCCTGGGACCGCCTGTTCGGCCAGCCGCGGCCGAAGGAGCTGCATCCGTTTCGCGAGATCAAGGCCGGGCCGCGCCACGCCGTCGCCACGCCCGGCGACCTGTTGTTTCACATTCGCGCCAAGCGGATGGATCTGTGCTTCGAGCTCGCCGCGCAAATCATGGTCAAGCTCGGCGACGCGGTTACGCCGGTCGATGAGGTGCATGGCTTTCGCTATTTCGACGACCGCGACCTGCTGGGTTTCGTCGACGGCACCGAGAATCCGACCGAGCAGGCCGCGACCGACGCGGTCTACATCGGCGAGGAGGATGCGGCGTTTGCGGGCAGCACCTACGTGATCGTGCAGAAATACCTGCACGACGTCGCCGGCTGGAACACGCTCTCGACCGAGGCGCAGGAGCGCATCATCGGCCGCACCAAGCTCTCCGATATCGAGCTCGACGACGCCGTGAAGCCGACCTCTGCCCATAGTGCGCTCAACACCATCGAGGAGAACGGCAAGGAGATCAAAATCGTCCGCGACAACATGCCGTTCGGCCGCGTGGCCGAGAAGGAGTTCGGCACCTATTTCATCGGCTATGCGCGCTCGCCCCGCACCATCGAGCAGATGCTGCAGAACATGTTCGTCGGCCGTCCGCCCGGCAATTACGACCGGCTGCTCGATTTCAGCAACGCGAAGACCGGCAATCTCTTCTTCGTGCCGTCAGCGACGTTCCTCGACCAGATCGGAGACGATCCGCCGCCAGCCGGCGAAGCGCCGTCGGAGGCGCCCGATCCGCAATCCAGGCCGGCACCGAAGCGCGATGGCTCGCTCGGCATCGGCTCTCTCAAGGGAGACCCAGCCTCATGAACAACCTTCACCGCGAGCTTGCTCCGATCTCGGAAGGCGCCTGGGCGCAGATCGAGGAGGAAGCCTCCCGCACGATCAAGCGCTATCTCGCCGGCCGGCGCGTCGTCGACGTCGAAGGCCCGGGCGGCATCGCGCTGTCCGCGGTCGGCACCGGCCATGTACGCAACGTGACGGCGCCCGGAGATGGCGTGCTGGCGCGCCAGCGTGTCGTCAATCCGCTGGTCGAGCTGCGCGTCCCGTTCACACTCGATCGCCAGCAGATCGACGATGTCGAGCGCGGCGCCAACGACTCGGATTGGCAGCCCGCCAAGGACGCCGCGCGGCTGCTCGCCTTCGCGGAGGACCGCGCGATCTTCGAAGGCTACGCCGCCGCCGGGATCGGCGGCATCCGCGCGGGGACCAGCAACCCGGTGATGACACTCCCCGCCGATATCCGCGCCTATCCGGACGCGATCGCCCAGGCGCTGAGCCAGTTGCGGCTCGTCGGCGTCAACGGTCCTTACTCCGTCGTGCTGAGCGCCGATGCCTACACGGCCCTGAGCGAGACCAGCGACCATGGCTATCCGGTGCTCGAGCACGTCAGGCGGCTCGTCGACGGCGAGCTCATCTGGGCGCCGGCGATCACCGGCGCGTTCGTTCTCACGGCGCGCGGCGGCGATTTCAGCCTCTATCTCGGCGAGGACGTGTCGATCGGCTATCTGAGCCATGACGACAAGACGGTCCAGCTCTATCTCGAAGAGACGATGACCTTCATCTTGCAGACGACCGAAGCCTCGGTGGCCCTGACCGGCGCGAAGCCCGAATCCAAGTGAGCGAACGTCGCGCGGATCGCTCTGCTCTCTCCTGGTTTACCGGGAGAGGACCGGCCACGCACTGCTGCTCCTCGCCGCCTGCGCGTCGCACAGCGGCTATGAAACGCGCACCGACGGCAGCATCGAGCCCTACGGGTCCTTTTCCGGATTCCTGCACGGGCTGCTGTTTCCGCTGGCCCTGGGGGGATGGGTCCTTCTCTGGGTCGCGAAGCTGCTGGTCTGGCCTCTGGACCATGCAGCCAGCCTGACCTATGGGGCATTCTTCGAGGGCCTCGCCAGTCGCATCAATTTTATCGGCCAACCCAATACTGGCTGCGTCTACGACGTGGGTTTCGTGATCGGCCTGTGCCAGAATGGCGGCGGCGGCGCCGCGGCGAGCAAGCGGCGCAAATCGTAAGGGCCTGAAGCCCACGTCGCCGGTCGCGACGCGCAGTCAGGGATTCCCGCGGCAGAAATGGTGACTCTCCCGGATATCTGGAGCGTGCACCGCCGCCCTAAGGTCCCTGGCGAACGACTTGCGCACGCCTGTCCGATGCGCCGGTGCGAGGCACCATGCAAACCCGCAATCACAATGGCGGCACGCGCAGGCGCGAGCCCCTTCTCGTCGACCTCGCGCTGCAAGGCGGCGGATCGCACGGCGCCTACACCTGGGGCGTCCTCGACCGGCTGCTCGAAGAGCCGTGGCTGGAGATCGACGGCATCTCGGGAACCTCCGCCGGCGCGATGAACGCGGCGGCGCTTGCCTATGGCTACGCGCTCGGCGGAAGCCGCGGCGCGCAGGTCGCGCTCGAAGGCTTCTGGCGCCGTGTATCCCACGTCGGCCAGTTCAGCCCGCTGCAGCGCGGGCCGCTCGACGTGATGCTCGGCGAGTGGTCGCTCGACCGCTCGCCCGCCTACCTCACGATCGACATGATGTCGCGCCTGTTCTTGCCCTATGATCTGAACATCTCCGGATGGAACCCGCTGCGGCGTATTCTCACCGACGGAATCGATTTCGCGCAGATCACGAAGTCGCCGATCAAGCTCTTCATCACCGTCACCAACGTGGCGACGGGCCGTCCGCGCGTCTTCCGCAACCACGACCTCACGCCGGACGCGCTGATCGCATCGGCCTGCCTGCCGACCATGTTCCAGGCGATCGAGATCGACGGCGAGGCCTATTGGGACGGCGGCTATTCCGGCAACCCGACGATCACGCCGCTGGTGCGCGAATGCGCTTCGCAGGACACGATCATCGTTCCGATCAATCCGATCGAGCGCAAAGGCACGCCGCGCAGCGCGAACGAGATCCTCAATCGGCTCAATGAAGTCGCTTTCAACGCCGTCCTGCTCAAGGAGCTGCGCATGATCGCACTGCTGCGGCAGGTGGCCGATCCCGGCGACAAAGAGGGGAAGAAATGGGCCGGCATGCGCGTCCATCAGGTGGCGAACGAGTTTCTGATGGGGTTCAATGCCTCATCCAAGCTGATCGCCGAATGGGATTTCTTCTGCATGCTGCGGGATGAGGGACGGCGTGCCGCGGAGGCGTTTCTCGAATCCAACGTGGGCGAGCTCGGACACCGCTCGACGCTCGATCTCGACACGCTGCTGCAGGACGTCTGAGCCATGGGGCTCGCCGGCATCCTGCTCGCGCTCGCGCTGCTGATCGCCCTCGCTTACCGGGGCGGGAGCGTGCTGCTGCTCGCGCCCGCCGCCGCGCTCCTGGCCGCCGGGGTGTCAGGCCAACCGCTTTTGGCCCACTGGACCCAGACCTTCATGGGGAGCGCCGCACAGTTCATCGCGCAGTTCTTCCCGATCTTTCTGCTTGGCGCGGTGTTCGGCAAGCTGATGGAGG
>Ga0105238_10005687_pt1 | contig 12324 bp, 8 predicted proteins | sample KBSC34metaG_FD_81526 | JGI IMG/M metagenome (GOLD analysis project Ga0105238, IMG submission 81526) | Corn rhizosphere microbial communities from Kellogg Biological Station, Michigan, USA - KBS C3-4 metaG | ecosystem: Host-associated > Plants > Roots > Rhizosphere > Soil | place: Michigan, USA... | reverse complement strand
TCCATTCCTTACGTTCGCCGAACCAGCTTTGGCATTCGCCTTCGATGGCATTGGAGCGGCCGATCATGCCGCGTCAGCCACGTATGTCGTGAACCCGAACTCTAGTCCGGGACAATTGATGGTCACGTGGAGCAACATTACGATTCCCGCCGGCGGCACGGTTGCGTACATGCATTTTGGCGCGCAACAGGTGAGCCGCGCCTCGGCAGCAGCATCCGCTGACCGTCTGGACCAGTTGTCACCGGAAGCGCTGGCAGGCCTGAGCCCGGATGAGATCACTGAAATCAGGAATTTCACCGTGCCTTCCACCGGCGTTAGCGCTCTGTCGCCTCTGCCTGCCTTGACTGGGAATGTAACCGGCAGGGTTCTTGCAGGTGATGGAACCACTACCATCCCGAACGCCACAGTGCGTTTCCACAGCAACAGCCTTTTCTATGGCCGCACGCTTCAGGTAAACAGCGCCGCTGACGGCACATATAACTTTGCCACGTCGTTTGATAACTTTGGCAATAGCTTTGCGATCCCGCTAGACGCCTTCACTGTACAGGCTTTCCATCCATTCACCGGCATACAATCGCCAGCCGCCACCGGCGCTTTCAGTGCAGGACAGACGACTGCTGTTCAGGATGTGACCTTTACGAATACTGGCGTCGTTCATGGATTTGTCCGTCGCCATACCGGCGTAGCGGTGAACAATGGTTCCGTGGAATTATTTGGCGGGAGCTTTAACTTTACGTCGATCAACCCGGACGGGTCCTACGTGATGACCGGTGTTCCACCCGGAGTATTCAACCTGCAGGCAGAAACCTCGGTTCCTCAAGGGGGTACTGATCTCTTTGGCCGTAGCATTGTCGCGGTAATTGCCGGCCAAGCCAGCAATGCGAATGTCTCAATTCAGCCCACAGGAACGGTCACAGGAACGATCCTTACGGCGAGCGGAGTTCCGGCGCCAAATGTTGCAGTGAGCTTGCAGGGATCAACGTCGTTTGGGTTCTTCGAGCGCGATATACGTACGGATGCGAGCGGGAACTTCACGTTCTTTGATATTCCCACAGGCCTGTTTACATTGAGGGCTTTCGAACCGAATACCGGCGCTCCGACTTCTGTCGTAGTCTCAGTGGTACAGGACCAGACCACTACCCAGAACCTTTCACTGATTGGTTTAGGCACGGTGCAGGTGCAGGTAAACTTTGCCAGCGGAACGCCCGCTGCCAATAGCCAGGTTGACATCTTTGAACCCTCAAGAGGCTTCTTCGTCTTTGCCGGATCCACTGACGCCAGCGGCAGAATGACGATCCTGAACGTTCCAGTCGGCACGTTTATTGTGCGCGGGCATCACCCAAGCAATGGCGGCATCTTCACGGATGTTAATGGCGCCGTGGCTAGCGATGGACAAGTGGTTCCGATCACGGTCGTGCTGCCGGGTACAGGTGTAGTCACGGGCCGGGCGACTTTCTTGAATGGAACTGCGGCAGCAAACGCTCAGATCCAGATCTTCGGCAACAACGTGCCGTTCGCGTCCACCAGTGCGGATTCAAATGGTCTCTACACCATCACTCAGGTGGTAGCGGGCCGTCCATTCACGCTGCGGGCTTTCGATCCGCGCGGCTTTGTGGGCTTCCGTGAGATTACGAATAATGTGGTTCCTGCTGATGGCGCGACATTGACGGTCAATGCCGTAATACCGGCCCAGGCAACGGTACATGTAATCGCGCAGCAGGCGGCTAATGTGCCCCTGGCCAATGCCCAAATCGACATCATGTTTGCCCAGGACGGGTTCTTCCGCTTTGGCGGTGTCACTGACGTTAACGGAGTCCTGAACATTTCACATGTCCCCGAAGGCAACTTTACGGTTGAGGCCTTTGCCCCGAATACCTTCCGGTTTGCCGGCAGCGCGGTGGGCGCGGTTACGCCCGCTGACGACGGCGGCTCCGTCAATATCACCATCACCGCTCCGTCCTTCGGAAACGTGAACGGCCAGATCTTTGCTGGCGACGGTCAAACCCCGCTGCAAACCACGGTGGAAATCTTCGATGCAGCCACGGGCAATTTCCTTAACTCCCAGTTTGCCTTTGGTGGCAGCTATTCCTTCTCGAACATTACGGTGGGCTCCGCCGGGTTCCGCGTACGGGCCTTGTCGCCATGGGATTCCAACGTATTCGGCGAGAGCACGGGAACCTTTACCAGCCCGGGACAGACCGTATCTCTAAATGTGACCGTTCCGGTCGGAGCCGTGAGAGGAACAGTTACATATAGAGACGGCACAGCAGTGTCGTTCCCAGAAGTGTTCGTCACGCAGACGAATGCGGATGGCGTTACACGCTCATTCTTTGCCAATGCTCATGCAGACGGCACTTATGCCATCGCAGGCCCGCTTGTTGGCGACTTTACCCTCACGGTGCAGGACTTCAATTCGGGCCTGGTCCAGGTGGTCACGGGAACAGTATCTGACGTTAGCGTTCCGGTGATTTTGGATGTCACCATGCCGCCGACCGGTACAGTAAAGGGCGTGGTCTACGATGCCAACGGCAACCCAGCGCCATTTGGCGGAGTGGGCATTGCGAACGCCGGCATGAACCGCGATGCATTTACCAGAGTAGATTTCGAAGGCAATTTTGTGTTCAATCACGTTGCTCTTGGCCGGTTCACATTGCAGGCTACTGACGAAAACTTCGAGTTATTCACCACTGTGAGAGGGAACCTGGTTTCTGATGGCGATACCGTGGTACTGAATCCCCAGTTGCCGGCGGTTGGAAGCGTGAGTGGCACAGTCTTCAATATTGATGGTGTGACTCCGGTGGCCAACGCTCCGGTGAACATTGAAAACCTGGATAGCACAGGACCGGAGGGCTTCTCCTACAACTTTGTTCAGACCGATGCAAATGGCAACTATTCATTCGGCGGAGTTCCGGTGGGCACGATACATATCACCACTGCCGATCCGGTAACTCAAGTTACCAGCGGCTTCGGTACCGGGCAGGTTACGGCCGGCCAGAACGCGACCATCAACGTGGTGCTCGGACAAGGCTTTGACTTCTTTGATACCAGACTGTTCAACTTCAATCTTGATGGAACCAATGGTTATCGCTACGACATCGAGTGCGATGGCGAAATCCAATCTGGCGGCCGCTTTGACAACACTCTTACCCGCGGTTACTCCGGCGGTGAGAATCTGCTATTCAACGGCCTCAATTTCAATGAATTCTTCCCGTGCGTCGCGGGAGCGCAGACCGCACAAGGCGGGCGCGAAATAGACTACGGGCCGGCAGGCATCAGCGGTCTCGCGGTAACGCGCAAGGTCTACTCGCCGGCTGGCGGCGGTTTCACCCGCTATCTGGAAGTTCTCAGCAACCAGACATCGGTGCCTGTGCCGGTCACGCCGCTAATCCAGAGCTTCCTCAATACTCAGGGAGGCATCACGGTCCCGGTGGCGCCCTCTGACACAGGTAATACTTATGCGGTCACTGGTACCGGCATCTGCTGCACGCCATTGCTGGGTGCTGTCTTTGCCGGGCCCAATGCCGCTGTATCTGTTGGTGATCTGCAGTTCCCGAACCAGCAGAGATCGGTTTCCTATGACTGGAACATGACTGTTCCGCCTGGCGCCACGGTGACGCTGATGCATTTTGAAATCCAGCGTGATCCAAACGATTTGGCAGGTGTCCAGGCACAAGCGCAGGCCCTGGTGAACCTCACCGATCCGGATGAGTTCACCGGCATGACGGACGCCGAAAAAGCCCAGGTGGTGAACTTCAACCTTGTCAACCAGGCGATCCTGCCGGGCACGGCGATAGTCAATGTGACTGCCGTGCAGCGTGATGGCGCAACCCCGCTGGCCGGAGCAGAAATAGCCCTCAAGTCGGGCGTCAATCAGAGGATTGCCGGCATTACCGATACTGCTGGCACACTCTCAATACCCAATGTTCCTGCAGGCAACTTCACCGTCACCGCTTATCAGAACGGCTTTGTGGGCGAGGCAAGCGGAGTGGTGCAGCCCAGCGACATCGGCTCAAGTATTTCCATCATGATCAATGCGGGTATTACCGGTGCTATCCAGGGCCATGTCCTGGCCGCGGATGGATTAACCCCGGTGATCGCCACGGATGTTGAAGTTGTAGACGTGGCCACGGGCATTCAACTGGCACTGAGCGGCACGGACGCCAATGGCTTCTACAAGTTGAATGGCATCAGCGCCGGACCACAAGGGTTTAAGGTTCGCGCCAGCTCCATTCTGAATCCGGCGATCTTTGCCGAGAAGACCGGCAGCTTCGTCGCTAACGGCGATCTGGTCACCATTGACCTGACCCTGCCGCTTTCCGTGGTCAGCGGGACCGTCCGCTATTCTGACGCAACGGTTGTACCTTTCCCGACCGTTGTCATTTCCCAAACGGATTCGTTTGGCAATGTGAATACTTTCCTGCCTGCCACAGACGCTAATGGAGGCTTCTCGATTATCGGCCTGCCGCTGGGCACATTTACGCTCAGCGCCCAGGATCCGAATACAGGTATCGTGGCCACGTCCACGATTGCATTGACAGATGTCACTCAACCTCAGGTGCTGAACCTGGTGTTGCTCAGCGGAACGGTCACGGGAATCGTACGCGACAGCAACGGTAACCCGGTGCCATTCACTTCGGTCGCGTTGGCTACCACCGCCACCAGCTTCAACTTGTTCGGAGGCACGGATAGTTTGGGCGTCTATCGATTCACTCGCGTTCCGCTGGGACCGTTTACCGTACAGGCAGCTCTGTTCGCGAATCAAACCTTTGCCACGGTTGATGGAGCTATATCGACAGATGGACAAGTTGTTACCCTTGACGTCAACATGCCGGCCACAGGCACGGTATTCGGCACAGTGTTCGGGTCGGATGGCCTCACCCCGGCTGTAAATCCCTTTGTATCGGCTGTCAGCATTGACAGCTTTGGTCCGGAAGGGAACTTCTTTGGGCAGACTACAGCGGACGCCCTCGGCAATTACCAGATTGATGGAGTACAGGTTGGCTCGCTGCAGGTTGCGGCTTCAGACCAAAGTGGGACCTCGGGCGGCGCCGCAACCGGTGTGCTCACAGCCGGTGCGCCTCTCAATCTCAACATTACGCTGGGGAATGCCATCAGTTTCCAGCGCTTCGGCATCGTGAATCTTGACGGAGCGGATGGCTTCCGTTATGACGTATCCTGCGACGGTGAATTGAATGATGGCGGCACTGTGGATCGCAATTTCAATGACGCGTACGATGGCATGTATCAGGCGAGCTTAAGCGGGCCAGATTTTGTTCGCCAGTTCCCATGCCTGAACGCCGCCACGTTTGAGGCTGCTGGACGCCAGCTTGTTCTTGGTCCGGTAACCGTCCACAATCTTCAGGTCTCGCGCAAAATCTTTTCACCTGCTGCCGGTGGCTTTGCGCGTTATCTTGAGGTGCTTCAAAATCCTGGGACGACGCCGGTGGTTGTGTCCTTGATCATCAGCGGCAATCTGGGTTCGGACAACAATACGCGAGTGGTGGTAGCGCCGTCGCAGACCAACTTTACGTATGCGGTAACGGACCAGAACGGAATTTGCTGCGATCCGTTGCTCGCCCACGTATTCAGTGGTGCATCATCGACTCTGGCGGTACCAACGGTGCAGTTCGTTACAACCAATGACAATGTTTTCTATCGTTGGGACGGCATTTCCATACCGGCGGGACAGGCCGTGCTCCTGATGCACTTTGCCGTGCAGCGTCCGCCCAGCGATCTCACAGGCACAAAAGCACAGGCTGCGAGCCTTGTAAATCTGACCGATCCGAATGCGCTTAGCGGCATGTCGGCGGCGGAAAAAGCAGCCGTGGCTAACTTCATAATTCCATAGGGAGATGTATGCGGACACAACAGAAGTTCATACGCGCAATTGCAACTATTCTTGGGATGGCCTTTCTGCTGTCGATGACGGCGCTGGCCGTAGAACCCGTTCCATTGCCGGATATTCAGCTCACCGCTGCGGATGGCTCTGCGGTAAAAAGCTCTGCCCTGCCCACCGCGGGCAACTGGCTCATCATCTATATACAGCCGCGCAACCAGTTTAGTGACAATCTGCTGCGGTTGCTCAAGAAGGACCAGTATCCCACTCTGGCACAACATGCTGTGATTATCGTCGGCGGCAGTGTTGACGACCTGAAGACCGCGCAGACGCGCTTTCCTGAACTCGCCCAGGCCACGTGGTATGCCGATACCAACAAAAGCGCTTTTACCTTGATGAAGCTGACGGGTGCGCCTATGATCCTGGGCATCAAGCAGAGGACAATCACGTGGAGCCTCAGCGGCATCCTGTCAGACGTGAACGTGGCAAAATCGATCTTGAATACCTGGGTGGAAGGATGACTTCTGATCGCGCTGAGCGACGACTGGGTGATGGGAGTATGAAGTTTTGCGCACGTATTTGTTGGATGGCTTGTTGTGTTCTCAGCCTGCTGGCACTGAATGCACGGGGCGCGGAGCGGGGCACAAAGGCGGGCGCTCAGGAGTCAGTACGTGGATACCTGGTAGATACCGTCTGCGTGAAAGAGGAAGCCGCCCAGCTCTCTGAATTGGGTGTGAAACACACCAAGAAATGTCTTGACATGCCGGCGTGTAAGGAGAGCGGCTATGCGCTACTTTTGCGCTCACATAATAATGATGTGCTACATTTCGATAAGCGGGGCAATGATCTTGCTGCCAGGCTTGTCAACGGACACCGGATCGAAAGCGGATGGCTGCTCCGGGCTACCGGGAAGCGCACAGGAGACCAGTTCGCCGTGGCCACACTGGAGTTGGTCTCTAAATCGCCAGTGAAGCAGAAGAAATAATTAAAGCCTTTCACTCTCCGCCCATCCGAGGTTTACCGGCAACTGACTACCGGGCAGTGAGACGCTGCCATGATCCGGTAGGCCACGCTCGTCCGAAAGTGGACTCCCGGAAGAAAATCATCCCTCAGGCCTAACACAATCATATCCGCGCTCTTGTCTCGGGCGACTTTCAGGATAGTTTCCACAGTCTCGCCGGATTCAATCACAAATTCCGTCTTCAGGGGCGCAAGCCGCGGCTCAAAGATATGGACCATGTTCCTGCACACTGGCTCGGATAGCTTCTGCGTGTCCGGGTTGCTGGCAGTTTCCTCCGGCAAAACATGGAGTACGGTTACCTTGGCCCCGTATGCTCCGGCAAGGCCCACAACAAATGGCAACGAGCGCATGCTGTCTTCTGAAAGGTCCGTGGGCACCAGGATGTTGTTTATTTTTATTCTTGAACTTGGCTGATCAGGGCCAACTGTCAAGATGGGGCACGTTGCCACACGGCAGATCCCTTCCACCGCCGATCCCAGCAGCAGACGACGTAACCCAGTACGTCCGTGGGTGCCGGCGACTATGAGATCAATATGATTTTGATTGATCTCGGCCTGCAACGCGTCACCCAGGATGCCCGACGACAGCAGCGCTTTGGTTTTGACTCCTTCCAATTGTGGCGAATGCAGGATGTTGTCCAGCTCTTTGGTCGCAGCCTCGTACTCAGCTTCATAGAAATAAGGTACCGACTGGGGCGCCGCGGTCGCCAGCGATGTTGGCGTAATGATGTGGCAGGCGTAAACGGATGCGCCAAACTTTTTAGCAAGGGAGGCGGCGTACGGAAACGCCTTCATCGAAGCCTCAGAAAAATCCGTTGCGAATAAGATATTCTTCAGGCTTGCGACCGGACTCGGAACAGTGGATGCATGAACGGCAGCCATATGAACCTCCTTGTTTTGACTATATGCCCGGAAAACGGCACTGTTCTGTGATGACTATCACATGAAGCAATCGCCGCCGAAGAGGTTTTCGGCCATGCAACTGCTCCACCTGGAATGGCGCACAGCAGCGCAGATGTTGTTGAACTCAGAGCTTGCGCTCCGGCTATAAGCGGTCCCGCACTGTCAGTACCGGACACTCCGCGTGGCGAACAACTTTGGACGCAATAGACCAACTGGCATGTTCTGACAACGGACGGGAATGCGTAACCCCTAAAACAATCAAGTCGGCTTTCACTTCCCGTGCGCTCTCCAGGATCGTATCCACAGGATCGCCGCTTGCGATTTTGAAGCTGGGCTTGCACCACAAAGTAGCGTCTTCCGGCACAAGCTGCTCCATTCGCTGCCTGTTTCCAAAAGCATTTTTATCTTCGCCTTTTTTCGGGATGTGCAGGAGCGTGAGGTTTCCGTTGGATTCTTCCGCCAGCGCCACCGCGTATTGCGCGGCACGGAGTGAATGCGGTTCAAGGTCAGTGGGCAGCAGTATGGAAGAGAAGCGTTCGCCGCAAGCATGAATGTGCGGTCCAATGGTAAGCACCGGGATACCCATCTCGCGAAAAAGTGCCTCACCCGTTGAGCCAAAGACGAATTTTGCGGCGCCTCCTGCGGCATGTGTCCCAATCACCAGCAGATCAGCCCGGTGTTTTCTGGCCAGCCGTGACACTTCTTCAACCACATTACCCTCTGCCACCTCAACAGCAAAGCGCGTTTCCTTTTTCATGCACGGTTCCACCCACGCATTGAGTATTTCTTTCACATTCGCTCGGGTCTCCGTAGGAAGCATGAGGGCTGGGTTAAGCACATGAACAACGACCAGAGTGGCGCCGGATCTGTTTGCCAGTTCCGCGGCGGTCTTTATCGTGTTCGCGGAGGAAGGCGACAAATCAACCGCTACCAGCAGATGATCAAAATGCACTCGCATGGTTTCCAGGTGCGGTTCTCTTACGGACGAGGCTGCATTTGGGTGGTTCATAAAGACCTCCATTTTTCCGTTCCGCCAAAACTTTGCAGAGCAGCCGAGCATCATTATCAGCGCGACTGGAGCAATCAACAGGCTTTAGAGACTCAAATCAGCAAGAACTTTAAGTGCCAGTCTTCAGGCTGAAAGAGGTTGTGGTGACTGCTGGAAAAGTCTCGTGGTCGGAGTCCTGTGACAACTCCATCTCTAAAAAATCTTCTACAGACAGTTCTTCTCGAAGTTCATGCATCAGGTTCGACTGCATTGTGCTCAGGGCTTCATCCAGGGCTTTTGGCAGTCTTTCCTCCAACCCAAAAGCCTTGGGGTTATTCAATATGCGCCCCAGCAGCAGGTAAACTTCCTTAACTCGGTTTTTCATAACATCTCCTTCGGGCTTGCGCCTTCAGGCCGCGCTCACGGCTATTGCTTTTACTGGCTTAGTTGTAGATTTTGGAGCGACGATCTCCAGGATTCCACCTTTCAAGGTTGCATGTGCCTTTTGCGTCACAACCTCAGATGGCAACGAGATGCTTCCGTAAACCATCTGGAATTGTGATTCACTGCCCGTAGCGTCATCGTGGCTTGTCTGCTTGATGCCTTGAATTGTCAGTTGGTTCTTTTCCAAGTTGAACGCCACCTCATCGTCGTTGAACCCGCCCACTTCGGCCTCGACGCGAATCTCTCCGGCCGTCTCTTTGACTTTGATAGGAATAGGGGTGAGCAACTCCGCTTCTGCTTTGAACCAATCGTCCAAATCATGGCCGTGCGCGCAGCCGCGCTCTTCGAACAGCTGAAATGCACGTTTTGCGAGCTGATGGGTGATGCGATCGGACCTTTCGCAAAATTGCGTAAGAGATGTCGGGTCGAAAGCTATCTTGGCCTTCTTTGGCTTAAGTGCAACATCATCCTTCATCTGGACCTCCTCCGAACTATTTATTATTCGAACTTGCTACGGCTCTTGGCTGTGATCACGATCACGCAAAACAGTGATTTGGAATCAGCATGAAGTGTGGCAGATAATTGACGGTACATGCGGCCCGCTCTTCTGAGGATCTGCAGATGCCCAAGAGATATTGTTGGTCAGGGAACAATGACGGCTGCGCCATCAATGGAGTCATTTTTGATCGCAACCAAGGCCTCATTGACCTGATCAAGAGAGAACACTGTGGTCTTCGGACGGAGATCGATTTCGGCTGCGATTTTCAGAAAGTCCCGGGCATCTAAGCGCGTCATGTTCGTGACGCTGCGAATTTGCCGCTCGCCCCACAAGAGACGGTCATAATCAAACTGAGGGATGTGATCCAGATGGATTGCGTTGATAGCGACCACGCCGCCTTTGCGCAGGCTGGCCAGAGCCGCTATAACCACATCGCCGCTGGGCGCGAACGTGATAGTGCGATCAAGCTTCACCGGCGGATTTTCTGCCTCACTGCCTACCCACTTCGCCCCCAGCGACTCCGCGAGCTGCCGGTGAGAAGCTCCTCGCGTGGAGACATAAACCTCACAGTTCCAGGCACGCAAGACAGCAATCGTGAGATGGGCTGAAGCACCAAAGCCGAATAACCCAACGCGGTCCCCCTGTTCTACTTCAGCCACGCGAAGGCTGCGAAACCCGATAATGCCGGCGCACAACAGTGGAGCAGCTTGGAGATCGTCGAGCCCGTTCTCCAGCGGAAAGGTAAAATCTCTGCGCGCGACTGCATACTCGGCGTAGCCGCCATTCAGGCTGTAGCCGGTAAAAATCGGCTTATCGCAAAGGTTTTCCATGCCATGCTGGCAATACCAGCAGCTTCCATCCACCCCGCCAACCCAGGAGACGCCAACGCGGGCGCCTGCCGTAAGGTCGGTCGTACCGGGATCCGCAATCTCTCCAACAATTTGATGCCCCGGAATGAGTTCATTGCAAAGTGGCGGCAGCTCGCCCTCGACAATATGCAAATCCGTACGACAAACTCCGCAGGCGCGCACACGAAGGAGAACCTGCCCTGGCTTGAGCTGCGGTGGCGATACCTCGCAGACTTCAAGCGGATGCTTCGAAACATCACACGGCGAAGACAGAACAGCGGCTTTCATCTGGGATATCACGATTTGTTCAGAAGATCCTGAAGTAACAGATTACGCCTTGGGCGTCAGTATGGGGAAATGACAGCTCTGTAGCCAGGAATGGTAGTTAGCTGCCTACTACTAAATCGCAAATTGTTGGAAAGTTCTTGTACTGCCAGTAAGGTAGTTTGGGTTTTTCTTAGAAAGCGGGGCTGGGCACTTTAAACTAGCGTTGTTCATGGATTGAGGCACTGAAGTCAATTGGCTCATACTGTTCGGTTTTGGAAAGCGCAAAAAAAAATTCGTCACGCTGCATCTCGATCATTGCCGATTATCGTAATCAATCCTGGCAAAACGAAACTTTGCCTGTCCTCAGGAGAATCTGGCCCGTGGTTATTGAAAAACAGGCTATTCCCGGATTAAATCGAGAGATAATTGCCAATGCGCTGCTGCAGGTGGCGTGGTTTAATCCTTTGAAGAGCCAGCATTTTGATCCGGACGCATTGTGGAACCGCGTACATGGCGATGTGACCCTGCTGCGGGAGTTGGTGGACCTGTTTGCCGCGGAAGTTCCAGTGATGCTGGCTGGAATCGAAAAAGCAATCAAGAATGGTTTGCCGTCCGATCTGGAAAGGGCCAGCCATAAGATTAAAGGATCAATGCTCCAGTTTTCGGCACATGCTGCGGCCGATATCGCGCTTCAACTCGAACAAAATGGACGGATCGGCTCAATGGCCGGAACGGAAAGCTTGTTGCAGAAATTGCGGCAGGAAATCTCTGAATTGCAGCAAACATTGCGTGCAATGGTGCGGGATGGGGTCTAGCTATAACATGAGCCGGTACCGCGCCCCACGAGGATTGTACGAATAAAAGCTCACGGAATGGATGTAAAGATGTCAACGGTGGTAATGGATTCGCGACAAACGGAACTCCTTCGAGTGCTGCTGGTCGAAGACAATGCGCTCGATGCAAAGTTCATTACGGGATTGCTCCGTTTGCCCACGGCGACCCTGCAATGGGAGCACGTTACTCGCCTGGGCGATGCTTTGAGATATCTTGAGAGGAGCCATCCTGATGTAATTCTGCTTGATCTCAACCTTGAAGACAGCGCCGGCTACCAGACCTTTTATCGAATCCAGCAAGCTGCCGCTGGCGCAGCCATCCTGGTCCTAAGCGGCTCCGATGACGAAGAACTGGCTATTAAGACCGTCCGTGAGGGCGCGCAGGATTATTTGGTAAAAGGCACGTTTGATGGACGGCTCTTACTGCGGTCTATTCGTTATGCTATTGAGCGCAAACGCTCTGAAGAAGCGCTGCGGCAGAGCGAGGCTACAGTGCGCGCTATCTTTGAAAATTCCATGGAAGGCATTGTCATCTTTGCTGGCGATGGCACCTGTCTGGAAGCCAATTCCGCTGCCGGCGCGCTGCTGAATCTGTCGCGCAATGATCTTATAGGCTGTCGCCTATACGACTTCTGCGAAAAGGGCTTTGAGCAAATGCGGGCGGAGCTAAGCCTGGCAGAAAGCGG
>Ga0105238_10005684_pt1 | contig 12325 bp, 12 predicted proteins | sample KBSC34metaG_FD_81526 | JGI IMG/M metagenome (GOLD analysis project Ga0105238, IMG submission 81526) | Corn rhizosphere microbial communities from Kellogg Biological Station, Michigan, USA - KBS C3-4 metaG | ecosystem: Host-associated > Plants > Roots > Rhizosphere > Soil | place: Michigan, USA... | reverse complement strand
CTTAGGTCTCAGTGATGGCGATGCCGCGTTCTTCGTCGCCGGAGATCCCGACAAGTTCTGGAAGTTCTCAGGTCTCGCCCGCACCAAGCTCGGCGAGGAATTGAACCTGATCGACCGGGATCGCTTCGAACTCGCCTGGATCGTCGACTTTCCGATGTACGAGTACGACGAGGAGAACAAGAAGATCGACTTCTCGCACAACCCGTTCTCGATGCCGCAAGGCGGACTCGATGCGCTGAAGTCGCAGGACCCGCTGTCGATCAAGGCGTTCCAGTACGACATCACCTGCAACGGCTATGAGATCGCCTCAGGCGGCATCCGAAATCATCGCCCGGAGGCGATGGTGAAGGCATTCGAGATCGCGGGTTATGGCGAGAAGGAAGTCGTCGAGCGTTTCGGCGGCATGTACCGCGCCTTCCAGTACGGCGCGCCGCCGCATGGCGGCATGGCGGCCGGTGTCGATCGCATCGTCATGCTTCTGTGCGGGACCACCAACCTGCGCGAAATCTCGCTGTTCCCGATGAACCAGCAGGCCGTGGACTTGCTGATGGGCGCGCCGAGCGAGGTCACGCCGAAGCAGTTGCGTGAATTGCACATCAGGCTCAACCTGCCGCAAAACTGACCGGCGAAGTGGCGGCGAGGCGACAGCGCATTCGCATGAGGGGAGAGAAGCGATGGATCTGAAGGGGGCGGTAGCACTGGTAACGGGCGGCAATGGTGGGCTGGGGCAGCGCATCTGCCACGCGCTTGCGAAGGAGGGCGCACATATCGCTGTCATGTACGCTCGCAGCCGCGACCAGGCGGCAAGCGTCGCGAGCGAACTCAGGTCGAGCTACCAGATCAACGCGCAGGCTTTCGCCTGTGACATCACCGACGGCGCAGCTGTGGACCGGCTGGTCGGTGAGGTCACCCAGGCCTTCGGCCGCCTCGATATTCTGATCAATGACGCCGCTTACAACATCTCGATCCCCTTCGGCGATCTCGACGGTCTGACGATGGAGGTGTGGGACCGGATCATGGCCACCAACCTGACGGGGCCGATGCGCCTGACCAAGGCGGTAGGCCCCATCATGAAGGCGCAGGGGCGAGGCCGCATCGTCAACATCTCTTCGGTCGCGGGGCTGAGCCCGACCGGTTCTTCGATCGCCTATGCGGTGGCGAAGGCGGGGCTCATCCACCTGACGCGCTGCATGTCGGTGGCGCTGGCGCCGGAGACGCTCGTCAACTGCGTGGCACCGGGGCTGCTGGACGGCACGCGCGCGACCGCCAATCTCCGCTCCGAGCAGATCGAGCGTTCTGCCTCGAGTTCGCTCCTGAAGAAGCCCGCCGACAAGGACGACTGTGCCGACATGGTGGTCGCGATGTGCCGCACCGAGACCATGACCGGCCAGACCGTCGTCATCGACTCCGGACGCATCTTCCACTAGCGCGGCGGGCTTAAGATCGATGGTTGTTTGGTCTCCTTTCAGGTTCAACTGCGGGCGAGAGATGGCAAACCGGTTTGCCATCGCGCCGCTGACGACCGATGCGTCCAATGAAGACGGGACGGCTGCCGACGACGAACTGGAGTTTGTCCGGCGACGCGCTGCCAGCGGCTTCGGTGCTGTCATTTCCTCCGCGACTTATGTCGAACAGGACGGGCGCTCCTGGCAGGGAATCGGTGCGACCCATGATGGGCATTTGTCGAGTCTCCAGCGGCTCGCTGAAGCGATGCGGGCGGCAGGAGGTCTTGCGATCCTCCAGATCTATGATGGTGGCCGCATCGCAAAGCCCGAGTTGATAGGCGGGAAACCTCTGCGTGCGCCTTCCGCGGTCGCATCGTTGCGGCCGGGAGCCAAGACGCCGAGGGAGATGACATCAGATGAGGTCGAAAACCTGATTGCATGCTTTCGGGAGGCTGCGTCGCTGGCTCGAAAGGCCGGATTCGACGGCGTCGAGATTCACGGAGCCAACCACTACGCGGTTCATCAATTCTTTTCGCCTCGGGCCAATCAGCGCAGCGACAAATGGGGAGGCACGCTTTCAAGGCGCATGCACTTTCCGCTCGCCGTCGCGCAAGCCGTTCGCGACGCACTCGGTCCAAAGCTGATCGCAGGATTTCGTGTGACGCCATTCGAGGCCGAGCATGACGGCTATACGCTCGCGGACTCCAAACTGCTTTGCGGTGAACTTGCCAGGTTGAATCTCGACTACATCTCCGTTTCGCTGGACGATTACCGGAAGAGCCGGCCTACCGGAGAGACCCGTGTCTATAACGGTCCGGTCGCAGAGATTGATACCCCGGCGGAGAGTCCCATCACGGAATTTGCCCGCGTCATCGCGGGCCACTGTGCGGTCATGGCGAGCGGTGGGATCAGGACGTGCTTGGATGCCGAGGGCGCGATCAAATTGGGAGCCGATCTGGTTGCGGTGGGACGCGCCGTGGTGGTCGATCCGGAGTGGCTGTCCAAGGTCCGCAGCAAGAGCGAGGCATCGATCCTTGCCGGACTGCCGAAGGATGAACGCGAGATCGCCGAGGCTCTGAGCATTCCACCGCGAATGGTCGAATATTTGTTGAGCCGTCCGGGCTGGATTCCACGCCTTTAGACTGCGGCCTGGTCGGACGGGCCTGCAAGCCGGAATGGCCCGGAGCGGACGCGGGCCGCCCAGCGGCGACAGGCCGCGAAGACACGGCGGTTGTTGCCGGCCGCATCCTGTGACACCATCCGGGAACCGAGTTTTCACGACATTCCTCGACACCTATGCCGCGCCGGAAATTCCCCTGGGAAAAGCTGTCCGATGAGCAGTTGCTCAAGCGACGCCTCTCTAGCCTGAGGGTCGGGGTCGAAGGCACATGGCTCGAGGATTGTCTCGGCACGCTCTATGAAGAGCTCGAAGAGCGGGGCATCCGGCTGCGGCCGCACTCATGGATATCGAGCGAATGGTTCAGTCCGGGCAATGTGCCCGGCATCGCCATCCCATTCTATCTCGCTCATCCCCGCCTGATGAAGCTCGAGAAGAAGATGATGCTCGACGTCGAGGGCAGCACCTGGTCCGAATGCATGGCCATTCTTCGTCATGAAGCCGGTCATGCCATGCAGCACGCCTACCAGTTCCAACGACGCCGGCGCTGGCAGCAGCTGTTCGGACCGTCGTCGAGACGCTACCCGCGCTACTACCGGCCCAATCCGGCCAGCCGGCGCTATGTCCAGCATCTGCGGCTCTGGTACGCGCAGAGCCATCCGGATGAGGATTTCGCGGAAACCTTCGCGGTGTGGCTGCGGCCGCGCTCGAACTGGCGGACGCGCTATGCCGGCTGGCCTGCGCTGAAGAAGCTCGAATATGTCGACGAGCTCATGCAGGAGATCGCCGGCAAACGGCCGCCAAAGTTGACGCGAGAGCGCGTCGATCCCTTGCATGAGCTCGGCCAGACGCTTGGCGACCACTACCAGAAAAAGCAGGCGTTCTATGCCTTCACGCCACCCAAGACCTACGACCGCGATCTGGCCCGGCTGTTTTCCGCCGATCCGCGCTACCGGCGGCGGCCAGCGGCGTCAGCCTTCATCAGGCGGCACCGGGCGCGCATTCGCGAGCTGGTGGCGCGGTGGACCGGCGAGAACCAGTTGACGCTCGATGCGGTGCTTGACGACATGATCTTCCGCTGCCGCGAGCTCGATCTGCGCGTGGTCGGCTCCGAACGCAAGCTCGTGACCGACTTCACCGTGCTGTTGACCGCCAAGACCATGCACGCGCTGTTCGGCCCGTCGAAGCGAAAATGGATCGCATTATGAGACGGATGCGCATTCTCGTGCTGATGCATCCGGACTTCATGCCGCCGGACTCGACTGACGGCTACACCGCGCGTGAAATCAACGAATGGAAGACGGAATACGACGTCGTCAGCACCTTGCGCGCGGCCGGCCATGAAGTTCGTCCGCTCGGCGTGCAGGAGGAAATCAAGCCGGTGCGCGACGCGATCGAGGATTTCAAGCCGCATGTGGTGTTCAATTTGCTGGAGCAGTTTCACAACGAGCCGGTGTATGACCAGCACATCGCGAGCTTTCTCGAGCTGATGAAGATTCCGTATACCGGCTGCAACCCGCGCGGCCTGATCCTGGCGCGCGACAAGGAGCTGTCGAAGACGCTGGTGCATTATCGCCGGATCGCGGTGCCGGCCTTCGCCGTGTTCCCGATGCGCCGCAAGGTCAAGCGGCCGGCGCGTCTGGCTCTGCCGCTGATCGTCAAGAGCCTGAACGAGGATGGATCGCGAGGTATCTCGCAAGCCTCGGTCGTCGATACCGACGAGAAGCTCGCCGAGCGCGTCGGTTTCATCCACGAGCGGATCGGAACGGCCGCCATCGTCGAGCAATATATCGAGGGGCGCGAGCTTTATGTCGGCATGGTCGGTAACAAGCGGCTGCGCGTGTTGCCGATCTGGGAACTGAAATTCGGCACCATGGCTGGCCAGCAGATCGCCACCGAGAAGGTCAAGCACGATGTCGGCTATCAGGAGCGCGTCGGAATCGTGGATGGGCCGGCGAAGAACCTGTCAGCGGAAATGTATGCCCGTATTCAGCGAACGGCGAAACGTATCTATCGAACATTGGGGCTCGATGGCTATGCGCGCATCGACTTTCGGCTCGCTGCCGACGGCACGCTTTATTTCATTGAAGCCAATCCCAATCCCGAAATCGCGAAGAGTCAGGAAGTCGCTACCGCGGCCCGGCATGACAAGCTCGATTACGACGACCTGTTGCATCGCATTTTGACTCTGGCGATTAGCCGGGCAAAGGCGGGCGTATCCGTTGGCTGAAGGACGCGAGGCGGCATCGGGAGCGGTTCCTGTGCAGCTCCGTTCATGTGCGGCCGAATGCGCTTCCAGGGGGTCAATCGCGAACGCGAATGAACACGAGGACCCATCGGCGAAGTTTTGATCGGGAGTGCCGTTGCCGTCGATGGGATGTGCGATTACGCTTGCTCGCAGGTCAGTTCAAACGGTCTTTCCATTCGGCCGGACGCACATGCCCAAATTCCTTCGCATCGGAGTCCATCAGTCGAACGTGTCCGGGTACACGTCGAAGGCATGGTGCGCGCGACGGGTCGGCTCCGCGGTCCTCCTGAAGTGGGGCGCCGTCGAGGTCCAGGGCGCCGGCGTTGGACGCAAGGTTTACTGGACGCTGCCACCGCGGGAGAAAACAGTCCGATGCGGCACGGTGCAGCGTGCCAAGGACTATGCGAAGGCCGCGATCGCGCGCCGACGCAACCACCGCTATGAGCCGCTGACGGGAAATATCGCGCTCCGGCGCCGATCCGCCGGCCGCGGCGCCGAACTCGAACAGGCGCTCGCCACCATCCTGTTTGTCGACATCGTCCGGTCCACCGAGAAAGCCGCGCGGCTCGGCGATGCGCGATGGAATCAGGTGATGGGTCACTATTACGCCGCCGTCCGCAGGGAGCTGAAGACCTTGCGCGGAAAGGAAGTCGTGACCACGGGGGACGGGCTGCTCGCGACGTTCAAGGCGCCGGCTGCCGGGATCAGTTGTGCGAGCGCAATCCGCCAGGCCGTGCGCACGCTGGGGCTCGAGGTCAGGGTGGGGCTGCATGCGGGCGAATACACGATGAGCGGAGACGAGGTGGTCGGTCTCGCGTTTCACATTGGTGCGCGCGTCGCCGCGAAAGCGCGCGCCGGTGAAGTCCTGGTCTCCCGCGCAGTCAGGGACCTGATGGCGAAGTCGGAAGTGCGTTTCATAGATCGCGGCGCTCACCGGCTCAAAGGCGTGCCGGAGCGATGGCGCCTGTACCGGGTCGAGCATTGAGGTGCCCTGCAAGGGGCAGACTCGCGTTCTCCACTGAAGCCAGACTGCTTGTCTGCCGTCGTATTTTGCTGCCGTAGATCGGCAGCGGCCACATCCAGATTAGTTCCAACGGTTACGACAAATATTGGAGCGCCGTCCGTATTGCTCACAGAATATGAGAGCAATACGTTGCCTTATGGAGCGGCTCCGATGAAACAGCCCATCACCATTCGACTTGATCCCGAATTGTTGGCGAACGCACGGATGCTGGCGAAGGAGGAGAACCGTACTCTCACGAACTTTCTCGAAACCGCTCTCAAGGAGCGCTTCAAAACGTCCGATATTTCAACAAGCAAGCAATCATCTTATGGCCGCAAGACGGGTCGAGGCGCCGATTCAAAAAAGGTTGTCTAATGCCAGGCGGTAACGCTTCCATGACTTCAGCCGGAACGTCGATACATCTTCCAAAAACTCCGACAGGAATTGGAGGATTGGACGATCTCACGCTGGGGGGCCTGCCGGCCGGTCGCCCTACGTTGATATGTGGTTCGGCGGGATGCGGAAAAACCTTGTTCGGCATGACGTTTCTCGTCAATGGCGTCACGAAGTTCGATGAGGCCGGCGTCTTCATGAGTTTTGAGGAGCGGGAAACGGACCTTGCAGCGAACGTTCAATCGCTCGGCTTTGACATTGGCGAACTGGTCGCAAAGAAAAAGATCCTGATCGATTATGTACGCATCGAAAGAGCGGAGATCGAAGAGAGCGGCGAGTATGATCTTGAGGGCCTTTTCGTTCGTTTGGGACACGCGATCGATACGATTGGGGCCAAGCGAGTTGTTCTGGATACAGTTGAAGCCCTTTTTTCCGGGCTCGCGGACTCGACCATTCTCCGCGCGGAGCTGCGTCGGTTGTTCGGCTGGCTTAAAGACAAAGGCGTTACCGCAATCATTACTGCCGAACGCGGCGAAGGCCAGCTGACACGCTTCGGTATTGAAGAGTACGTTTCCGACTGCGTCGTTCTTCTGGACAATCGCGTCGAGGAGGAGGTCGTCACCCGCCGTCTGCGCGTTATCAAATACAGAGGTTCGGCTCACGGGACCAATGAATACCCCTTCCTGATTGACGACGAAGGAATCAGCGTTCTTCCGATTACGTCGGCCGGCCTCGGTCACGCCATCTCGGACGATGCGGTTCCCACCGGCGTCAAGGATCTCGACGCAATGCTGGGCATTGGCGGCTATTTCAAAGGATCGAGTGTCCTGATCTCCGGTCTTGCCGGAACGGGAAAGTCGACCTTCGGCGCGGCGTTCGCAGAAGCTGCGTGCAAGAGGGGCGAACGCTGCCTCTATTTCGCGTTTGAGGAATCCCCCGACCAAGTCGTGAGAAACATGCGGTCGGTTGGTATCGATCTACAGCCTCACCTGAAGTCTGGATACCTCAAATTCGAAGCCGCGCGACCGAGCCTTTACGGATTTGAGATGCATCTTGCTCGCATGCATCGCGACATTGTGCAATTCGATCCCGCCGCGATCATTGTTGATCCGATATCGGCTTTTCGCGGTCCACCAACCGAAATTCATGCGACGCTCGTCCGGCTTGCCGACATCTGCAAGACCAGGGGGATCACGACGATGTTCACCAGTCTGTCCGCGATCGATGAGCAAATGAGCGAAAGCGAGCGAAGCGTGTCCTCGTTGATGGATACCTGGATTTCGTTACGCGACGTCGAAGCGGACGGCGAGCGCAACCGTATTCTGTACCTGTTGAAGTCGCGCGGGATGAGCCACTCCAAGCAGGTCAGGGAATACGAACTGAGCAATGACGGCATTCACATGACACAACCGTATCTCGGTCCAGAGGGGGTGTTGACCGGGGCCGCCCGCATGGCCCAGGAAGCGCGCGAGCGGGAGGCGGAGCAGGAGCTCCTCGAACTCACCGAGCAACGCAAGCGTCAAATGGCGCGCAAGCGCGACGCACTGGAGCGCCAGATCGCGGAGATGCGGGCCTCGCTCGAAGAAGAAGAGAGTGAAGTTTCCAAGCTCCTTGAACGTCAGGACAAGCGCAAGGCTTCAGCGGAATCAGACCGGGAGGCGATGGCGAGGAAGCGCGGAGGCAGCCGATCATGACGGAAAGAACGGGCGCCGATGACAAAGCCATGGAGTTTAACCTGCGGCTCTATGTGGCGGGTCAAACGCCGAAATCCCTGACGGCGATCGCAAATCTCAAGAAGATATGCGAGGAAAATCTGGCAGGCCGGTACAAGCTGGAAGTGATTGATCTGGTAAAAACGCCCCAATTGGCAGCTGGCGACCAGATCGTAGCAATCCCCACGCTCGTGCGTCGGCTTCCGCCGCCCCTGAAGCGGATGATCGGAGATTTATCCAACTCGGAAAAGGTCATTGTCGGGCTTGACCTGAAACCGGTCGGGAAGGGCGCGCCGTGACCAGCGAACCTGCCGGCGAGACCGGCCACTACAAATTGCGTCTCTTCATAACGGGCTCGACACCGCGCTCCGCTCGGGCCATCGCCACAATGCGCAAGATCTGCGAGGAAAATCTGCGCGGCAGATACGACCTTGAGGTTGTCGACGTCTACGAGAACCCCGAATCCACCCGCGACCTGCAGATCATCGCTACCCCCACTCTCGTCAAGATTCTGCCGGAGCCACTTCGCCGGATTATCGGCGACCTTTCGAACGAGGAGAAGGTTCTGGCCGGCTTGAATATCATTCCGTTGAAACCGAGTAGCTAAAGTTCTGATGAAGGAATTTTCGGCCAATGAGAATCAAGGCGATAATCAATCGCTGACGAGCGATGAATTGCTGTTGCGGTTACGAGAGGCCGAAGAGACGCTGGAAGCCATCCGTGCCGGCGAAGTGGACGCTGTCGTGGTTGCCGGTCCGGCGGGACAGCAAGTCTATACACTTGAAAATGCCGACCGGCCCTATCGGGTCCTCGTCGAGCAGATGCAGGAGGGGGCGGTTACTCTTTCCGCGGAAGGAACGATCCTCTACTGCAACAGGCGTTTTGCAACGCTCGTCGCGATTCCGCACGACAGTGTCATCGGGTTGCCGCTGAGCAAGTTCTTCGGCGCGGATGAAGGCAAGACGCTGTTGCACATGATCGACGCCAGCGCCGGAGCGGGGGTTGCCGGCGAGTTTTCGGTCGTTGACGGAAATGGGTCGGTCGTTCCCGTCAATATCTCCTTGATTGATCTGAAAGTCGACGAAGGCATGCCGAGGCTGGTGTGCGGCATCGTAACGGATTTGACGCTCAGCCACATGCGGACACGCGAGCTGAGCGCGGCTAACGAAAGACTCGCCAACGAGATCGTGGAAAGGCGCAAGACGGAAGAGAGTCTTCAGCTAACGCTGGATGCCGCGGAAATGGGAATATGGGAGCTTGATCTCGTCCAAAGCCGACTGCGGTGCTCGGCACGACACGATCAGATATTTGGCTTGAAGAAGGGCGAGCTTCTCGATTTCGGCGCTTTGGTCGGTCATTTCATTCCTGACGACAGGGCCAAGGTCTTGCGCGCGTTCCAGCTTGCAGAGGCGAGCGGCAATGTGGAATTCGAACACCGTATCCGCAGGCCCAATGACAACGCGGTGCGTTGGGTAAATGTGAAAGGCCGCACTTTTTACGACGGCCAGCGAGCGATTCGGATCACGGGCGTGACGGCCGATGTTACGCAAAGACGAGAGGTCGACGAGCAGTTGCGGCAGGCCCAAAAAATGGAAGCGGTGGGGCAGCTGACGGGTGGAATCGCTCACGACTTCAACAACCTCTTGATGATCATCGGCGGAAGTATCGACATGGTCCGCCGCCGCGTGACGGATGAGCCGAAAATCCGCGGGCTGTTCGATGCGGCACGACAAGCTGTGGAGCGTGGGGCAAAGTTAAATCAGCAGTTGCTGGCATTCTCGCGTCGGCAGGACTTGCACATGGAGGTCGTTCAAATCAACGATCTCATTCCAACATTCGAGCACCTTCTCGATCGCGCCTTGGGCGAAACGGTCAAGATGGAGGTTATTCGCGACCAGAATCTTTGGCGCTGCCGAACAGATCCCCATCAACTCGAGACGGCGATTCTGAACCTGGCCATCAACGCCCGTGACGCAATGCCCCAGGGCGGCAAGCTCATCATCAAGACGGCCAACCGAAGCGTCGACGCCGCCTTCGCGGCCCGATGGGCTGCGTCGGCTGGCGACTACGCCGTCGTATCCGTTCAGGACACGGGGATCGGAATGTCGGCCGAGGTGCTTGCGCACGTCTTCGAACCCTTCTTCACGACCAAGGATGTCGGAAAGGGAACGGGATTGGGGCTGAGTCAGGTCTACGGATTTGCCAAGCAGTCCGGAGGGTTTGTGACGGTCGCCAGTACGCCGGGACGCGGAACGCTTATCGAGGTTTTCCTGAAGCGTTCGATGGAATCTCTTCCCGCTGCTCGACAGATTGTGCACGATACTCTTCAAACAGGCACGGGCGTGGTCCTGGTTGTCGAAGACGACGCCGCGGTGAGGACGACCACCAGTGGCATGCTGGAAGACCTGGGTTATTCCGTGTTGTCCGCAGAGACCGCAAGTTCGGCGCTGAAGCTCATTGGAGCAAATCCCAGGATCGATCTTGTCTTCAGCGACGTCGTTATGCCGGATGGCATGAGTGGCGTCGAATTGGCTCACCAGATTGGTTCGTTGCGGCCGGATCTCCCGGTGCTTCTGACGTCCGGTTACACGGCCCAACGTATTATTCCCGAAACGCCCGCGGGAGAGTTGGCGCTTCTGAGCAAGCCGTTCAGCCATACCGACTTGTCGATTGCAATCCGCAAGATTTTGTCGCCCCCTGCCAGCAGGCAGTAACCATCTCGGTTCGAGAGTTTCGGACCTTCCAGCGTGAGGGCACGCTGCCTTTGTCGGATATGATCGCGCTCGGCAAGGCTTGAAAGGCGCGATGCAACGACACAACGGCAATTGCAAATGCTATCGGCGAAACTTTACTGGCCACGAGCCGCCAGCTAAACATGGTTGAGGTCGGAGGATTGAATTTGAAAGTTCTAATAATAGCAGTTGTTGCAGTCGTGGCTTGCATCAGTGCAGCGGGGGCAGGGCCGATCAAGTTAGCGCAGAACTCGAATGGATCTTCCGGGGCAGGCAGCACTCCTGAAGAGCCCGGAGCAAAGTTATTGGATTCCGCCGTGATCGGTCCAAAAAGTACTGCTCTCGTTTTCTTCACGGCAGGGTGGTGTTACCCGTGCAGAAAAATGGCTTCCAATTTGGTCGCAGTAGGCAAACTCCCGGTCGTCCAAATCGACGTGAGCGCTAACCCAAAGCTGGCAAGCAACTACAATATAAAGGACTTGCCGACGATTCTGTTATTCTCGAAAGGCGTTTCGGTCGACCAGAAAGTCGGCATTGTGTCTGAGAGTGAGATCAGTGCGTGGGTGACGAAAGCTACCGGCGGCCGATAGTGGCTGAACGTGTTGGTAACACCGATCGTCCTCGAGTCGCGCCACGATTGAGCGGAGTGTTGCCGCTGCGACACGACGGGCAACACAGCTTTCGTTTTTACAGAAGCAGCATGTCAAGCGTGTTTCGCGAAAATATTTCTGTTTCCGAAATTCGGAAAATATGATCTACCATCGCGATCCCGCCCGCATGAGGGGCGCTTCGCGATCGTCACGATTCGTTGGTGCGGGATGCGATGGACGCGGTGGTGCTTCAGACGAACGCCCCGGCGCGTACGGTCAAGCCGTGTGGTCCTGTCCCCTCGACGCTGGGGTCAAGCTCGTGGACGATTTCATGGGCGACGGTGGCTAACAAGCCCGAGACACCGGGGAGAGCACGGAGCAGCCGTCCAAACCATCGCGCGGGGAATGCCGAGTGGTTTCGGCGTACCTGTGGTGACTACGCTCGTTTGCTTTTTTCATTCGCAAGCGAGGCTATGGGTGCGGCATGCGCCCGGCATTCCCTGCGCCCTCTCATCGAGGAGGGACGAGGTTGTCGCAAAACCCGGGCGGAAGCCGCCGCGGGAATGTTGTCTCATGTCCTTCGGCTGTCATCGCTCGCAAAGCGGGCGATCCATTATCCCAGAGGCCTTTCGGTCAGAACCCGTCTGTCTCTGGAATACTGGATGCCCCGCCTTCGCGGGGCATGACACAAAGGGATGCCGAAGAGGGCGTGTGTCGGAATGACGACGGAATGCGAATGTTGAAATCGGACCACTAGGCATGCTTCACATCCGGATCAATCTGCCGCAAAACTGATCGGCGAAATCACCGGAACCAAGACGTTTCGGGAGCCCTCGGGGGAAGCGAATGTCCTATTCCGAAGACCTGCACGCCGCAGCGCTGGCCTATCACCGCCTGCCGAAGCCCGGAAAGCTCGAGATCCAGGCGACCAAGCCGCTCGCCAACCAGCGCGACCTCGCGCTGGCCTATTCCCCCGGCGTCGCCGCGGCCTGCACCGAGATCGCCCAGAACCCGGCCGAGGCGGCCTCGCTTACCGCCCGCTCCAACCTGGTCGCGGTCGTCTCCAACGGCACCGCGGTGCTGGG
>Ga0105238_10005682_pt1 | contig 12329 bp, 7 predicted proteins | sample KBSC34metaG_FD_81526 | JGI IMG/M metagenome (GOLD analysis project Ga0105238, IMG submission 81526) | Corn rhizosphere microbial communities from Kellogg Biological Station, Michigan, USA - KBS C3-4 metaG | ecosystem: Host-associated > Plants > Roots > Rhizosphere > Soil | place: Michigan, USA... | reverse complement strand
CTTCTGCACCAGCGCGGGCACGGTGCGCGTGTATTCGTCCATGAGACTGCGCGCCTCATCCAGCTTCCCGCCGAGCGCGTACGCGACCGCGAGCTGTCCGTACCGGCGCTCGGTCGGATCGATCGAACCGAAGGGGTGCTTCGCACGCGCCTCGGCCAGTGACGCGAGTGCCTGGCTCACGCGCACCTGATGCCGAAGATCCATCTGGGCGAGCTGCGCCACACGACCGAAGTACAGCCCCATGGCGCCCGCCGACTCATCGACCGCCTCGGCGTCGCGGATATCGGCCTCGCTGCGCGCGAGATGTCCCTGCGTGCTCTCGATGCTGGCGAGGTCCCCCGATGCGATGTCCTTCCAGAACGTCGTGCTCGCGGTGCTCACGCGGTCGCGCGCACGGCGCTCCGCCTCCCCGAAGTCGCGATGCCAGGTCGGAGCCAGTACGCGCAAGGCCTTCATGGTCGGGTCACCCGGCGACTTGCGCTCCCACAGGGCAAGCATGCTCTCGGCGCGGGGCAGCGCTCCCTGCGCGGCCTGAGCGGCCATCGCATTGATCGGACAGTTGGCGAACACTCCGTTCCCGACGCACCTGACCGCGAGACTCTCCGATTCCGCGTACTGGTGCTGGCCGAGGAGGTTCAGCGAGAGATTATTGAGCCCGATCGTGTTGTCCGGATCGATCGCCAGCATTGCGCGATAGGCCGCAGCGGCCTTGGCCTGATTGAATTCCACCTGGTCGGCGTAGAAGGCGATGGCCGACTGCTTCTCCAGCTCCGACAGATGGTCGCGCTGACGATACGCATGGCCCGCCGCATCGGCGATCTTCGCGTATGGCGCACTATGGTTGCCCAGGATCACTGCCAGCTTCCTCCACGCCATCGCGAACGTCGAGTCGATCGCCGTCGCTTCTTCCAGGAGAGGAATCGCATCATCTTCGCGGCCGGCATCGGACAGTCGTCGCGCCTCCGAATATTTTTTCAGCGCCTCGAGTGAAGATGTCGTGACGTGCTCGAGCGGCTCATCCGCGCGGATCGTGACGAGGGACTCGCCGATGCGCTCGCGCAGCGAACGGGACAGACGGTCGATGGCGGGAATGAGCTCTGCGTCGCTCGCGGCGGTCTCTCTGAGCGCGGTCAGCGCCGAGCCGTTGGCGGCGGAGAGCACCTTCGCGGAGATGACGTAGCTCTTGCCGACAGGATCGATCTCGCCTGCGACGATGGCCGGCACGCCCTCGCGCTGCGCGAGCTCTCGCGCAACGGCCGGCGTGAGCACCGTCGTCGGCGGCATCTGCATGCGTGTCAGCGCGCTGCCCACCGCCTCTCCGTCGAGCAGCTTCACCGTCTGCGACTGCGACAGGTCGACGCGGAGGGCCTCGGTGAGCGTTGGACCGAGCGTCGAGTCCGGCGCGCGATTCTCGAATTCCGCGAGCAGGATCGGCTGCCGATCCTTGATCAATCCCTTGGCCTGCAGCGTTCCCACCGACCCGATGCCGAGCGCGCGCATCACCGTGTAGCCGATCACGATCACCACGAGCGTCCCGAACGCGAGCCCGCCACCCAGAATCGCCTTGCGCCACGTGAGGTGTTTCGCGACGCCTTCGTCCGGCACGCGGTAGGTGCCAGTGGCCGCCGCGATCACGCGCTCGCGCTCCTTGCGCCCCGTGAGCAGCATGATCGGCAGCCCGATCGCGAGCAGCACCGCCGCTCCCGGCAGCACCCAGTCCGGAAGTCCGAGTCGCTGGCGCAGCACGAACACCACCGCCAGCACCGCGATCGAGGCGAGCGCGAACATGATGGTGACGCGCGCCGGATTCGCGCGCCTGAGCGCCGCCTCCGCGCCACTCGTGAACGCACCGCTCGTTCCCAGCGCACCCGTCGGCGCCATCCCGCCGCTCGGTGTCGCCATCGCCTGCAGCTGCGTCAGCATCTCCGCCGCGCTCTGCACGCGATCCGCGGGCTTCTTCTCGAGGCATCGCATCACGAGCGTGTTGAGCGCCGGCGGCACGCTCGTGCGCTGGCTGCCGAGTGGCGCCGGCGGCAGCGTGACGTGCGCGGCGAGCACCTGTTGCGGCGACATCCCGCTGAACGGCGGTCGCCCGCACAGCATCTCGTACGCCATCGCGCCGACCGCGTAGAGATCGGCGCGGTGATCCACGTGCGGATCCGCCGCCGCCTGCTCGGGCGACATGTACGCGGGCGTGCCCAGGGCGACGCCGAGCGATGTGAGCGATGACGATCCCGATGACGCGCTCATCGCCTTCGCGACGCCAAAGTCCGTCACCACCGCGTGACCGCCCGTGATCAGCACGTTGTCGGGCTTGATGTCGCGGTGCACGACGCCGCGCGCGTGCGCGTACGCGAGCGCGTCCACCACGTCGCGCAGCACGCGCACCGCATCGCTCACGGGCATCTCGCCCTCGCGCGCGAGCTTCGCACGCAGCGACTCGCCCTCGACGAGCGGCATCGTATAGTAGAGGAGATCGCCCGACTGCCCCGCCGCGAGCACGGGCACGATGTGCGGATGCTGGAGCGACGCCGCGAGCTGGATCTCGCGGCGAAAGCGCTCGATGTTGACGCCCGCAGCCGTTTCGGGCGGCAGCACTTTCACCACCACGCTTCGTCCCAGCGCCGTCTCCCTGGCCAGGAAGACGTGCGACATTCCGCCGCCGCCGAGCTCCCGTTCGATGCGGTAGGCATCACCCAGGGCGGCCTGCAGCCGGTCGACGAGTTCAGACATTGCGATCCAATGTAGGGTCCCGAACCCGCGCACGCGAGAACAGCCGGAGGAGACGTGGCGGCGAGTCTTGCCGGTCTGGAGGAAACTTTGTCAATCGGGCGCAACAGAAATCATTGACAATCGGCGACCCAAACCTTTCTTTGTGGCGGCCGCGCATCGGTGATGTTGTCTGCTCGCGCGGCGACCCGGGATTCCGGCTGCCGGGTGCCACTGGAGCCTCGTAGAGTGTCCCGCAGGCACCTCCACCGTACTCGTGAGCGTTGCTGGCCGCGCTCGATCATGGCACGGACGGTGCGCCTACGCCCCCCCAGAGGGGTTAACATTCTATCCATGGACCGCTCAGGGCAGTCCACGGAATCAGTCGCGTAGTGCCGTTCGCAACCGATCGCCCTCGCACTGTCCGTTTCAGGGGAGTCGATGCTGCCAGTTCCCAATCCGAAGGTCCTCTTCAAGTCCATGTCCGATGGAGCGGTGCTCTTCTCCACGGACAACGAGGTCTATTTCGGTCTGAATAGCGTCGGCGCCCGCGTCTGGGAGCTGCTGCCTCCGGTCTGCCTGACCTTCGATGAGCTCTGTGCGCGGCTCTCCACCGAATACCCGGAAGTGCCACGCTCCATCATCGAGACCGATGTGAAGGAGCTGCTCTCCGATCTGTCCGCGCACAAGCTCGTCGCCGTCCGCGTGGAGGGGCAGAATGACCAGTCGAGCGCGACCCGCGTTCCTGCGCAGGCTGGCAAGGCTTAGCGCCCGCGAGTGGCTCGACCTCGCTGAAGCGCAGCTCGAGCTCCTCGTCGCCCAGTACATCGTGGCCACTCGCCGCACCGGACAGCTCGTCTCCCGTGCGGCGCTCGACCCTTTCGGCGACGATCACGCCGCCCTCGCCTCCGTGCCGCACGCCGACCCGCGTCCGGAGCAGCTCGCGCTCGCGATCGGGCGCGCCGCCGAGCACGGGGTGTTCCGCCCGCTCTGTCTCGTGCGCGCCGTCGCGCTCAAGCGCATGCTCGATCGCCACGGCTACGATGGAGGCATCGTCAAGATCGGCGTGCGCATGAACCGCGGGCGATTCGCCGCCCACGCGTGGGTCGCCTACGGATCGCGGATACTCGGCGATCAGGAATGGCACGTGAAGTCGTTCTCGGAGCTGGATGAGATCAGTGTGATGGAACACGCGTGAGCGTCATCCTCGCCGTGATCGGCGGCGAGAGTGCCGCATTCGATGACACCACGATCTACCGCGCGCTCACCGCGATGCGCGCATCGAGCGACGACCGATTCGCGATCTGGCGCGGCGCCGGTGCGACGCTGGCGGTCGCGCGACACGCCTGGGAGCTGTCGCCTGCCTTCTCGGGCGATGCGCTCGTGGTCACCGATGGCGAGATCGCCGTCGTCGCCGACGCGAGCATCTACTACCGTGACGAGCTTCGCGCGGCGCTCGCGCGCGCGCACGTGGGCGTCACAGGCTCGAGCGCGAGCCATCTGATCCTCGCGGCGTATTGCGCGTGGGGCGCGGACTGCGCCGCGCGCCTCGAGGGTGACTTCGCATTCGTCGTCTGGGACGCGCGCACACACACCGTCGTCGCGGCGCGCGACTTCTCGGGAAAGCGCACGCTCTACTACTCGGAGCGGAGCGGCCGCGGGAACGAGAGCGGCACGCTCGTGATCGCGTCCACCCCGGGCGGCGCGCTCGCGCTTCCAGGCGCGAACGCCGCGCTCGATCTCACCGTGATCGCCGAGACGGCGGCAGGACTCTGGGGCGGGAGCGCGGAGACGTGCTACGAGGCCGTGCGCGTGCTGCAGGGCGGGGAGACGCTCACGCGCGGCGGCGGCGCTGCGATGCGTCTGTACCGGCACTGGAGCCCCCCCGCGGCATCCACACGCAACGCACCACCCTTCGAGGAAGCCGCGATCGAGCTGCGCAAGCTGCTCGTGCGCGCGGTGAGCGAGCGACTCGACACGGAAGGCGATACGACCATCTGGCTGAGTGGCGGCTGGGACTCGCCCGCGGTATTCGCCGCGGGCGCGAGCGCGCTCGATGCGGAGCACAGCACGCGGAAGCTCCTGCCGGTCTCCATCAGCTACCCTGAAGGCGACCCTGGGCGCGAGGACGAGCTGATCCGGGAGATCGCCGCGCGCTGGAATGCGGACGTGCGATGGCTCGACATCCGGAACATTCCGTTCTTCGACCACCCGCACGAGCGTGCCGCGCAGCGCGATGAGCCATTCGCACACCCGTTCGAGATGTGGCATCGATCCCTCGCCCGAGGCACGCGCGCAACGAATTCGCGGGTTGCGTTGGAGGGTGTTGGAGGCGATCAACTCTTCCAGGTGTCCGAGGTCTACCTCGCCGATCTCCTGCGAACCGGCCGACTGACGGAGCTCGCGCGCGAGTGGAAGACGAAGGGAATGTCGGGCTCCGGCTTCCGGAATTTTTTCCGCTGGGCGATTCAGCCGAATCTTCCGCGTCCTGCCCTCGCGGCCGCGCAACTGGTCCGGGGCGGGCGCCCGCTCGTCTCCTACCTCGAGCGCTCGCTCCCGCCGTGGATCGATTCACGCTTCGCGCGCGCGCACTCGCTCGAGCAGCGCGATCGTCTCAACGCCCCTCGCATCACGCGAGGATCGCGTGCCGACCGCGAAACGGCCTGGTATCTCTCGCATCAGTATTTCCCTCGAGTGTTCGGCGCCGTGTCGGGCTTCGCGAAGGAGGAAGGCGTCGAGATTCGCTCTCCGCTCTACGACAAGCGCGTGATCGAGCTCGCGCTCACGCGCCCGCGCGAGGAGCGATCCTCCGGCGCGGAGACGAAGAAGCTCCTGCGCGCGGCGATGCGCGGACTGCTTCCCGATTCCATTCTCGCGCCGCGCACGAAGCGCACGGGCGTCACCGAGGGGTATTTCGCGCGCTCGATGCGCGAGCAGCTGCCCGCCATGGTCGACGCGGCGTTCGCGCATTCTCTCCTCGAGGCCGCTGGCGTGATCGATGCAATGGAGTTCAGGCGTGCGGTGGATGCGTACGCGCGCGGCGTGCAAAGTAATTTTTCAGTGAGCTTGTACTTTACGTTACAGACGGAGCTCTGGCTTCAGACACACATTGCTGCTGGTACATCGTCTGCATTGACGGGTACGCCGTCGCTTGGTGCGGCTGTCAGAGCGGAACAATAGGTTCCACTACGACAAAAAATAATTGTACGCGAACAACGGCCATGCGGGCCGTACTTCCGCCGGGCAAGCAGCCCGGCATCACACGACAATTAGGAGGGTCGGGTGTATCAGAAACCACGTGTGGAACGGTTTGGTTCGTTCCGCGAGTTGACCCAGGTTGGGTTCAACGGTACCACGGATGGCTTCACGATCTGCGGTATCGGCGGTGGCACTGGTAATGAGCTTTGCGGAGGCCCGGGTGCGCCTCCGTGCCGCGATGGTTCGCCGGTCAGCATCGGTTAATCGGTCGCACCGTTAGCGCGTGGGAGAGTGCCGGGTTCTCCGGCATCTCCCGCGTCGCTTTCGTCCCCATGAGAACCTATCAGGTGTTCGGCGGCGCGCTGCGCTCCGACATCGACTTTCCCGAGCTCCGAACCATCGAGAGCGAGACGCCAAGCTGGACGCTGCGCACCACATCGCATGCGCCCGCGCTGGCGTCCGTCACGTCTCTCGGACGCGCGGAGGTCATCCCCGGCTTCTTCGTCGAGCTGCTGCGCCACGCGCACGGATTCCGTTTCGTCTTCGACGACACGGGGATCTTCGACATCGGCGACAACGGTCGCGAGATCGCCTGGACTCCCGGCCCGCACTTCGAGGATTCGTGGGTGCGCGCCGATGTCACGGGCCGGGTGATGGCGGTCGCGCTGCACGCGTCCGGCCATCTCGTGCTGCACGGCAGTGCGGTGTCGACGGCCGGCGGAGCGATCGCCTTTCTCGCTCCCAAGTTCCACGGCAAGTCGACGCTCGCGCTCGCGCTCGCCCGCGCGGGCGCGAAGCTCCTCACCGATGACGTGATTCCCGTGGACCCGCGCACTCCCGTTCAGGCGATTCCGGGTGTACATCAAGTGAAGCTCTGGCAGGACTCCGCCACCCACTTCGGCGTCGATCGCGAGACAGAGACCCCGCGTCCCGGCAGCAAACATTTGCTTCACGACTTCGATGACAACATGCTTTCGAACGAGCGGGCTCCGCTCGCGGCGATCTACCTCCTCTCGCCAGTGATGGTGGAAGCGGGCGCGATCGCGCCGCCGGCCACGCGCGCGCGCATGCACTCGGTGCCCTCCGCGCTCGCGCTCGTTCGTCACTCGATCATGGGAAGCATGTTGAGCGGACTCGAAGCACAGCACGTCATCGACCGCGCGACGGCCGTGGCGGAGGAAGTCCCCGTCTATCAGCTCACCGTGGCCGCGGGGATGGAGCGCATCAGCGATACGGTCGACCAGCTGCTCGCCTGGCACGGCGGAGCCGTTGCGACCGAGGCGCGCGTGTGAGCGGAATCGCCGCTCCCGACGATGCCCCGACGGCGGCCGCGATGAACGACGCATCGCTCGCGGCGAGTGACGGCGCGACGCACGCCGTCGTGCTCGAGGGCATCTCGAAGTCCTTTCCCGTGCGGCGCACCTGGGGCGAGATGCTCCGGCACCCGCTGCTCACGCCGCGCGCGCCGGTGCTCCGGAACATCAACCTCTCCGTGGCCGAGGGCGAGTTCTTCGGCCTGCTCGGCCCGAACGGCGCCGGGAAGACGACGTTGTTCAAGATGCTCGCGACGCTCGTCCTCCCCGACGCCGGAACGGCAACGGTGGGCGGCTTCGATGTGGTGACGGAGTCGCAGAAGGTGCGCTCGGTACTGGCTCCGGTGATCGCGGATGAGCGCAGCCTCTACTGGCGGCTCACCGCGTACCAGAATCTCGAGCTGTTCGCGAAGCTGCAGGGAATGAAGGGCGCGGCGGTGCAGGCGCGCGTGAAGGAGGTGCTCGACGTGGTGGGGCTGAGCGACACGGCGGAGAAGATCGTCGCCGCATTCTCGAGTGGAATGAAGCAGCGCCTGCTCATCGCGCGCGCGCTCGTGGCGCAGCCGCGCGTGCTCCTGCTCGACGAGCCCACGCGCAGCCTCGATCCCATCTCCGCGCGCGGCTTCCGGGCCTTTCTTCGCGAGGAGATCTCCGGGCGGCAGGGATGCACGGTTCTGCTCGCGACGCACAGCGCGGACGAGGTGCTCGAGCTCTGCACGCGCGTGGCGGTGCTCGATCACGGCCGGCTCCTGGCGACGGGCACCACCACGTCGCTCGCGCGCGATCTGGGCGAGGAGCGCTACGCGCTGTTCACGCGCGATGCGACGCACCCCGCACTCGCGGCACTCGTGCAGCGCGGAGTCGTGGGCGCGCTCACGGTGCGCGGATCGGAAGATGGCTGGGAGCGTGTGGAGATGGAGCTCACGGGAGGGATGGAGCACGCATCGCAGGTGGTGGCGACGCTCGTCGAGCAGGGCGTGGTGATCGCGCGCTTCGAGCGCGTGCCGCTGCCGCTCGCGGATCTCATCGATCGCATCGTGCGCCGCGGCACGGAGGGAGCGCCCAATGGGTAAGGCAATCGCACTCATTCAGGCGAGCTGGCGCACGCAGCGCAGCTACCGCGTCTCGATCGTGCTCTCGATCCTCTCGCTCGGCGTCACCGTGCTCCCCGTGTACTTCGTGTCCAAGGCGCTGCAGCCGTACGCGGCCGCGTCGATCGCGAATCAGGGCGGCAACTATTTCGGCTTCCTCGTGATCGGTTTCATCGCGCTGATCTTCGTGAGCACCACGGTGAGCTCCATCCCGGATGCGGTGGGCACCGGGATCGGAACGGGAACGCTCGAGGCGCTCCTCTCCACGCGCGCATCGATCCCGTCGCTGCTCGCGGGAATGGTCGGTTACAGCTTTCTGTGGACGGCGGTGAAGGCGGTGCTCTTTCTCGCCCTCGCCATGGTGCTGGGGATGCACCTGTCGATCGCGGCCTCGCTCAGCGGCATCTTCATTCTCGTGCTCATCGTGCTCGCGCACATCCCGTTCGCGCTGATCGCCGCGTCGCTGGTGCTGGCCTTCCGCACCACGGGGCAGATCCCGAGCATCGTCATGATCGCGTCGGGGCTTCTGGGTGGCGTGTACTGGTCGATGTCGGCGAAGATTATTCCGCCGTGGGTGCACGCGATCGCGAACTGGGTGCCGCTCGCGCCGGGGCTGCGCGCGCTGCGGCAGACGCTGCTCAACGGCGCGTCGCTCGGAAGCGTCATGCCGGACGTGATGCTGCTGGTCGGCTTCATCGTGATGCTGAACGCGATCGGCTTCCTCGCGTTCGTGGAGGCGCTGCGCTACGCGCGCCGCACGGGCACGCTCGCGCAGTACTGACGAGCGCGTGATGAGTCTCGCCTCGCTCTCACCCGAAGCGCAGCTGCTTCTGCTCACGGCGGGCGGCGAGAGGAACGATCAGGCGATCCGCGCGCTGCTCGCACAACCACTCGACTGGGCGAAGCTCACGTGGCTCTCGGAGCAGGAGCGCGCGACGCCGGTGCTCTGGCGGCGGCTCAGCGCCATAGCGTCGCTTCCCGAAGAGGCGCAGCCGCTGCATCGGATGTCGATGGTCTCCGAGTTCCGCATGGCGCACCTCGAGTCGCGTCTGCTCTCGGCCCTCGACACGCTGGAGGACTCGGAGATCGAGCCCGTGCTGCTCAAGGGCGCGGCGCTCGCGCTCACGGTGTATGGATCGTTCGTCGCGCGCCCCATGTCTGATGTCGACCTGCTCGTGCCGCGCGACGACGTGATGCGTGCACGCGAGGCGCTCATCGCCTCGGGGTGGACCGAGGGTGTCGAGAACTCGCCCGAGTTCTACGAGGGGCACCACCACCTGCAGCCGCTCGTGGACGCGCAGGGCACGGGCACGAGCCTCGAGCTCCACACCTCGCTCTTCTTCGAAGGGCATCCGTTCGCGCTCACGAGCGAGGACATCCGGCGCCGCGCGGACAAGGTGGTGGTGCGCGGCCGCACGGTGCTGGTGCCGAGCGTGCACGATCAGCTGCTGCATCTCTGCCTGCACTTCGCGTGGTCGCACATGATGGCCACCGGCGCGTGGCGCGCCTTTCGCGACCTCGATGCGCTGCTGCGCACGGAGCGCGTGAACTGGAAGGAGTTCACGAAGCTGGCGCTGGATGCGCGGGGCGGGAGCGCGTGCTACTGGACTTTCCGGCTGGCGCGGACCGTGGCGGGCATCTCGGTGCCGGGTTGGGTGGAGCGGGCGCTCGTGCCGCCGGAGCCGGAGTTCGCCCTGCGACGGCTGGAGCAGCACTTCACCTACGATCTGCTGCCCACCGAGAACATCTCGCCGTCGCTGTGGCTCACGTACACGATGTGGCGCGCGGGCCTGCGGCCGCGGTGGAGTGGGCACGGACGCGTGCGCCCGTGGGATCGCGCGGACGAGCTGCTGGCGGCGGAGCGGCCGGGGCGCATGAAGCGGCTGGTGATGCACCTGAAGAACGCGCGGAGCTGGTCGAGGTACGCGCGCCTGGTGCTGCTCAGGCCGTGAGTCGGAGGCGGTTCCGACGTGGATCACGGACGCTCGCTCCCGGTGCGTGTGTCGGCCATTGACATAAACGTCAATACCCCTACATTTCTCAGGCTAACCCACGCCGGCATCGCAATTTGGGCTGGCACTCTCAGCCCTCGAGAGCGCGGCGTGGCAAGGCGAGTCACCGCTCCACGATCGTAGTCACCACGGAATACAACCAATCATCGCGACCCAGCCAACCGGACCCGCGATGCGCCCTTGGGTCCCCGCTCGCGCAGCAGTGGCGAACGCACCCGGCGGCAGCGGATGGATACCGGTCCCATACAGGGACGCCCGGTCCACCCGCGTTTTTGCTGGTGTTTCTACAACTCCGAAGAATTCTACGCGAGCAATCGCGACAGCTGAGAGATATGGCACGCACAACCCCGATCGAACGCTACCGGAACATCGGAATCATAGCTCACATCGATGCAAGAAAGACCTCGACCACCGAGCGCATTCTCTATTACACGGGGAAGAGCCACAAAATCGGTGAGGTCCACGATGGCGCCGCCACCATGGACTGGATGGAGCAGGAGCAGGAGCGCGGCATCACGATCACCTCTGCCGCCACCACCTGCTTCTGGACTCGCGAGGGCGTGGAGTACCGGATCAACATCATCGACACCCCGGGACACGTCGACTTCACCGTCGAAGTGGAGCGGTCGCTCCGCGTGCTCGACGGTGCCGTCACCCTGCTCGATTCCGTCGCGGGCGTCGAGCCGCAGACCGAGACCGTGTGGCGCCAGGCGGACCGCTACGGCGTTCCCCGCCTGATCTTCTCGAACAAGATGGACCGCGTCGGCGCGAACTTCGACCGCTGCGTGGAGATGATCCGCGGCCGGCTCAACCGCAACGCGTTCCCGATCCAGCTTCCCGTCGGCTCGGGTGAGCTCTTCACGGGCCACATCGACGTCATCGAGCGCAAGCAGTACATCTTCGACGACGAGTCGCTCGGCAAGACCTTCACGATCTGCGACGTTCCGCCCGAGTTCCACGAGGCCACCGAGAAGGCGCGCCGCGATGTGATCGATGCGGCCGTCGCGCACGATGAGTCGCTCATCGAGAAGTATCTGGGCGGCGAGGAGCTGACCAACGACGAGGTTCGCCACGCGATCCGCACGGCGACCATCGGCAATCACATCGTCCCCGTGCTCTGCGGCGCCTCGTTCAAGAACAAGGGCGTGCAGGCGCTGCTCGATGCGGTCATCGACTATCTGCCGTCGCCGGTGGACATCGCGCCCATGAAGGGGCACGTCATGGGCGACGACACGGTGTTCGAGGAGCGCCCGGCGAGCGACGAGGAGCCGTTCGCGGGACTCGCGTTCAAGATCGCGACGGACCCGTTCGTCGGGAAGCTGACCTACGTGCGCGTCTACTCGGGCTCCCTGGGCGCCGGCTCGTACGTGTTCAACTCGACGAAGGACAAGCGCGAGCGCGTCGGCCGTCTGCTCCAGATGCACGCCAACAAGCGCGAGGAGATCCAGGAAGTGCGCGCCGGCGACATCTGCGCGGTGATCGGGCTCAAGGACACGCGCACCGGCGACACGCTGAGCGACGATGCGCATCCGGTGATCCTCGAGGCGATGAAGTTCCCGGCGCCCGTCATCGACGTCGCCATCGAGCCGAAGACGAAGGCCGACCAGGACAAGCTCGCGATCGCGCTCCAGAAGCTCTCCGAGGAAGATCCGACGTTCCGCGTCCACACGGATCCGGAGACGTCGCAGACGATCATCTCGGGAATGGGCGAGCTGCACCTCGAGATCATCGTCGATCGTATGCAGCGCGAGTTCAAGGTCGACGCAAATATCGGTCGGCCGCAGGTCGCGTATCGCGAGACGATCAAAAAGCGCGTCGAGAAAGTCGAAGGTAAGTTCATTCGTCAGTCGGGTGGTAAAGGGCAGTACGGCCACGTGGTCATTAACGTGCAGCCGGCGGAGCCGGGACAAGGCTTCGTGTTCGAAGACAAGATTGTGGGTGGTGTCATCCCACGCGAGTTCATCAAGCCATCCGAAGAAGGGATGCGCGAAGCGTTGGAGAATGGT
>Ga0105238_10005681_pt1 | contig 12330 bp, 10 predicted proteins | sample KBSC34metaG_FD_81526 | JGI IMG/M metagenome (GOLD analysis project Ga0105238, IMG submission 81526) | Corn rhizosphere microbial communities from Kellogg Biological Station, Michigan, USA - KBS C3-4 metaG | ecosystem: Host-associated > Plants > Roots > Rhizosphere > Soil | place: Michigan, USA... | reverse complement strand
GCTCCATTCCTGGGAATCTCGACAACCACCGGTGAGTACGGCTTGACGCTGTCAGGCACGGTCATGGCGTGGCTGGGCGCCCTGATCCTGTTGGCGCTCGTCAACCTGGCGCGACACGGCCACATCCTCTGCGGACGCCGGCAACGTCACGGTCACAGGAAAACATCACACTTTGGAGCGGCCATTCGCCGCGGGCGGAAGCAGAAAGTGACCGGGATGTAACTCCACTTCGTCGCCCTATTCCCACTCGATCGTCGCGGGCGGCTTCCCGGAAATGTCATAGACGACGCGCGAGATCCCCGCGACCTCGTTGACGATGCGCCGCGATACCAGCTCCAGGAACTCGTACGGCAGGCGGGCCCAGTGGGCCGTCATGAAATCCACGGTCTCCACCGCACGCAGCGCGACGACGTAGTCGTAGCGCCGCGCATCGCCCAGCACACCGACCGAGCGAACCGGCAGGAACACGGCGAACGCCTGGCTGGTGCGGTCGTACAGGTCGTGCTTGCGTAGCTCATCGATGAAGATCGCATCGGCGCGGCGCAACAGGTCGGCATATTCCTTCTTCACCGCACCGAGAATACGCACCCCCAGGCCCGGGCCCGGGAACGGGTGGCGGTAGACCATCTCGCGCGGCAGACCGAGCTCGACACCGAGTCTTCGCACTTCATCCTTGAACAGCTCGCGCAGCGGCTCCACCAGCTTCAGGTTCATGCGCTCGGGCAGCCCGCCGACGTTGTGGTGGGACTTGATGACGTGCGCCTTGCCGGTGCGCGAGCCGGCTGACTCGATCACGTCGGGATAGATCGTGCCCTGTGCCAGAAACCTGACGCCGCTGAGCTTGTGAGCTTCCTCATCGAACACCTCGATAAAGACTCGACCGATGATCTTGCGTTTGGCCTCCGGATCCTGCACACCTTCGAGCGCGCTCAGCATCCGCTGTTCCGCATCGACGCGGATCACGCGCACCCCGAGGTGCTCGGCGAAGGTATCCATCACCTGATCGCCTTCGCCCAGGCGCAGCAACCCGTGATCGACGAACACGCACACCAGCTGGTCGCCAATCGCACGATGCAATAGCGCGGCGACCACCGACGAATCAACGCCGCCGGACAGTCCCAGCAGAACCTTGCCGGTTCCAACCTGCGCGCGAACACGCTCGATGGCGTCTTCGATGATGTTGCCGACGCTCCACAACGCGTCGCTCCCAGCGATCTCCCGAACGAAGCGCTCGAGGATGCGCGGGCCCTGAATCGTGTGAGTGACCTCGGGATGGAATTGGACGCCGTAGAACTTGCGCTTCTCGTCACACATGGCGGCAAACGGAATCGAGTCCGTAGAAGCGACGGGGACAAAGCCCTTGGGCAACTCTGCAACCCGGTCGCCATGACTCATCCACACATCGAGCATCGAGCGGCCGTGGCCGTCGTGCCGATCGTGAATTCGATCCAGCAGACGGGACGCCCCGGTGACCGTGACCTCCGCATAGCCGAATTCGCGCTCTGTGGAGGGAGCCACACGCCCGCCGAGCTGCTGCGCCATCGTCTGCATGCCGTAGCAGATGCCGAGCACCGGCACCCCGAGAGTGAAAACCGATTCGGGAGCCTTCGGAGGACTGGCGTCGGTGACGGATTCGGGGCCGCCGGAAAGAATGATTCCGCGCGGCTGGAAGGCGCGGATCTCGGCATCCGTCACATCCCACGGATGCAGCTCGCAGTACACGCCAAGCTCGCGTACGCGACGTGCGATCAGCTGCGAGTACTGGGCCCCAAAGTCGAGAATCAGGATCCGGTGGGCATGGATGTCAGGGGCCGTTGCTGCTGCCATCAGGAACCCCTGTAGTTGGGGGCTTCCTTGGTAATCGATACGTCGTGCACGTGACTCTCGCGGACGCCGGCGTTGGTGATACGAACGAACGTCGGACGTGTCCGCATCTCGGTGATGTTGTGGCTGCCCGTGTAGCCCATCGCCGCGCGCAGCCCGCCAGTGAGCTGGATGAGAATCTGAACGAGGCTCCCCTTGTAGGGAACCCGGCCCTCGACGCCCTCAGGGACGAGCTTCTCGAGCGCCGTCGCGGCGTCCTGGAAATACCGGTCCGCGGAAGAATGCCGGTCCGCCATGGCCCCGAGGGAACCCATGCCCCGATAGGACTTGTAGGAAGCACCCTGATAGAGCTCGACCTCCCCGGGGGACTCTTCCGTGCCGGCAAACAGGCTACCGATCATCACCGCGTGGGCACCCGCAACGAGGGCCTTCGCGATGTCGCCGGAAAAGCGAATGCCCCCATCCGAGATCACGGGGACATCTTTGTCGCGCAGAGTGTCTGCGACGTTCGCGACCGCGCTGATCTGCGGCACCCCCACTCCAGCTACGATGCGAGTGGTGCAGATCGACCCTGGACCAATGCCTACTTTGACGGCGTCGGCGCCCGCACTGACGAGCGCGAGTGCGGCTTCTGCGGTCGCGATGTTGCCGGCAATCACCTGCATGTCCGGCCATTTCGATTTGATGAGCTCGACGGTGTTGATGACTCCACGATGATGCCCGTGAGCGGTATCCACGACCACGAGATCAACGCCAGCTTCGCGCAACGCGCCCACACGATCGAGAGTGTCGGGCGTCGTGCCCACCGCAGCGCCAACGCGCAGCCGGCCGCCGTCGTCCTTGCATGCACGCGGGAACTCGGTGGCTTTCTGGAAGTCCTTCACGGTGATCATGCCCACGAGCTCGTGGTCGGCATTCACGACCAGCACCTTCTCGATCCGGTGCCTGTGAAGAAGCGCTTGAACCTCCTCTTTAGGTGCATTCTCGCGCACGGTGATGAGACGCTCCTGCGGAGTCATCACACTGGACACGGGTGCATCGAGCTTCTGCTCGAAGCGCAGGTCGCGATGCGTGACGATGCCAACAGCCTTCTTGCCAACGACCACCGGCACACCCGAGATACCGCGGGAGCGCGTGAGATCCAATACCTGGCGAATGGTCATCGTGGGCGATACGGTGATCGGGTCCTTGATGACACCGCTTTCGAACTTCTTCACGCGGCCGACCTCGCGCGCCTGCGCCTCGATGGTCATGCTCTTGTGAATGATGCCGATGCCGCCTTCCTGGGCGATGGTGATCGCGAGACGCGCTTCGGTGACGGTATCCATTGCCGCCGATAGCAGCGGCACGTTCAACCGGATCTTGCGCGTTACGCGCGTGGAGAGGTCGACCTCGCGGGGCAGGATTTCCGAGTACGCCGGGACGAGGAGGACATCATCGAAGGTAAGGGCTTCTTCGAGGATACGCATGGACTGCCTAGTCGGTTGTCGACCAGGCTTGCGGCCGTGGCCGAGCTGGATAAAGCCCGCGATTGTACGCACGAACGCCCCTCGGGTAAACCTCATGTTAAGGTTCCGTCGATGGCCGCCACCGATCCGAAGAGCGTTGAGCCCGAGCGCAACGTCTATACCGTCTCGCGCCTGAACCGTGAGGCGCGCGTCCTGCTGGAGCGCGGGTTCGGGGTGGTCTGGGTCGAAGGCGAGCTGTCGAACTTCTCGCAGCCGGCTTCCGGCCACTGGTACTTCTCCCTCAAGGACCGCAACGCGCAGCTGCGCTGCGCCATGTTTCGCCGGGAGAACAGCGGCATAGGCTTCACCCCGCGAGACGGAGCGAAGGTGCTGGCCCGGGGCCGCATCAGCCTCTACGAGCCGCGCGGGGAGTTCCAGTTCGTCGCCGAGTACATGGAGGAGGCGGGCCTTGGCGCTCTGCGGCAGCAGTTCGAGCGCCTCAAGACGAAACTGGCGGCGGAGGGCCTGTTTGACCCCCAGCTCAAGCGCAGCCTACCCCGCTTCCCCCGGCGGGTCGGCGTGGTCACCTCCCCGAGCGGGGCCGCCATCCGGGACATCCTGCACATCCTGGCGCGGCGCTTTCCGCCCGCCGCCGTCCTGATCTACCCGACGCCCGTACAGGGCGCTGCTGCAGTACCGGCACTCATTGACGCGCTTCGCGTCGCGGGCCTGCGCCGCGAATGCGATGTGCTGATCCTCGCTAGAGGCGGGGGCTCGCTGGAGGACCTGTGGGCGTTCAACGACGAGCGGCTGGCGCGTGCCGTTCGCGCCTGCCCGCTTCCAGTCGTGGCCGGGATCGGGCACGAGGTCGATTTCACCATTGCGGATTTCGTGGCCGACGCGCGCGCACCCACCCCCTCTGGAGCGGCGGAGCTCGTGGTGCCCGATCGCGCTACGTTCCTCGAAGCGCTGGAGCGCAACGCGGAACGACTGAAGGCCTGCATGCGCCGCGAGCTGCGTTCTCTGTCGGCTCATTTCGAGCACGTGAGCCTGCGGCTGAAGCGGTGTCATCCCGGTGTACGGCTGCAGCAGCAGGCCCAGCGGCTCGATGATCTCGAGCAGCGGCTCGCCCATGCCTTGCGCTCGAACATTCGGCACGATCGCGGCCGCGTGAGCGAGCTCTACGCACGGCTCGTGCAGCGATCTCCGGATCGACTGGTGCGGGACTTCCGCTTGCGTCACGCGGAGCTCACAGGTCGGCTCGAGCAGGCGATGCGCGATCGATTCTCGCTGCTGAGATCCCGCACCGACCTACAAGCGCGCCTGGAGCGCGCGGTGCGGGCACGGCTGCTGCACGCAAGTGGTCGATTCAGCACCGCCGCACGAACACTCAATGCCGTCAGCCCCCTCGCCACCATCGACCGAGGTTTCGCTGTCGTGACGCGCTCTTCAGACGGGGCGCTCGTAACAGATGCAAAATCGGTCGAGATTGGAGATGAGGTCACCGCGCGCCTGGCACGCGGCAAACTCAAGGCGCGAGTGACGGGAAAAGAGGAATAGAGGGTGAAACGACAGTCTTTGCGCGGGCTGAGCTTTGTGGCCGCGATAGTGATCTCCGGGATGGCCTCAGCGGCATCGCTGGTGTTGCCCCAGGCCAGCCTGGTGCCGGGCGGCGTGCTGCTGCTGCCGATCGAGGGGAATGCGGGTCAGATTCCCGTCGTCACGTACGACGATCGGCGCGCCATGGTTCTACGCCAGGACGATCACTGGGTCGCCATCGTCGGCATTCCCCTGTCCACTCACCTGGGACGCGCGGTCGTTCGCGTCCGGGCCGCCGGCAAACCGGAGACCGAGGTGCCCTTCGAGGTGCTGGACAAGAAGTACGTGACTCAATCCCTGAAAGTGGCCCCCTCGAAAGTCGACCTCTCCAAGAAGGACCTCGAGCGCTACAACCGCGAGCGTCCGAAGATCGAGAAGGCCGTCGGCACGTTCTCGTTCGATCCGCCGGCAACGCTGCGGCTGCTGCAGCCGATTCCGGGAATCCGCTCCAGCTCCTACGGCATGCGCCGGGTATTCAACAACGAGCCGCGCAGCCCGCACACCGGTATGGACATCGCCGCCCCGACAGGGACGCCGATCAAGGCGCCTGCGGACGGCGTCGTGATCAATACCGGCAATTACTTCTTCAACGGCAACAGCGTGTTCATCGATCACGGCGAGGGGCTGATCACGATGTATTGCCACATGAGCGCCATCGGCGTGAAGACCGGCGATCATGTAAAGACCGGACAAGTGATCGGCAGGGTCGGAGCGACCGGGCGAGTCACTGGCCCTCACCTGCACTGGGGCGTCGTGCTCAATTCCACGTTCGTGGACCCGGCGTTGTTCCTGCCGCCCGACTCGCAGGCATCGCACTCTGCGATGCGCTGGAAATGATCCGGCTGCTCGCCCCCTCGAGGCTACCGGCGCCGCGAAGCCTTCGAGCGACGCGCACCGGGGGTTGAGGGCTTCCTGCGGCCCGGGCGGTCGTAGGGATTGCCGTCCGAACGAAACTCCATTGCGACCGGCGTCGCGAACAGGTCGAACTTCTTGCGGAAGACATTGGCCAGATAGCGGCTGTACGAATCGGGGACCGAGGCGGATTGGCTCCCGTGGATGATGATCCGTGGAGGGTTTCTGCCACCCTGGTGCGCGTAGCGCAGCTTGATGCGCCGACCGCGGACCAGCGGTGGCTGATGAACAGTGAGCGCGTGCTCCAATGTGCGCGTCAGCTCACGCGTTGGCATTTCACGCATCGCTGCCTGGTAGGCGCGCACGGTTGCCTGGACCAACTCTCCCACGCCAGTGCCATGCCGAGCTGAGATGAAGTGAAGCGGAGCGAATGGCACGAAGTCGAGCTTGAGAGCGAGCTGACGGTGAATAGTCTCACGCTGCTCCGGAGGGATACCGTCCCACTTGTTGACCGCGATGATCAGCGCGCGGCCGCGCTCGAGCGCGACGCCAAGCACGCTGGCGTCCTGCTCAGCGACGGTGTCGTGAGCGTCCAGTACGAGAATGACGACGTGCGCCTCGTCGATCGCCTGCAGAGTCTTGGCGACACTGGCGCGCTCGATGACGTCCTCGACCTTCGATCGGCGCCGCATGCCCGCGGTATCGATGAGCAGGAAGTCGCGGCCGTCGCGCTGAAACGGGACCAGAATGCTGTCGCGGGTCGTCCCGGGCTGATCGCTCGCAATCACGCGCTCTTCCCCGAGAAGGCGGTTCACCAGCGTCGATTTGCCGACATTCGGCCGGCCGATGACAGCGATGCGGATGGCCCGGGAATCGCCGCCCTCCGGAGGCTGCGCCTCGAGGCCTGCGAGCACGCTCTCCATGAGCTCCTCGCAGCCCCGCCCGTGAGCCGCCGAGATCGCCAGAGGCTCCCCGATGCCGAGCGCGTGGAAATCGATCGCCGCCGTGTCCGAGTCCAGCCCCTCGGACTTGTTGAGCGCCAGGGTCACGGGCTTGCCGGATCGGCGCAGCTCGCGCAGGACGAAATGATCCTGTGGGGTCAGACCGGCGCGAGCATCGACCAGAAACACCAGGCGGTCGGCCTCTTCCACGGCCCGCTCGGTCTGGGCTCGCATCTGCGCTTCGATGCCGACGGGATTCTCGACCAGCCCGCCCGTGTCGATGACGACGTAAGGAACCGGACCTACCTTGCCGAACCCGTACTGGCGATCGCGCGTCAGTCCGGGTACGTCCGCTACGATCGCATCGCGCGTGCCGGTCAATACATTGAACAGCGTGGACTTGCCAACGTTGGGCCGACCGACGAGCGCGATAACGGGCAACATCCGACCACCCAGGCTCCGGGTTCAGTCCTGCTTGGGCGGGGTGACTGTCTGATCGGCGGGCGTGCTGGGTGCCTCGACGTTGTCCTTCTGCGCCGCAGGCGCGGGCGGCGGGGGCGGTAAGGCCACCGTCTTCGCACCCGCAATCGGCCTTGTCCGGAAGGCCGTGATGGCGCCGGCGTCGTTGATGACGATCACCATGTTGCCGCTGACGATCGGTGCCTGGCTGATGGAGACCTTGCTGGTGGAGGCACGCGCCTGCAGTCCGCCGGTCGCTTTATCCAGCCAATGCACGTAGCCCTTGTAGTCACCGACGATGATCGACGTGTCGGAGACACCCGGCGCGCTCAGGCGGCGATACTGGAGAGCCTTCTGACGCCAGATCTCCGCGCCCGTCCCTTTCCGCAGCGCGACGACGTTGCCGTCCGCCGAGGCCATGTACAGCGAGTCATCGTCCAGGCCGAGCCCGTGATAGCTGGAGGCGTCGTGCGCCCACCACACCTGGCCCGTATCCAGCTTCAGCATCGCGACGCGTCCCTGAAAGCCGACGGCGTAGACATTGCCGCCGGAGACATCGACCGCCGAGTCGATATCGACCAGTCGCTCCAGCTCGGTGCGCCCGTGCGCCGGCGACACGGTCGTTTCCCACTGAACACTGCCGTCCCCGGCATTCAGTGCAACGACCTTGCCGTTGTCGAAGCCGCACAACACGAGGTCGCCGCTGAATACCGGAGTCGCAGTTCCACGCAGCGAGAGGCGCGGGACCTGCTGGTCCTGAACCCACAGCTCGTGTCCATCCGCAGGCGCCAGACCGTGCAACTTGCCGTCGACGGTCCGCAAAACGATCAGATGCTCGGAAATCGCAGGCGGCGCCAGAATCTCCCCGTCGACGTTGACTTTCCATGCGGTCGCGCCGTTCTTCTCGTGCAGCGCAATCACCTGGCCCTTGCTCGTGCCGACGATCACCAGATCGGCGCCGACACCGGTGCCACCGGAGAGCTGCGTCTTGGTCCGCACGTGCCAGACCTCATGACCGGAGCTGAGGTCGAACGCCGCGACTTCACCCTTGCGGCCCGCCGCATAGACGCGGGCGCCCTCGACACCGAGTCCAAGCCCGAGCCGCAAGACGACACTCTTCTTGTCGCCGACCTTGGCGCTCCAGACCTTATCGACCTTGAGGGTCGCCGAGAACGGCACCAGCGCCGCGGGCTTGTCGACATCCTTGTCCTTCGAGCAGGCGGCCAGGAACAGGAATGCACAGAGCAGCAGGATCCAACGTCGCATGGGTCTACTTCGCTGTCGCAGCGGCGGGGGCCGGTTGCTTCGGTGATTCGGGAGTGTGGGCGTCGGCCAGCAGGTCGGAGATCTTCAGGTCGAGCATCTGCGAGTCCGTCAAGCCGCTCAGGTCCCCGACACGGGCCGCCTGATACTCCTTCAAGGCAGCGCCGTTGTCGCCCTTGGCGTGGTACGCGTCGCCGCGAACCTCGTGAAAACGAGCCGCGAACGCTCCTGGATCGGCGCTGGCGAGCGTGGTGAGCGCATCATCCGGTTTCTGTTGTGCGATCTGCACCCGCGCCAGCCGCAGCCGGCTGATCAGGGCGAGGTCCTTGTCCTTCGTGTGCTCCATGACGGACTGCAGCTCGGTATGCGCCTGGGCGAGCTCGCCCGCCTCGACGTCGACGCGGGCGGCCAGCAGCTTCGCCTGGTCCAGATACGGCGAGGAGGGGTATTCGCGCTCGAGCTGCCCGAGCTTCACGAGCGCGGTCGTGTTGTCGCTCTTCTGAAAGGCATCCGCGATCTGATCGTACATCGCCCCGGCGGCCATCCCCTTCTGATCGACGTGGCTTCCGTACCAGCGCCAGCCCCCGACCGCGACGCCGCCCACGGCGATCCCGGCGAGGATCCACGGAATGTTCTCCTTGAACCAGCCCTTGAGCCACTCCCACTTCTCGTGTTCGTCCAGATAATCGTCCATTCGGTCCCCTACATTGTCTGTCGGCTTGCCTCGCCCGCGGCAAGCTTGTGGCTTGCCGGTGCGCGCTGGCCTACGGCAAGCTTATGTTCTGCGTCAGCAGAGCGGCCTCGACACCCCCGGCCAGCTCTGCGATAGGGCACTCGCTCTGACCGAGCTCACGCCGTAAAGGTTTCAACGCCACGACGCCCCGGGCCAGCTCGTCGTCGCCGACGATCAGGGCCAGGGCGGCCCCGCTACGGTCCGCACGGCGAAACTGAGCCTTGAAGTTGCCCCCGCCCAGGTTCAGCTCGAAGCGCCGGTGCGGCAGTGCCTCCCGAAGCCTCTCGACCAGGCCTATCCCCGCGGCGGTAGCCTGTGCCCCGCTGACGACGAGATAGACGTCCGCCACGGCCGGTGGGGGGGCGCGTTCTGCCTGGATGAGCAGCTTCACCACCCTCTCGACCCCCATGGCAAAACCTACCCCCGGGGTCGACTCGCCGCCCAGCTGCGCAATCAGCCCATCGTAGCGGCCGCCGGAGCATACGGCATTCTGCGCGCCCTGAGCGTCCGTATTGACCCACTCGAACACGGTCCGGGTGTAGTAATCGAGGCCCCGAACCAGCCGTGGATCGAGCACATGAGGCACGCCGACCTCGCGCAGCATGGCGCACAGGGCGTCGAAGTGGTCCCTGGATTCAGGGTCGAGATGATCGGGCAGCAGCGGGGCTCCCGCGATCACCTCCTGCATCTCCGGGTTCTTGCTGTCCAGGATCCGCAGCGGGTTGCCCTCCAGGCGCCGCCGGCTGTCCGCATCGAGTCGCGACTCGTGGCCGCGGAAGTAGGCGATCAGCTTCTCCCGGTAGGCTTTGCGGGACTCGGGGGTTCCCAGAGAGTTGATGTGCAGGGCCACGCGCTCGATTCCGAGCTTGCGCCACAGGCGCGCCGTCAGAGCGATCAGCTCCGCATCGATGTCGGGGCCCGGGAACCCCAGTGCCTCGACATCGACCTGATAGAACTGCCGGTAGCGGCCTTCCTGAGGTTTCTCGTGACGGAACATCGGGCCGGTGCACCACAGCTTGTGGCGCGCGCCGCGCAGCATTCCGTTCGAGATGGCCGCTCGCATGATTCCCGCGGTAGCCTCCGGTCGCAGGGTGAGGCTCTCCTCGCCCATGTCGAACGTGTACATCTCCTTCTCGACGACATCGGTGAGCTCACCGATAGCGCGCTTGAAGAGCGAAGTGTGCTCGACGATGGGTACGCGGATCTCCTCGTAGCCATAGGATGTCAGCAACTCGCGGACAACACTCTCCAGGTGCTGCCAGGAGCCTATGGCCTCCGGCAGAATGTCATTCATTCCGCGAACACGCTGGATCTGCTCTGCCAATTCACTCCTCCAGTCGAAAGAAGCGGCGCGATCGGCGCCCGCTAGGGGGTTGTCTGCGACACCCGACCCGCGCGACCGACAACGAACTGTGCGCTGCCGTCCGGGTGTGTCAGGGTGGCAAGATCGGCCAGGCGGCCGTTGACTTCGACAGCGACTCCCGGCGCGTTCCCCAGAACCACACGCAGCGGGGGAGTGCCCTTGAAGGTGCGCACGGAGTCGGCGGAGCCGATATCGTAGAACAGGCGCTCGCCGTTCGAATCGTAGACCTCCGCCCAGCTCTCGGCGCTGAACCGCAACGTCAGCTGCGCTTCACGCGACGACGCGCGCCCCGCAGGGGCCGGCGCAGTCCCCGTGGAGGCCGGTGCCGTTTTCTTCGCCCCCGCCGCCGTCGAGTCTGATGACACGGCCGGTGTCGCGGCATGAGGGGCGCCCGCGGGGTGCCGCGGGACCTCGATAGCAACCGAACGCGGCGGCAGCACCGGCTCAGCGCTTGGCGCCGGAGATATTGGAGTCGCGGGCGTGCTTGCGGGGCTTGCCACGCTCGCCGCCTGCACTGGCTGCGGCTGCTCGCCCCTCGACAGCGTCACAATCCACCACACGCCACCGGCAATCGCGAACACCAGCAAGACCACGGTTGCAGGGACCACGAGCCGCCGCGCCTCGCTGGGCATCTCAGCCTTGGGTATCCGTGTCAGGTCGGGCGGGGCGACGCGAACGCTGTTGGAATACAGAGACTGCAGCTCATCGGCCTTCTCTCCGACGAGCTCGGCGTAGTGCCGCAGGTGCCCGCGCACATATACCGGTGCGCCGAGGGCCTCGAAATCCTCCGACTCGAGCGACTCGAGAATCTTCGAGTCCACATGCATCTTCTCGGCCGCCTGCAGCAGCGTGAGGCTCTTGCGTTCGCGACCGGCGCGCAACCGCGTGCCGATGCCGCAGCGAGTGTCGCCGCCAGCTTGCACGCTCATGAGTTTCAGCCCGGGTTGCGTTCGAGGTCTGAAGCCGCGCGAGCCTGATCGGTGTTCGGGAAATCCACGCGCAGCCTGCGGGAGAAGCGCTCAGCCGCCAACCGATCGCCTTGCGCGTGCGCGACCCTGAAGCCAATGAGCAGCAGGTCCGGTGTCGCATCGAACGAGGCCAGATAGCGATCGACCAGCGAGCGTGCGTCCTTCAACTGGCCGAGCGAGAAATCGGTGTCGGCGAGCTGGAAGGCCGCTTCGGCGAAGTTGGGCCGCACCGCGAGCGCCCTCTGGAACTGCGTCGTCGCCTGATCGTAACGCTTGGCGGTCCGCAGACACACGCCCGCGTTGGTGAAGGCGACCGCCGGGGTGGCGTAGAGCGCGTTCTGCGCCGCATCCAGGAACAGCTTGACGCCCTCGTCGGTGCGTCCGTTCCTGCACAGATACACGGCGTAGTTGTTGAGAGTGTCGGGATCGCGCGGCGCAAGCCGCAGGGCCTCACGGAATTCCTTGTCGGCCTGCGCAGGCTTGCCCAGCCGCTCGTAGAGCAGCGCCATGCCGCTGTGTACTGCCGGGTTGCTCGGGTCCTCCTTCATGGCCCGATCGAGCTTCTCCTGCGCCACCGCGACATCCCCGCGATTCAGGTACGCGATACCCAGCTGCACATTGAGCGAGGCGGCGTCCTGGCGCTTCTTCTCCTTTTCCTTGCTGGTCTCGGTCTTTTCGGTCTTACCGCGCACATCATTCTCGGTGCTGGTGGTCGAGACACACCCAGCGAGAAAATACGCCACTGCTGCACCGAGCAATATCCCGGATCGATTCATGGCTGCACCGCAACGCCAAAGATCTTGTTCCCGAGCCGCACCGTGGTGCGATCGATCACCCGCCCGGCAAGCTGGCCGCACGCCGCGTCGATATCCTCGCCGCG
>Ga0105238_10005677_pt1 | contig 12332 bp, 10 predicted proteins | sample KBSC34metaG_FD_81526 | JGI IMG/M metagenome (GOLD analysis project Ga0105238, IMG submission 81526) | Corn rhizosphere microbial communities from Kellogg Biological Station, Michigan, USA - KBS C3-4 metaG | ecosystem: Host-associated > Plants > Roots > Rhizosphere > Soil | place: Michigan, USA... | reverse complement strand
GCCCGAGGCCGACAGCGACACCGAAGAGGCGCCGACGGCCAGCAGCCCGTTCTTGCGCGCGCCCGGCTCGAACCGGCCGCCCAGCTTGATGTCGGGGGCGAAGATGTCGGCGATCACCTGCCGATACTGCGCGGCGCTGAGCCGCTGGGCGTTCACTGGCGCGCCGGCCGTCTTCGGTTCGGACGGGCCGCAGCCGGCGAGGGTCAGCACACTCAATGCGGCCAGGGCCGCGAAACGCTTATTCATCGATACAGTACTCAGTGTGCGGGCGCGAGCGCGGCGGCTGCGGTCTTCTTCGAATCCTCGGGATGGATCACGAAGGCGGGGATGGCGGTCAGCGCGAATGCGGTCGACAGGGCGGTGCACTGGCCGGTCTTCGGGTCCTTGAAGCCGTCGGCATAGCGCCGGACCGCCTGGCTGAAAGTCGGGCAGTCATAGCCGATCATCTCGGCGCTGGCCTGCTTGGCATGGGCGGTCAGGTCGACGTCGCTGGCGGCGATATAGCCGGCCAGCATGCCCTTGGCGCTGCCGTCGGCGGCGATCTCGACCCGCAGCCGCGCGGCCTTGAAGTGGTAATAGCTCGGATAGCCGCCGAAATCGTAGGTGAGTGCGATGTCGCCAGGCTCGGTGGTCAGCACGCCGTTTTCGATCTTGCCGTGCAGCGTGCTCTGGAACTTCTTCTCGTCGGTCACGGTCAGGCTGGCATAGGGCAGCATGTGGCCGTTGGCGTCGATCATCATCGGGCTCTGCCCGTTATAGACGCCGACCGTCACGTCCGCGGAGTTCTTCGGGTCGGTCACGCCGGTGACCTCGATCAGCATGGTCGTGCCGCCGTCCTTGAACGCCTGGTTCTTCAGCGACTCGAGATAGCCTTCCTCGCCCGGGAAACCGCGGAAGTTGGATGAGCAGCCCAGCACCCGATAGGTCTGGTTGTCGATCGCCGCCTCGCCGTTCGGGCCGGTGAACTTCTCATGGGCGCAGGTCGTGTCGGTGGCATGGCCGTCGGTCGTGCCGTCGACATTCATGCCGTAGGACACCTTGCTCATGGTCGTACGCTGCGGCGCGCGCGGATAGTCCGGCGCCTCGCACAGATCCTTGCCGTCGGTCGTGTGATAGGCCTTCTGCTCGAATTCCTTCAGGTTCTCCGGCTTCTGCAGCCGCGTCCGCTCGGCCGGGGTCGAGGCCGCCAGGAAGATTTCCTTGGCCGCCATTGCCAGCCCGTCCGGGCAGTCGTCCTTGCCTTTGTAGATATCGAAGGACAGGGAGGTCAGCGCGAAGCCCAGCGTGCGGGTCTTGGCCGTGGTCGTATCGGGCACCGCGGCGGCGGCGGTTCCGGCATGGGCCGGCGCGGTCACCAAGCCGGCGGCCATCAGGGCGGCGCAGGCCAGGCCCGTATACGGTACGAATGTGTTCATTGGATTTCCTCCCCCTCGGTCCCGCCATGCGGGCGAAATTTCTTATAACATATTAAATATTTTTGCTTGACCCAAATCAACGCTGAACTCGGATTCATTCATACGGGATCGTCAAGACTTTCGTCCGCAAAGCAGGCGACGAATCATGACCGCGCGCTTATCGCGGATTGACGAGATAGGTCCTTTTCAGGCCAGGATCGGCAAAAGGTACTCGGGGAAGCGGAATGTACGACTACATCATCGTTGGTGCCGGTTCGGCCGGATGCGTCCTGGCCAACCGCCTGTCGGCCAATCCGAATGCCAAGGTGCTGCTGCTTGAGGCGGGCAAGCGGGACAACCACCCGCTGATCCATCTGCCGGGCGGCATGTTCCCGATGCTCCAGCGCGGCATGTATGCCTGGGTCTATGAGACCGCGCCGCAGAAATTCCTCGACGGCCGGAAACTGCGCGATGCCCGCGGCAAGGTGCTGGGCGGGTCCAGCTCGATCAACGGCATGATCTATTGCCGGGGCGCGCGCACCGACTATGACGGCTGGCGCCAGCGCGGCAATACCGGCTGGGGCTATGCCGACGTGCTGCCCTATTTCAAGCGGGCCGAGGCGCATGAGCTGGGCGGGGACGATTATCATGGCGGCGAGGGGCCGCTGCGCGTCTCTCGCTCCAAGGTGAAAGGCAAGCTGGCCCAGGCCTGGATCGCCGCGGCGGTCGAGGCCGGCTACGCCTATAACGACGATATCAACGGCGCGCTGCGCGAGGGCTTCGGCCCGACCGACGTCACCGTGGTGAACGGCCGGCGGATGAGCACCGCCGCCACCTATCTGCGCGCCGCGCGCGGCCGGCCGAACCTGGAAATCGTCACCGGGGCGCTCGGCCGCCGCATCCTGTTCGACGGCGCGCGGGCGATCGGCGTCGAATATCTGCGCGACGGTCGGCTGGAGCAGGCCCATGGCGGGGAGGTCATCCTCTCGGGCGGTGTCTTCCAGTCGCCGCAGCTGCTGATGCTGTCGGGTGTCGGCGATGGCGACCATCTGAAATCGCTCGGCATCAAGACTGAAATCGACCTCAAGGGCGTGGGCCAGAATTTCCACGACCATCTGGGCTTCTCGATCCAGACGGCCAGCCCGCAGCCGGTGTCGGACTACAAATATATCGGCCCGGTCGGCTCTGTCCGCGCGGTCGGCGCCTATGTCTTCGGGGGTGGCGGCCCGCTCGGCTCGGAGCCGGTTGAGGCGGTGGGCGTGTTCAATTCCGGCGTGCCGGGCACCGACTTTCCCGACATCAAATGCCAGCTCGTGCCGCTGATGGTCGACGGCAATGGCGGCGGCGTGATCCCCGAGCACGGAGCGATGAACCGCATGGCGCTCGCGCGGCCCGACAGCCGCGGCACTATCCGCCTGCGCTCGGCTAACCCCGACGATCCGCCGATCATCGATGCGCAGTACCTGTCCGCCGAGATCGACCGCCTGCGCGTGCGTGCCGCCCTGAAAGTGGCGCGCGATATCTTCAACCAGCCGGCCTACAGGCCCTATCGCGGCCGCGAGATTTTTCCCGGCGAGGAGATGAAGACCGACGACCAGATCGACGCCTATATCCGCCAGACCGCCCAGACCGATATGCACGGCGTCGGCAGCTGCCGCATGGGCAATGATTCGCTGGCCGTGGTCGATGACCAGCTCCGTGTCCACGGGCTGCAGGGCCTGCGCGTCGTCGACGCCTCGGTCATGCCCCAAGTGATCAGCGGCAACACCAACGCCCCAGCCGTCATGATCGCGGAGAAGGCTTCGGATATGATCCTGGGGAAGACAGCATTGCCGGCGGCGGAGGCGGCTTAGGTTTTCGCGCGCTGTTTTTCCTCGTCATTCCCGCGAAGGCGGGAATCCGGACTTACGGGCGTCGGCCCGTACAAGACTCATGTCGCCGCAGACGCGGCTCTAGCCTGGATTCCCGCGTTCGCGGGAATGACGAATTGAGGCTAGGCGCCCTTACATCCCCTCGCCAGGCAGGAAGCACCGCACCGCCGGTAGGCCGTTGACGTGGTAGTACCAGACCTCGGCGTGGCCGAGCTTGTTGGGGCCGTGGATCACGGTTTCGTCGGGCACGTCGACCCAATGGTCCTCGATCTTCACGCGATAGCCCTTGCGCGAGACGTCCCACTCCACCTCCTGCGGGCGCCAGCCGTCGGCGGTGGCGCAGCAGGCGACGCCGGGGCCGTTCTTGAGGCTGAGGACCCAGGCTTTCACCTCGGGCGAGTTGTTGTCGGTCTTGTCCAGGTCGCGGGCGTGGGCGGCCACGGCCAGCGCGGCGCCGGCCATCAGCAGGACGAAGACTTTGCGATGCCTCATGCCCATCAATCCCCCAGCGTATAGGCGATCAGGCTGTCGCCCTGTTTCGTGCCCATCATGGCATGGCCCCCGGCGGCGATCACCACATACTGCTTGCCGTCCGCCTTGAGGCGATAGGTCATCGGGTTGGCCTGGCCGCCGGCCGGCAGCCGCTCCTTCCACAGCTCCTTGCCGTCGGCAACGTCGAAGGCGCGGATGAAGTTGTCGGAGGTGCCGGCGATGAAGGCGAGGCCCGAGGCGGTGACGGTCGGGCCGCCCACGCTCGGCACGCCCAGCCCCAGCCAGACCGGGAAGGGCGCGGCGTCGCGCGTGGTGCCGAGCGGGATTTCCCACACCCGCTTGCCGGCCTTGAGGTCGATGGCGACCAGCGTGCCCCATGGCGGCCGGTTGCAGGGTGCGCCGAACGGCGAGAGCTGGACGATCCTGTCATAGGCATAGGGCGTGCCGATCGCCGGCATGCCGGCAGGATGGCCGGCCTTGGCCCGCGCCTCGGCCTCGGCGCGGGGCACGAGCTTGATCTCGGCGAAGACCCGGCTGGTATTGACGACAAGCAAGTTCTTGTTCGGATCGATGGCGAAGCCGCCCCAGTTCATGATGCCGTAATCGTAGGGAAACACGGCGGTGCCCTTGGCCGAGGGCGGGGTATAGCGGCCTTCATAAAACAGGGCGTTGAAGGCGTCGCGGCACTTGCCCTCGTCCCAGAAGGTGAAGCCCCACATATCCTTGGCGGAGAGGTCGCCGGGATAGAGGTCGTAGGTCGGGTTGGTGACGAAGGGTTGGGTCGGCGACGGCGTCTCGTCCGGCACGCCGCCGGTGGTCGGCACCGGCCGCTCCTCCACTGGGACCAGGGGCTCGCCGGTCAGCCGGTTCAGGATGAAGATATTGCCCTGCTTGGTCGATTGCGCCACCGCAGGCACCGAGCCGCCCGCGGTCGGGAAATCGAACAGCACCGGCTGCGACGGCAGGTCGTAATCCCACAGATCGTGATGCACGGTCTGGAAATGCCAGGCGACCTTGCCGGTCGCTACATCCAAGGCCACCAGCGAGTTCGAATAATAGTCCAGCCCGTGCCGCATCCCGCCGAAATAGTCCGGCGAGGTATTGCCGGTCGGCACATAGACCAGCCCATGCTCGGCATCGACCGAGAAGACGGTCCAGGCATTGGTGGTGCCGTGGGCATAGCGCTCGCCCGGCGCCTCCAGGGTCTTTTCATCGAAGTCGGGCGGCAGCGGGTTCCAGGCCCAGGACAGTTCGCCGGTCCGTGCGTCGAAGGCGCGGACGACGCCGGCGGCTATGTCGATCCGGGTGTTGTCCAGCACGCCCGCGCCCAGGATCACCTTGTCGCCGGCGATTACCGGCGGGGAGGGTACGGTGTACTCGCCCGGCCTCACCGCGCCGAGACCCTCCTTGAGATCGACCTCGCCGTTCTTGCCGAAGCTGCTGCACGGCTTGCCGGTCGCGGCGTCCAGCGCGATCAGCCGCCCATCCAGCGTGCCGTTGAAGATACGGCTGGCGCACTCCGACCCGGCGGCCGCCTGGCTGTCATGGTAAAAGGTGACGCCCCGGCAGTTGTGCAGATAGACGCCGTTGGTGTTCAGCTTGGGATCGTGGCTCCAGATCTCCGTGCCGGTCTCCGGGTCCAGCGCGACCACCCGGTCGACATTGGAGCAGACATACATCCGCCCCTCGGCGATGATCGGCGTCACCTCGAGCGTGAAGAGCGGGACTTTCGACTGGGTGGCGGAGGGGCCGAAATGATAGGTCCAGGCGACATGCAGCTTGCCGACATTCTGCGGCGTGATCTGGGTCAGCGGCGAATAGCGCAGGCCCCCGGCGGTATTGCCCCAACTGTCCCAGCCGGCGGTCGGCCCGGACGTGTCGGTTTGGGCGCCGGCCGCGAAGGCCGCGCATGCCAGGGCGAGGGACGCGATCCATCCCGCTATTCCGCCGATCTTCATCCGTCTCCCCCAAACCGCTTGTCGTTGTCATAGACATAACAGGACGCCACCCGCCATGGGCAAGCTTCCTGATTTCGCGGGGGAAGACTCCTGTCGCTTCTAGCTGTGTCCGGCTGCGAGATCGGGACGCGCGGCTGCCCCGCCGGCCGAATATGTCACCGCCGTTCCGCCGGCGCCGTCATTGGCGAGATGGAAGCCGGTCGCGATGTAGTTGCCGAACAGCGTGACGGTTGCCGTCAGCGCGCCATCGGTGATTGTCAGCGTCCCGCTGGTTTTGCCGGCATTTTCGGTGAAGGACACTTTGGGCCCGGCGCCGAACTTAAAGGATGCGAAGTCCAGCCTGTCCTTGGCGTTGAAGCCCGAAAGCGTGGCGGAAGCCGTCGCGCTGCCCGCCAAGGTGAGCTCACCGCCGCCGGCGAATCTGATGTTTCCGGCATTGTTGCCGCCGGAGACGATCTCAGCCCCGCCCCTTAAGGTCGTATTGGTCATGAGGTTGACGGCTTTGACCGTGAGCACGCCGCCGCTGCTTACGATGGTGCCGGAGGCAAATGTGTCGGTCAGCACCGCCCGGCCGCCGCTTTCGATGACGGCGCCATAGACCGAGCCCTGGTCCGATATGATTTCGCCGCCGCTCCTGACGATCGTGCCGATGGCGAAGGTGTCCGGGCTGGCGTTTTGTATGCCGCCGGCCCCGAGGACCGTGCCGACGGCGGACACAAAACCGAATGCGGGGTTATTACCGCCGAGGTCCTGCTCGCCGCCCCGCACGATCGTCCCGAACGCATAGTCCGCGACGGTCTGCTTTCCGCCGCTGCCGACGACGACCCCTGAGACGGGCTCGTACGCCATCTGGCTGCCGAGAACGAAGGTGCCCGACGCGCTGCCGCCCTTGCCGATCGTCTCGTGACCGCCATGCGCAACGGTTCCGCCCAATTCCTTCGCCCCGTCCCCGACGCTGAGAAAGATGCCGCTGCCGATCTTTACGCCCGAGAGCTTGGCGCCGCTTTCGGCGATTTCCACCGCGCCTGGCTTGACGACCAGACCGGTCACCGTGCCGCCGGCATAGACGAACTGTCCGCCGGCCAGGACTGTCGTGTGGACCGCGCTCCCGCCTGACAGGACGATCTGCTCCTCTCCGGCGGAGACGACGATGCCGCTCGAGGTGACGCCGGAGGACAGGACTTCGTGGATCACCTTTCCGCCGGCGGCGACGGTCAGCCCGGACACCATGGCGCCGCTGCCGACAACGAGCGTCCCGCCGCTTTCCACCGTGACGTCCTTGGCCTGGGTATCGGAATTCAGAAGTTCCACGCCGCCGCGCTTGATCACGGTGCCGCTGGCGATGCCGCCAAGATTTACCTGCTGAACGCCGCCGCTTTCGACGATCGTCTGTGTGGCCGCGCCATAGACCACCTGAAACCCGCCGCGCTCGATCGTCGTGCTGGTCGCCTGGCCGTCCACTTCCTGGCTGCCGCCGTTCTCGATGATGGTTCCGCTCGCGGTTCCTGTCACCTCCTGCAGCCCATGCCTGCCGACCATGGTGCCGACGGCCACGCCGCTGGCATCGACGATCTGCTCGCTGATGCCGTTGGAGCCGGCGCTGCCGGCCAGGACGGTGCCGGTCGTGGTGCCGGACACCAATTGCCCCCCACCGCCCAGAACCGTCGTATCGATCGCGATACCGCCCTTGAGGATGGTCTGCTCTTGGTCGGCGGATACCGTCTGGCTGCTGACCGTGACGCCTGACGAGACCACCGGCGTTGCGCCGTCCTGGGCGTTGGACGGCGCGACGTAACCGCCGCCCAGGATTTCATGTAGCCCTAAGCCCGGGCCGACCCTGTTCGATTGGCTGGAGGAGGTGAGCATTTTTGGTCCCAGATAAAATTACGAAAATTGAATATTTATTCTGGTCGCAAATCTACCGTCATCGCGATGCAAGATATACCCTAATTCTCAGTAGTTCTTGCGTTGTTGTTCCGGATAAAGCGCAATAAACCGGATGGAATGATAAGTTATATCATTCTAAACGAAGCGCGGAATCGGCCCCTGTTGTGGCGTCGTGTCGTCGTCCAGATCGAACATCAACTCGTCGACATAGCACCAGCCCCAGCCCTCCGGCGGGTCATAGCCTTCGATGATCGGGTGGCCGGTGGCATGGAAATGGGCGGTGGCGTGCCGGCTCGGGGAATCATCGCAGCAGCCGACATGGCCGCATGTCCGGCAGATGCGCAGATGAACCCACCACCCGCCGGTCTTCAGACACTCCTCGCAGCCTTTGGCGCTGGGCGTCACGGTCTGGATGGTTCCGAGGTGCGAGCAGCTGTCGGCCATGGCGGTCTCCTGGGATCGGTTTGTGCAAGACTTGCTGATTAACGTTCCGTAAGGCTTTGGCTAGTCAGTTCCGCGCATGGCGGCGTTCAGGATCGTAAATCTTTCTGCCAGCAAGTACCCTGCAGAGATGGCACAGGAACCGGTAACCGAAATCGAGATCGATCCCGCCTCGCCCGACGTGCGGCAGGCCCAGACCTATCCGCATCTCAACCGCGAGATGATGGCGCGGATCGCGCAGTATGGGGCCGAGGAGGTGCTGCCGGCCGGCGCGATGCTGTTCCACCGCGGCGAGCGCAGCATCGATTTCTTCGTGCTGGTCGAAGGGTCGATCGAGATGTTCGATTACGACCGCCGCCAGCCGCATGTCTTCGTGACCCTGGAGCCGCGGCAATTCACCGGCGAGCTTCACCTGTTCAACGACCGCCAGGTGCTGGTGTCCGGCCGTACCGGCATGGACAGCCGGGTGATCCGCATCCGGCGCCCCGATTTCCGCCGGCTGACGACCGGCGAGCCCGATATCGGCGAGATCGTCATGCGCGCCTTCGTGCTGCGGCGCATGGGGTTGATCCGCCACGGCACGGGCGGCGCCATCCTGATCGGGCCCGCCCATGCCGCCGACACGCTGCGGCTCCGGCGGTTCCTGACACGGAACGGCTATCCGCACCGGGTGCTCGATACCGATGCCGACCCGGCTGCGGACGGTTTTCTGGAGTGCTTCTCCCTCGACCTCAACGAGCTGCCGGTCGTGATCGCCGACTGCCAGCATGCCCTGCGCAACCCGAACAACGCCCAGCTGGCGGATGCGCTGGGCTTGAGCGAGGCGCTGGATCCCACCCACGCCTGGGATGTCGCCATCGTCGGCGCCGGCCCGGCGGGACTGGCCTCGGCGGTCTATGCCGCGTCCGAGGGGCTGGACACGATCGTGATCGAGGGGATGGCGCCGGGCGGGCAGGCGGGGACCAGCTCCAAGATCGAGAATTATCTCGGCTTCCCGACCGGCATATCCGGCCAGGCGCTGGCCGGCCGGGCGCAGATCCAGGCGCAGAAATTCGGCGCGCATCTGGAAATCTCCCGCGAGGCCGAGGCGCTCGACTGCTCGGGTTCGCCGTTCCGCCTCAGGCTCGATGACGGGCAGGTGATCAAGGCCCGTTCGATCGTCGTCGCCACCGGCGCGCGCTATCGCAAGCTGGATGTCGCCAATTACGCGCGCTTCGAGGGGCAGGGCATCCATTATGCCGCCAGCGCAATGGAGGCTCAGCTTTGCCTCGGCCAGGAGGCGGTCGTGGTCGGCGGCGGCAATTCGGCGGGGCAGGCGGCCATGTTCCTGTCCCGCCATGCCGCCCATGTCCATATCCTGGTCCGCGCCGATGGGCTGGCTGCGACCATGTCCGACTATCTGGTCCAACGCATCGCGCAGTCGCCGCGCTGCACCCTTCACAGCCATAGCGAGATCACCGGTCTGAACGGCGACGGGCGGCTCGACAGCGTCACCTGGACCAATGTGCGGAACGGCAGCAGCGAGACACGCCCTGTATGCAATGTCTTCGTCATGATCGGCGCCGAGCCCAACACGGCCTGGCTGGACGGCTGCCTGCAGCTGGACGACCAGGGCTTCGTCTGCACCGGCAGGGCCGCCGACGGCATGCCGCTGCCCTCGCCCTACATGACCAGCAAACCCGGCATCTTCGCCGTCGGCGACGTCCGCTCGGGCTCGATCAAACGGGTCGCCGCCTCGGTCGGCGAAGGCTCGGTCGTGGTGGCCTCGATCCACAAGTTCCTGCATCCGGACGGCTAAAGCCGCTTCAGCGTCTCCGCGTCGGCTTCCCCGTCGAAATATTTCGCCAGAGCCTCGGCGAAGACCGGATTGTCCGTCGCGGCCCGCGCGAACAGGGTCATCGACGAGCGGAACTTCATGTCGTCGGGCCAGCCGAAGATATCGGACGCCGTGCTGCCCTCGACCGCGAGCACCAGCCGGGTACAATCCTCCAGCCGGGGCCCCAGGACCGGATGAGCGAGATAGGCCCGCGCTTCGCGCAGTGAGGCGATGGCGTAAAGCTGTGCCATCGGGCTGAAGCCCAGCCCGGCGATCTGCGGGAATATGAACCACATCCAATGGCTGCGTTTGCGGCCGTCGGCGAGTTCTGCCCGGACCCGCTCGATGACGGAGGCTTGTGCCTCGACGAAGCGGTTCAGGTCATGGGGATCGTCCATCCTTTATAGGTATGGTCGGCGCGGCTTCCGAACAATCGGTTTACGCATTCCGCGATTCGATGATAACCGGGATAGGCGCCGAATCGTTGGCGCTCGTCAGGGGTGATCGAAATAGACTCCCGCCCGCCACGGAACGTTGCAGTGACACCGGCTTCGGCACGCCGGCTGCGGCCCAATGCGCGCGGTCGTGCGGGCGGCAAGCGTACGCGGCAGGAGCAGCAGAAGCAGGACAGCCGCCAGCGCATCCTCGATGCCGCCAAGACAGTGCTGGCCGACATGCCCTATGCGCTCATGGCGGTGGAGGATGTGATCGCCGAGGCGCAGGTCAGCCGCACTACCTTCTATCGCCACTTCGACAGCAAGTTCGCGATCTTCAAGGAACTGTACCCCCCGTTCCTTGCCGCGCTTTATGAGGTCTATGACGGCCTCGGCCGCCATTCGGATCCGTCCTTGGCGCAGATTGCCGACTGGCTCCGCACTTTCCTGGCTTTCTACCGGGACGAGATCATTCTGGTGCGAGCCTACTGGAACATCTACTCGATCGAACCCGAGTTCAATCCGATCGCCGAGACGACGACCGAGGAAATCTGCCGTCGCCTGGCCGAGACCTTGCCGGCCTTCCGGCGTTCGCTCGCCGCGGATGCCATGGCGGCGCGGATAGAGGCACGCCTTCTGCTCCAGGATGTCCACAGCTTCGGAATCGAATCCACGGTCCGCGGGTGGGACCTCGATACTGAGATGGCGACCGGCATTCTCGCCCGGCGCATCTACGCCTTCCTGAAGGCCTACGCCTAAAACCTAACAATCCTTCCGCAGCTGATCGCCTTCTGTTCGGGCGGGGTCAAAACTGCAACTTGACGTTACATAGTGTGCGCACATAATGTGCCTATATAGGCCGGCGTCGTGCAGGCCGGCTTGGAAATCACAAATCACCTGGGGGAGTATCCTATGCGCGCCAATTTCCGCTCACTGCTGCTTGCCTGCGTCGCACCCTGCGCAGTCGCTTCGATTCCCGCCGCCGCGCAGGACCAGCCCACGAACAGCGCCGGCACGCTGGAAGAGGTCGTCGTCACCGCCCGGCGCGTGCAGGAAAATCTGCAGTCGGTTCCCACCGCGATCACCGCCTTCACCGCGCAGCAATTGAAGGAGCAGCAGATCCTCTCCTTCGGCGACATCGCCAACAACGTGCCGAACCTGAACCTTCAGACGCAGTTCGGCGAGCCGGCAACGCCCTTCATCACCATCCGCGGATTCTCCAACGGCACGCTGAACCCGTCGGTGGACTCGCCGGTCGGCCTCTATATCGACGACGTCTATATCGGCCGCGCGGTCGGCGCGGCGTTCGATCTGGCCGATCTGGAGCAGCTCGAAGTGTTGCGCGGGCCGCAGGGCACCTTGTTCGGCCGCAATGCCACCGGCGGCGCGCTCAGCTTCCACACCAAGAAGCCGACCGGGCAGTTCGATGCCCATCTCGACACCACCTTCGGCGACTACAACCTGAAGCGGGTCAAGGCGACGGTCGACACGCCCGAGGTCGCCGGTTTCGCCGCGCGCCTGACCGTCCTCCACACCGAGAATGACGGCTATGTGAAGAATTCGGCGGCAGGGCACGTCACCGTGCTGCCCGATCCGTTCGGCACGATCCGCGCCGCCGACAGTTTCGGCGAGAACGACCAGACCGGCGTGGCGCTGGCGGTCAGCTATAGCGGTGTCGACAGGTTGAGCGTCGATTACAAGTTCGACTTTACCAACCAGGTGCAGAGCCAGCTCGCGACCCAGGGCCTGGGCTTCGCCTCGGCCGACGGTTTCCAGCAGCTTCTGGTGCAGGATCAGGGGCCGGGCCGCGTCCCGGTCAGCCACAACCGGCTCGGTACCCTGCCGCTCGGCTTCAACACGCCGGGCAACCTCACGGTGATCGGCCACAGCCTGACGGCGCAGTACGAGCTGACCGACGATATCAAGCTCAAGAGCATCACCGCCTTTCGTACGATGCGCGAGGATACCGGCGGCAACGCCATCGACGGCGGCACCTAGGTCGGCACGCCGCTGACCCAGGCGACGCTCGGCATTCCCGT